>OGCB01000010.1_pt1 | contig 81344 bp, 74 predicted proteins | sample 1570031 | NCBI WGS metagenome assembly OGCB01 (sample SAMN05518655, study PRJEB24509) | hot springs metagenome | isolation source: Octopus Spring Streamers, Yellowstone National Park, Wyoming, USA | place: USA:Octopus Spring Streamers, Yellowstone National Park, Wyoming, USA | collected 2011-10-11 | reverse complement strand
CTGAACGTCCGTCTGCTGCCGCACGAAGGCGCTGGTCGTCAGATCCTTCCCCAGCCCCGGCAGCCCCTTGGCGTCCGCCCCGTGGCACGAGGCGCAGGTGCCCAAAAACAGCTCCTTCCCTTTCTCCGCATCCCCCTTCAGGGCCACCGCCGCCGGCGCCGCCTCCCCGCCGCCCGATGGGCGCGAGGCGGGCGCTCCACCCCCGCACGCGCTGCCCGCCATCAGGATCCCGAGAAGCACCAGCATCCCGAGCCGCCGTCGATCCATTGCCATGGCCTCCTCATCAGGGATTCATTTCCTTCACCGTCACGGTGACCGGTTTCTCTCCGCTCTTCTCAAAGCGAAGCGTTAGCGTGAAGGTGTCCCCGACCTTCAGATCGCGCCGGAGCCCGATGAGCATGACGTGGAGGCCGCGAGGGCGGAACTCCACCTGACCCCGGGCCGGGATCTCCACCCGGGGGACCGGAACCATCTTCGCTATATCTCCTTCCATCCGGGTCTCGTGGAGCTCCACCGTCTCCGCCACGTCCGTGGCCGCTCCGATCAGGGCATCCGGCTGATCCCCCTCGTTGCGGACCACGAAATACACCGCGCTGGTGGCCGCCCCGCCGTGACCCCCATGGCCCTCCCCCATGGACATCCCCCCGCTCATCGCCGGGCGAGCCCACGGATCCACAATCCGAATCTGGGGGCCAGAGGCCCCCGGCGCCCCACACGCGACCAGCGCCAGCAGGAGACCGCCTGCGAAGGCTACGCGCAAGATCCGGATCCAGGACATCGTGACACCTCCGTGCAGAGAGTCGTTAAAATGAGCTCCTCAGCGCCACGCCCATCGGAAGCGGCGCCGAGGAGGCCGGCCGCTCCCGCACCAGCCGGCGGATCTTCTCCATGGCCTCTGGCAGCTCGGTTCGGCTCCCGGGCAGCAGCGCCCGCACCCGCCCCTGACGGTCCACCAGGAAGATGCGATCGGTGTGGTTGATGAAGTAAGTCGCCGCCCCGGCGGAGGCGCCGGGCGTGGCGGCCGGTGTGCCGTTGATCCCATACACCCGCTCCGTGTAGATCCCCAGCGCCTCGGTCAGATGACGGATGGTAGAAGGATCGCCGGTGAGGAAGGCCCAGTTCGTGAAATCCACCTTGCGGGCCCGGGCGTAACGCCGCAGGACCTCCGGGGTGTCCCGCTCGGGATCGAAGGTGATGGTGACGAAAAAGACCTGATCCGAGAGGCCCTCCGCGGCCACCTGCTCCTGGAGCTCCCGCATCCGGGCGGTGATCAGCGGGCAGACGTCCGGGCAGTGGGTGTAGATCATCCCCAGGACCACCACCTTGCTTCGGGTATGTCCCAGCCAGAACGTGCGACCCTCCTGATCTGTGAACGGCCAGTCGGGGACGGTCATATACACCGGCAGGGACTCGGCCCGGGCGTCCAGGGCGATCTTCACCGCCCCTGCCGCGGCCACCAAAAGCAGACCGATCCCCACCCCCAGCCAGAACCCGCGCGGCATCCCTTTGCCTCCTGAAATTCCGGATCTCCCGTCCTAATTTTCTTCGACCACATACCGGCCGGGGGCCACCTCCTGGACGGCGGGCTGATCGAAGGGCGGGATGTCCGTCACGCGGGTGGGCACGCGGATCCCCAGGCCGAAAGCGCTGACGACGATGGCGATGAAGAACGCGGTCATCAACAAGCCGGCGCCGAAAACCGCCACGCGCTCGAAGGGATCGTGGATCATCCCTCAACTCCGCGGATGAGGATGGAGCCGGGAACGCTCAGAAGGCGGTCATCCCCCGGGGGAGGAGGACCGTCAGTTAAAGGCCGAACCACATGGCCGCGAACAGCAGGATCATGCCGGTGAAGAGGAGCAGACCCGCTTTCGGCTGGAAGGTCTCCCGCATCGTGCACCTCCCTTACGGGGTGGAGATAGGCAACCGGAGCGCCGGCACCGCTGGAGCGCTGGCCCCGTTGCGGGCCTGGGCCGCCCGGATCTGACGCCCTCGCTCCGCCACCTGAGCGAAAGTGGTGGAGCCCAGAAGGCGCTCCAGATACGCCTGCGCCTGGGCCCAGATCGGATGGATGGCGCAAAAGCTGTAGCGCGGGCAGAGATGAGGCTCCCGGGAGCAGCGGTTGAGGCGAATGGGGCCTTCCATGGCCTCGAGGACCTCCAGCAGCGTGATGGACTCGGCCGGGCGCGCCAGGCGGACCCCTCCTCGACGCCCCCGGCTGGCCTCCACAAACCCCGCCGCGCACAGATCCCGGATGATCTTCTGCAAAAAGGCGTAAGGGATGGCCTGCCGCCGCGCGATGTCCCGGGCCCGGGCCCGCATTCCCGGCGGCAGCATCGCCAGATCCAGGATCACCCGCATCGCGTAATCCGCCCGCCGACTGATCTCCATCCCCTCCCCCGATTTTGTGGAGTTTTCAGACCGGCATGATCCATTCTCTCAAACCGACCCCATCCGGGTAGTGCCCTCCCTCACGTTCTCTCTATGACATCCGGCAGGTCCCTTTCCGGGCCTTCGGGTTCAGCGCCCATAACCTGGGACCTCCTCGTCCGTTATTCATGGGCGGAAGCGCGGATAGGGCTTCCCAAATCCGTAAGGCCAGGGAGGTGTGCGATGCGTCGGCAATGGATCGGGCTGATCGCGCTGACGGTGCTGGCCGTGCTGTTGGCCCCCGTGGGGGTGGCCTGGGCCCAGGAACCCACCCCCACGTTGACCCCCGCCCCCACCCGGCCGGCGACGGTCCGCGGGACCCTTACGGCCATTCGGGCGAACGGATTCACCCTTCAGACGGAGCGCTGGGGCGATCTGGAGGTTCGGATCACCGAAGGGACCCGCTTTCGCGTCCCCGGCTTCGTGCGCGCGGACCTGAGCGACGTGCGGGTGGGGGATTCCGCCACCGTACACGGCCGCTGGATCGAGGAAGGCCGCGCCCTGGAGGCGCACTGGGTGATCGTCCGCGGGCCCACCCAGGTCCGCCACGGGACCATCCAGGGCATCGATGTCTCGGCCCGGCGGACGGAGGTGAAGACCCGGGCAGGGGAGGTGATCCCGGTGGAGTGGACGGAGCGCACCCGCCTGCATGTGACCGGCGTGCTCTCGCCCACCTGGTCGGACCTGGGGGCGGGGTATCCGGTCACCGTGATCGGGCATTTCGTCCAGGGCACGTTCCTGGCCGGACGGGTGGTCTCCCATCGCCCGCGCCATCTCTTCCAGGGCACCCTCCAGGGGATCGAAGGGACCACCCTGATCATCCAGACCCGAAGCGGCGAGACGGTCTCTGTGAGGACCGATGAGCACACCCGCATCCGGACCCCCGGCCGTCCCCATGCCGCCTTAGGGGACTTGCAGGTGGGGGATGCCATCACCGTGTGGGCGGTGGGCCAGCCCGATGGGAGCTGGCTGGCCCGGCTGGTGGTCGCCCGCTCGCCACGGGCTCCGAAGCCCGCTCAGGGTCCCGAAAAAGGCCCCGGCAAGGGCCCTGCCCCCACCCGACGGCCGTGACCCTCAGGCATAAGAAGCAGGCTCTCGTGGCGGGGGTGTGGCGCCGCCACACCCCCGCGATCTCCGCAATCCAGAGGGGAAGGAGGGTAAGGTGAGCCGAGCGTTCCCCTTATGGATTCTCCTGTTCTCCATCGGGATTCTGTTCTCCGCTTGCGCCCGGGGCATCCCAGGAGAGCGGCTCCCGGAAGGAAGCCGGCCGACCGCCCCGCCACCCGGCCGGATGGGAGGTCAGGGGACGGTGGCGCGCCCTCCGGCCTCGCCGCCGCGCCCGTCCCTCATCGAGGAGCCCTCCGGGGAGGCGATGACGCTGGAGGGCCGGATCACCGCGGTCATCCTGGGAGGCTATCAGGTGGACGGTCATCGGGTGCATGTGAGCCCGGAAGCGGACGTGGAGGGCCCGCTGCCGGTCGGGGTCTACGTGACGGTGGTCGGGATCGCTCGCCCGGATGGCTCGATCGAGGCAGAGGTCCTGGAGGTCCTGCGCCGCCCGGGCGCGGAGCGGGAGTGGGAGGGAACGCTGGAGCAGGTGCATGCGGATGGCTATCGGATCGATGGACGCCGCGCCTTCGTCCTCCCCACCACGGAGGTGATCGGAGAGCCAAAGCCCGGTTCCTCGGTTTATCTCTCCGGGTTCGAGCAGCCCGATGGCTCCCTGGTGGCGGACACCGTGATCGTGATCGAGACAGAGCCGTGAATCCCCACATCGGTTCTCCGCCGCGGCGGGGGCTGGGCCGGACTCAGCCCCCGCCGATCTTTTGGACCCCGCGCGCGCTCGACGCCCATTGGGCTGTTTGACGGGCCCCTATGCGCGTGGCAACATACGGATAAGGAAATGGAGGACGATCCCGCCGGATGTGAAGATGTGCGGAGAGGAAGAGATGCGGTTGTTGCTGGTGGAGGATGATGCTTCCCTGCGGGAGACCCTGAGCGAGTCGCTGCGGCGGGAGGGCTTCGAGGTGATCGCCACCGGGGATGGCGGGGAGGCCCTGGAGCTGGCTCGCACGACCCAACCGGATCTGATCATCCTGGACCTGATGCTTCCCACCCTGGATGGCCTCTCCGTCTGTCGGATCCTGCGAAAGGAAACCGATGTGCCCATCCTCATGCTCACCGCCCGCAGCGGGCCGGTGGACCGCGTCGTCGGTCTGGAGATGGGCGCGGACGATTACGTGGTGAAGCCCTTTCATATGGGAGAGCTGCTCGCCCGCATCCGGGCCCTCCTGCGGCGCGCCCGAGGACGCCCGGCCACCACCCTGACCGCTGGGGACCTCACTCTGGATCTGCTGGCCCGCAAGGCCTTCCGGGGCGGCCGGGAGCTTCGTCTCACCATGAAGGAGTTCGATCTCCTGGCCACCCTGATCCAGCACCGGGGCCGCGTCCTGAGCCGGGCCTTCCTCCTGGAGCGGGTGTGGGGCCTGGAGCACCCGGTGGACACCCGGACAGTAGACACGCACATCCGCTGGCTTCGGGAGAAGATCGAGGAGGACCCTGCGCATCCGCGGCGGATCGTCACCGTGCGGGGGATCGGATATCGATTCGAGGGATAGGGATGCTAGAGCTCTCTCTGGCGCTCCTCGCGCTGCTCGCCCTGGGGGGCCTGGGCTTCGTCTACCGGCGGTGGCAGCGAGCGGAGGCCGCCCTCCGGGAGACCCGCTGGCGGCTTCGAGAGGAAACAGCGGAGGCGCTCCGCTTCCGCGCTGATCTGGAGACCCTGGCTCAGGGCGGGACGGAGGCCTTGCTCCTGCTGGATCAGGAGCGGCGCATCCGCTGGGCCAACCGTCCCGCGATGGAGCGCCTCGGCGCCCGGCCGGGCCGCACCCTCCTGGAGGCCACCCGGTCCCCCGAGCTGGACGCGATGATCCCGCCCCCGGCTCCTCCCGAAGGGGAGGGGATGAGCATCCGGGAGCTGCGCTGGCAGGGACGCTGGTGGCAGGCCACCGTCTGGGAGGGACCGAACGGTTACGGCCTGGCCTTGCTGGACATCACGCGGGAGCGCGAGGCGGAGCGGGCGCGGCGGGAGCTCACCGCCAACGTGGCCCATGACCTCCGGACCCCGCTCACCACCATCCGCCTGCTGCTGGACGAGCTCCGGCCCCCGGATCCCCTCCCCCCGGCCTGGCAACGCCTGATCGGAGAGGTCGACCGGCTGATCGGGCTGGTGCACACCCTCCTGGATCTGGCCCGGCTGGAAGCGGGGGAATGGCCGATGGCCTACGAGGCGCTGGAGGTGAGCGCCTGGGTCCGGGGCGAGGTGGAGCGCTTCGCTCCGCTCTACCAGGCCCGTGGGCTGAAGGTGACGCTGGAGATCCCCGAAGGGCTCCGGGTGTGGGCGGATCCTGAGTGGGCGGGCCGGGCGCTGGGGAACCTGCTGGACAATGCCATCCGGTTCACCCCGCCGGGGGGTGAGATCCGGGTGCGGGCCTGGCCGGAGGGGGAGTGGGTCGCCATCGAGGTGGCCGACACCGGGCCGGGCATCCCGCCGGAGGAGCTGCCCCGCATCTTCGAGCGCTTCTACCGGGGGGATCGGCATCGGGGGGGTGGCGGGAGCGGCCTGGGGCTGGCCATCGCGCGCCATGCCGTGGAGGCCCACGGCGGCCGCATTCAGGCCTTCAGCGAACCCGGCCGGGGCGCGCGGTTCGTGTTCAAGCTGCCCGCGGTCGGGGAGCCTTGAGAACGATGGGGAGGCGCGAATGTCCTCATCCACGCTGCAGATGCGGATCCTGACCCTGGGACCCCTGGCCACGAACTGTTATATCGTCTTCTGCTCAGAGACCCGGGAGGCGCTGATTGTGGACCCCGGATGGGATGCCCGGCAGATCCTAACGGTGGTGCGAGCGCTGGATCTGCGGGTGCGGTATGTGGTCAACACCCATGCCCATTGGGATCATATCGGGGCGAACGCCGCAGTGGTGGAGGCCACCGGGGCGCCCCTGGCCCTGCATCCGGCGGACCGCCCCCTGCTTGAGGCGAAAGGCGGAGCGGACTGGTGGTCGATCCCCCTTCCGCCCAGCCCGCCGCCGGATCTTGAGCTCCGGGATGGCGAGGTCCTGCCAGTGGGGAAGTTGCGCTTTCAGGTGCTGTGGACGCCGGGCCACACCCCTGGACACATCTCCTTGTATGAGGCGCAGGCCGGGGTGGTCCTGGATGGGGACGTGCTGTTCGCCCGGGGCATCGGCCGCACGGATCTGCCCGGTGGGGATTACGAGACGCTCATGCGGAGCATCCGGGAGAAGCTGCTCACCCTTCCCGATGAGACGCGGGTGTATCCGGGGCACGGGCCGCCGACCACGATCGGCGAGGAGCGAGCGGCGAATCCGTTCCTGGAGTTTCCGGAGTAGATGAAGAGGCGTCCTCCTGGGCGGCCCACTCCAGCCGCCAGAGGCGCGGGAGGAAGGTTCCGACGAAGGTGGTTCCGAACAGGGTCCCTGTGAGGAGGCGAAGCAGGGGCGTGCTCTCGCGGGGGGTGAAGGGGCCGATCATCGCCAGGATGTAGGAGAGCAGCTGGGAGCCGCCGTCCAGGGCGATGGGGAGCAGGCCCACTGTGAGGAAGGCCCAGAGAGGGAGGGGGCGTCCGGGGCGCCGGCGGAGGAGCATCGCGGTGGCGGTCAGGGCCATGGAGCCGTAGATGGCCAGATCCCGCTGGCAGAGGGCCGTCTTCCAGCCGACGGAGGGATCTCCGATGAAGGCGCGGGGCCACGGATCGCCGGGCAGGCGCTCGGATCCCACCCGAGCCCGGAGCTCCTCCAGCGTGTAGGCGGGCTGCTCCCCGAAGAGGAAGAAGGACCGCTGGGGAAGCTGATGGCAGGTGAAGGAATACAGCGCATAGAGGGCGGTAGCCAGGGTGTGGAGGCCGGTCCGGACCGGGGGGCTGACCCGGAGGACGTGCGGGATTCCCTCCAGCAGGGGGGCGAGGAGGCCGCCGCCCACATACAGCCAGAGCCCGAAGGTCAACAAGAGGATGCTCCGGGGGATCGGCGCCCTGCGCATCTTGACACCCATGGAGAGCTCCCCGTAGAATGAAATCAGCGCGCCGGGGTGGCGGAACAGGAAGACGCGCCTGACTCAAAATCAGGTGGCCGCAAGGCCGTGCGGGTTCGACTCCCGCCCCCGGCACTCGAAACCTATGGTGGCCGAACCGCTCGCGGACGTCAAGCCCTTTTCAACTCCTCGATCCAAAGGGGCGCGGGATGGACGCCAGACTGGTCAGGCGGCTGATCGCCCAGGGAGAGGGTCCCACCATCGAGTTCAAGCGGGAGGTTGATCTCTCCAGCCGGGAGGGGCAGGCCGAGTTCTGCAAGGACCTCATGTCCCTCGCGAACATCATGAGATCGATGGGGAAGACCAGCTATCTCCTCATCGGCGTGGATGACAGCGGAGAGATCGTGGGGATGAAGGCTCCCCTGACCCACCAGCAGCTGAAGAACGCCGCTGACCTCTATTGCCAGCCCCCTGTCGTCTTCCGATACTGGCAAGGCTTGGTCGATGGCAAGCTGGTCGGGGTGGTGGTCATCCCGCAGAGCTACCGGAAGCCTCACAAATTCAAGCGCGAGTTCTCTTCCGAGAAGAAGAAGGTCGCCGAGAACACGGTGTTCACGAGGCATCTGTCCCATGTGGTTGTGGCCAGTCCGGAGGAGATCGTCGCGCTGGATCAGGAAGCGGCTCTGCTGCGGCGCCGCAGGGCTCGCCTGCTCGCCACGGCCGCGATGCTGGCCATTGCCCTCCTGATCCCGCTGCTAATCGTAAGCGGCGTGGCCTATGCCCGGCCCATCCAGGAGTTCGCCACCCTGATCTTCCCCCAGGGCTTGCCGCTGCTTCCGTCTGGATATGATCCGAGCTTGGCGCCGCTGCACGTCAAGCAGGTCGACCGGATGCTGCGGGATATGGGCTCAGGCCCTCAGCCCTTTAAGGCGATCTACCAGTCCAGGGTTGTCGCCTCCTTTAGCTCGAACGAATACGTCTCGAACATCACTCTGGAATACCGTGATCCGAAGAACTGGAAGGCGACGGTGAAGGCCAATTATGGGCCGGTCGCGTATCAAGGGGGAGGGGAGCTGATCTACGCAGTGAGAGATGGCGTCTATTATGAGCTCGATCCGTTGAGCAAGAGATACGCTCCCAGCGACTACATCCGGTATCGGAATCCATTTAAGGCAATCGACGAGGTGAACGGCATCCGAGCGCCATTCTACCACTTTGAGACCGTTCTGCATAGCATCACTGTTGACATGGGAAGGCAATACAAGCCCTGGAGGAAGATGGTTCGCATCTCCGGCAGGCTGGCGCGGGTTTACGAAAGGCAGGCCAGCGTGGACGCCTTCCATTTCGGAAGCAAGTTGCATGGATCTTCCGTCGAGAAGGTCTACGTTGATCTCGAGCGAAACATCGTGCTCAGGTATGAGGCGGTGGCGAATCTGAAAGGAAAAGTGAAAGAAAAAGAGGAAAGCGCGCAGTATGAGATCGGCTTCGAGGTGATCTCCTACGGGAATCCGGTGGAGATCGATTGGTCCTTCATAAAGGATTAGGACTGAAGCCGGAGGCCTGGCCGCTTTGTAGGACAACTGCGAGCAGTTGTCCCACGATTTTGGGACACACCCGAAATCCGGGGCCGGGAAGAGACCTCAGGGCTTCCTCCTCCGAACGATCCCGCGGAACCCCTCATTACGGGGTGGAACCCAACCGGGTCGATCGGGAAGGCCGGGTGGTCGCCCCCCAACGGCCCCGGCGTCCAGCCTTCCGGCTGCCGGATCCCGAGGAAGCCGGGGTGACCTGCGATCGCCCCTGCCCGCCGGCATGCACCTCCGGAGTCCGTGGACCATCAATCGATCCTCCGGCGCCCGGATCCGTCCCGCGTTCGGAAAAGCCGGAAATCCCAACAGAGGAGACCGAAGGATTTGCGTGATATAATCAAGTGTGGGAATTAAAGGGCAGGAGGCTGCATGTGAATTCGGTGCGACTGCGCAACGGGCTGATCTGGCTCCTCATCGCCATCACCCTCATCGTCTTCCTGGCCATGGGCCGGGGAGGGGGAAGCCGCGGGGAATCCGTCTCCCTCACCGACATCGCCGCCCGTCTGGAGGCCGGCGAGGTCAAGAAGGTGGCGGTCAGCGGCGACTACATCCAGGTCGAGCTGCGGAACGGCAAAATCCTGACCGCGGTCAAGGAAAGCGGCTCCACCTTCCTCGATCAGATGAAAGCCCTGGGGGTGCCCGAGGATAAGCTCCGGAGCATCCAGTATGTGCCCGAGCGCCCCAACGAGTGGGGCAGCATCCTCATCGCTTTCCTGACCTATGGGCTGCCCGCCCTGGTCGTGGTCGGCTTCCTGTATTTCATCCTGCGACAGGCCCAGGCGCCGGGCAACCAGGCCTTCAACTTCAGCAAGAGCCGGGCCCGCATGTTCACCGGGGAGCGCCCCACGGTGACCTTTGATGACGTGGCCGGGGTCGATGAGGCCAAGCAGGAGCTCCAGGAAGTGGTGGAGTTCCTCAAGGAGCCGGAGAAGTTCATCGCCTTGGGCGCCCGCATCCCCAAGGGGGTCCTCCTGGTCGGCCCGCCGGGCACCGGCAAGACGCTGCTGGCCAAGGCCGTCTCCGGGGAGGCCGGCGTGCCCTTCTTCTCCATCTCGGGATCCGAGTTCGTGGAGATGTTCGTGGGCGTGGGGGCCGCCCGGGTGCGGGATCTTTTCGAGCAGGCCAAGCGGCACAGCCCCTGTATTGTGTTCATCGATGAGATCGACGCCGTGGGCCGCTACCGGGGCGCCGGGATCGGCGGCAGCCACGACGAGCGCGAGCAGACGCTGAACCAGATCCTGGTGGAGATGGACGGCTTCGACACCGACACCAATGTGATCGTCATGGCCGCCAGCGTCACCGGCGACACCCCCATCTTGATCAAGGAACGGGACGGACGCGTCCGTCTCCTGCCCATCGCGGAGGTGGTGGACCGCTACTACGCCCCGGGCGAGGAAGGGGTCGAGAAGCCCGCCGACTTCATGGCCCTCGGGCTGGTGCCCCGCCATGATCCCCGGGGGAACCACGCCCTCCTCTTCGGTCACAGCGCCTTCGTCCCGGTTCGCGGGGTGTTCCGGCACCGGGTGAATGAGATCTACGAGATCGAATTCGCCGGCGGGACCATTCGGGCCACGGGCAACCACTCGGTGTTCGTCCGCACCCGGCAAGGCCTGGTCACCAAGGCGGTGGCGGAGCTGCAGCCCGGCGATGTCCTGGTCGCCTTGCCCTACAAGGTCAACCGCACCTCCCGCGCCCGCGCGGTTCGCGCGCACCGCTTCCCCCAGGCCTTTTCGATGGAACTGCCCCTCTACGAGGAGCCTGAGGAGATCCGGGCGGCCTACGAATGGGCGGTCGCCGCCCCGCTCCCACAGGCCGCCGTCGCCGCCGCCCTCGGGGTCTCCCAGACCACGATCTCCAAGTGGCGCCGGGGGCTCCATCTCCCGCGCTCCTTGAGCCGCGCCACCTCCCGGCACGCGCTGCCGGAGAAGGTGCCGGTGACGCCGGAGCTATGCCGGCTCCTGGGATATTTCGCCGCCGACGGATACAGCCGCAAGGAAGTGGTCTTCTCCCTGGGCGCTGACGAACATGAGGAAATCGAGGACATCCGCCGGCTGATGCGGGAGATCTTCGGCCTGGAGCCGGACCGTATCCGGGAAGAGCCGGGGCGGGCGATCCACCTGGTGTATCCCAGCAAGCCGCTGGCCGATTTCTTCGCCCGCCATGTCGGCCGGACGGCCTGGAACAAGCATGTGCCGGCCTTCCTGTTCGAAGCTCCCTTTGAGTATTTCGTGGAGTTCCTGCGAGGCTATGCCCGGGGGGATGGCTACATCGACGCCCGGGGCAAGCTGGAGATCACTTCGGTGAATCGTCAGCTGATCCTGGAGCTCCACTGGCTCTGCCGGATGCACGGCCTGAACAGCTACGTCTCCACCTTCCGCGTCAGGGCCGGGCGCCGTATCGCCGGAGGCAAGCCGCTCCCCGCCACCCGAGCATATCGCCTGGGCCTGGGCCGCTGGGATAACCCCCTGCTGCCTGGCCGGCAGCGGGAGAACAGCCGCGCCCACCTGCCGGTGGTCCGCTCGGTGCGCCGGATCCCTTACGATGGCTATGTCTATGATCTCTGTGGCTGTCAATATGAGGCTTTCTTCGGCGGAGAGACGCCCATCCTGCTGCATAACACGAACCGCCCGGATATCCTCGATCCCGCCCTCCTGCGCCCCGGGCGCTTCGACCGCCGGGTGATCCTGGACCGGCCCGACGTGAAGGGGCGGGAGGCCATCTTCCGGGTGCACCTGCGGGGCAAGCCGCTGGACGACGACGTGGATGTCTCGGTGCTGGCCCGGGCCACGCCGGGCTTCGTCGGCGCGGACATCGCCAACGTGGTCAATGAGGCCGCCATCCTGGCCGCCCGCAAGAACAAGAAGAAGATCTCCATGAAGGATTTCGAGGAGGCCATCGAGAAGGTCATCGCCGGCCCTGAGCGCAAGAGCCGCATCATCACCGAGCGGGAGAAGCGCATCATCGCCTACCACGAGGCCGGCCACGCCGTGGTCGCTTATTACCTGCCCAACGGCGACCCGATCCACAAGGTCACCATCATCCCGCGGGGGATGGCCGGCGGCTACACCCTCGCCCTCCCTCAGGAGGACCGCACGCTCTGGACGCGGTCCAAGTTCCTGGACGACATGGCCATGGCCCTGGGCGGACGGGCGGCGGAGGAGATCGTCTTCGGAGACATCACCACCGGGGCGGCGGAGGACCTGGAGCGGGTCACGGAGCTGGCCCGGGCCATGGTCACCCGCTACGGGATGAGCGAGAAGCTGGGGCCGATGGTCTTCGGGAAGAAGGAGGAACTGATCTTCCTGGGCAAGGAGATCGCGGAGCAACGCGACTACAGCGACGCGGTGGCCCAGGAGATCGACGCTGAGGTCCGCCGCTTGGTGATGGAGGCCTACGAGCGGGCCAAGCGGATCCTCACCGAGCACCGGGACAAGCTGGAGGCGGTGGCCCAGAAGCTGATCGAGATGGAGACCCTGGACGCGGAGACCTTCCGGGCCATTATGGAGGGACGGCTGCCGCCGGAGCCCAAGGCTCCCGAAGCCCCCGGCCCCAGCCCGCAGCCGGCCGCTCCCCAACCCAGCGCCCCCACCCCGGGCACGGGGCCTGCCCCGGTCCCCGTTCCGGCGTGACGAAACGACCGGCAAAACCCGCGGAGGCGGGCGGATCCGCGCCCGCCTCTTTGTTTATGGCCGCACCTCGATCTCCCCCAGCGGCACGGCATCCATCCGATAGCGAGCCCCCGAGGGATCCACCGCCATCCAACGTCCCTCCTCCGAATACCAGCCCACGAAGATCGCATATCGGCCGGCTGGGAGATCCTCCGGGATCCGTAGTGTGTGGATGTCCTCCACATATTCCCCCGGCTCCCAGGTCACGATGGGGCGCTGGCCTCCTTGCGGCGGTCCATCCCCCGTCGCCCGCGGCGGCTGATCCGGCCGCCGGCTCAGGTGGACAAACACCACCCCCGGACGCTCGGGCCGGCGTCGCACATGCCAGGCCAGACGGACCTCCACGATCCCACCGGGGGCAACCCTTTCAGGTTGGATCTCGTAGCGATCCAGACAGACCGTCTCCGCAAAACAGGCTTCCCCCTCTCGAGCCAGCGGGATGGGTTTGCGACGGACCGGCCATGACGAGAGGCTCACCGGGAGGACCGGATAGCCTCGACGGTAAAACGGCCAGAAGGTGTCCCAGGGAAGCTCCCGGCCTGCCTCGTCATAGAGAGCCAGCCGGATCTGCCCATAGCCCCGCAGATCCGGGGGCAAAGGGACCCAGATCCGCTGGGCCACCACCTGGCCGGCCCGCCAGCGATCCGCGGGGAAGGTCGAAGGCCCCAGCTGCCCCCGGAACAGCAGCCGGCGCTCCCCTCCCTGCTGCCAGAACAACGCCATCGTCCGCGCTTCGGGCGGGGAGGCCTCCGCCCGCCAGCGCAACCAAAGCGGGATCCCCAAGCCGGGGAAGTAAGGCGGGCCCGCCTCCGGCTGGGCCGAAAGCAGCTGCAAACCTCCCGCGGAGCGAGCGATGGGAGAGAGGGAAGAGAGCTCCGTGTAGCCCTCCAGGGAGAAGAAGGGCGACTCCCAGACCGGACCCCCATCCGCCGGGATGCGCCGGTCGAGGTCGAAGGCCTCCACCCGCAGTCGATAACGGCCGGGAGGAAGACCGGGCGGCAGCCGCAGGCGGACCTGCTGGCAAACCGGTTCCCCCTCTGGCCAGCCCTCGGGCGGATACGAAGGCCAGATCGGCTGGACCTCCCGCGCCCAGACGGTGCCGGCTTCATCGACCAGCTGGATCCCCAACCACAGGTTCAACGAAGAGGCGCTCCCCTTCTCCCAGAAAAACCGCGCCCGCAGGAAGGGACTTGAAGGCTCCACCTCAAAGCCACGGAGCCGGAAATACGCTCCGAACCCCACGCCTGTCGGAAAGGTCCGGGGCGAGGGCGTGCAACCCGGGGAGGAGAAATCGTAAACCAGCACGCGGACCCAGATGTTGCGGCTGGGGAAGACCTCCTGGCTCAGATAGCGGCCCCGGCGGCCCAGCCAGTGGAAGAGAACCTGCTCCGGTCGGGCGAGATCCTCCGAGGAGAGACCTACGATCAACCAGATCCGCTCGATGGGTCGGGGCCAGCCCTCCAGCCGGCGGACCAGCGCTTCCTGCTCCTCCCCGTCCCGGCCGGTCAGCAACAGCGGCGCGGCGCTCCGATTGTAATACCCCGCCAGGGGCGTCAGCTGAAGATCCTGCAGAATGATCAGATCCTCCAGGGCCGCCCGCTCGCCGACCCAGGCCAGCGCCCCTCGCCAGTCGTCTTTAAGAGGATATGGATCCGCGAAGTATCGATAGTCGCTGAACAGCATGCCCATCAGGAGGAGGAGGCTCGGAAGGAGCATCCCCCAGAGAGCACGCCGCGCCAGGGCTGCAAGGCCCACCGAGGCCAGGAGATACGCCGATGGGACGATCAGAAAGAGGTGCCGGATGTTCTGGTAGAGAGGCTTTAGATGAGAGAGACCATACAACCCGAGCAGAGGACCGAAGAAGGCCGCCAGGAGCAACGCAACCGCTTTCGGCATGCGTCGGGTCAGCGTCCAGACGCCCACGCCGATCACCCCGACCCACAACCACTGGAGCGGCCAGCTCCAGGGATCTCCATAAGGAAAAGAGGTGCCAAAGGCCGAAGCCCGTAGCACATCCGTTAGGATCCCCTCCAGTGGGACGAAGAAATAATCCCGCTCCGGGCCGCTGGTCAGCTGCTGATACAGGAAGGGGAACATTGATCCGAACAGCAGCGCGGGGATCAGCAACCAGAGCGCCATGCGTCGCAGATCCCGCCGGGGCTGGGCCAGGGCCCAGAGCCCGAGGGCCGGGACCAGGAGGAACGCGGTGTAATGGGTCAGGATCATCGCGAGCAGCGTCATGAGGGCCGCGATCTGCCGGCGGGGGCTCAGGGACGCGCCGTGCCCGGAGGGAAGCAACAGGAAGAGCAGGAGCCCGCTCTCCAGGGCCAGCAGGGTATACATCCGCGCTTCCTGCGCATACCAGAGGTAGAGCGGGGAGGCCGCCGCCAGGATCGCTCCCGCCCACGCTGCCGCGGGCTCCCTCAAACGCCTCCCGGCCACCCAGGCCACCGGGATCATCAGGATGGAGGCGAACACGGAGGGGAAGCGGAGGGCGAACTCGCGGTCACCGGCCAGGCCGATCCAGATCTTCAGGGCCATGAAATAGAGTGGCGGATGAACATCGATGGCCTCGATCGGCTGCAAGCTCCGCAACACAATGCGGCCGCGCAGGAGATCCTCCCAGGACGCTCGGGCCCGGTAGAGGCTCCATCCCTCATCGCCCCACAGGGAGGGCTCGCCCAGCCGATGAAGCCGGAGGCCGAAGGCCAATAGAAGCAACAACCCCATCCCACCCATGGCCCAGGAGCGGGCCCAGGGCCACATATGCCGTCGCATGTGCGAAACCCCGATGGGAGATCCCGGAGGGATTATATTATGAAGGCCGGGCCAGAGCCTCAGATCAGGGGGAACACCCGCCCATGGTAACGCAGCCGGAGGGCCTGATTATGCGCGTCTGCCCCCTCCACGTTCCCGGACCGGAAGAGGGGCGGGGGGACTCCCATGGCGAGGAGGCGAGCTGCGGCCTCCACCATCACCGCCTGCAACAGCGCCGCCCCTACCACGGTGGAGGTGGGCCCCGCGGAGAGATCCGGCTCCAGGGCCACGGCCGCATCCCCTGGAGCCCCCAGGGTGTCCAGGACTACGTCCGCGAGCTCGAAGAGGCGCAGGCCGGAGGAATGCCGCGAGGGCAACGAGCGGCTGAAGGCGACGGCGGTCACGGCGATCACCGGAAGGCCCTGGGCGCGACCCTGGAGGGCCACCTCCACCGGGGCCGGGTTACGGCCGGAATGGGAGATCACGATGAGCACATCCCCGGGCTGGAAGCGGTGCGCGGACAGGAGAGCCGCGGCGAACTTCTCCACCCGTTCCGCCCGCCCGAAGAGCGGATCGAAGAGGGGATTGACGTTGGCGAACCCCCCGGCCCGGCCCACCACATCCAGGGCGACCAGCTGGGAGTGGCCGCTGCCGAAGACGTGCACGATCCGGTCCTCGGCCACCGCGCGGGCGATGCGCTCCGCCGCCGCCGGGATCGACTCCCGGTTCACCTCAAAGGCCCGCTGGAGCTGATCCATCACGACCTCGCGATACACAACCCAGCTCATCCCGCTCCCTCCCGGGTCACTTCGGGGTAAGAAGATGGACCTGGAACGCGTAGCGATCTCCCCGGTAGAGGGATCGCACGAACTCGATGGCCTCGCCGCCCTCCAGGAAGGTGACCCGCTCGAACAGGAAAGCCGGCGAGCCGGCAGGCAGCCCGAACCCGCGCGCCTCCCGGGCGGAGAGAACCACCGCCCGGATCACCTGCTCCGCATGGTCCAGGCGGAGCCCGTAATGCTTCCGCAGCACCTCATAGAGCGAGAGCCGGGAGAAATCGAAAGAGAGCAACCCCGGGCACCGCGCATGGGGCAGATACGCGGTCTCCAGCGCCATGGGCTCCCCATCCGCCAGCCGCAACCGCTCCAGCCACACCACCTCCGCCCCCACCTCAATCCCCAGACGCCGGGCCACCTCCGGAGGGGCCGGGAGAACCCGCTGGCCCAGCACCCGACTGGAGGCCTTCATCCCCCGCGCGGCCATGTCCTCCGTGAAGCTGGTCAACCACTGAAGGGGTTGATGCACCCGAACCTGCGCGACGAAGGTCCCCTTCCCCGGCCGGGCGTAAAGATACCCCTGGCGGATCAGCTCCTGCACCGCCTGACGCACCGTCAGACGGTTGACCCCGAACCACTCCGCCAGCAGGCGCTCCGAAGGCAGCCGGCGATGAACCGGGATGTGCGCCGCCTGGATCGCCCGCACCAAACGCTCCCGGATCTGCTCGTGAAGGGGAACCGGCCCGTCCCGATCCAGCGGCTCCTGCAACAGGAACCGCTTCAGCGCCTCCCGCTCCGCTTCCGCGCGGCCCATCGCTCCAGCCCTGCATAGATTGTCTATACCGGATTATGCCAAATCGGCGGGGAGCACACAACCGGGAGCGCTCCCTTCCGCGAGAGGCCACATGACCTCCGGCTGTGTCAAAATACTAAGAGATCGCGAGCGAAGGGGAACCGGATGGGGCAGAAAGGGCCTTTGCGGTGGCGGAGCGGATCCGGCTGGCTGGTGTTGTGCGGCGGGCAGGAGGCCGAGGAGGTGCATCGGATGGCCCTGGCCCGGAGCGCTCCCGGGCTGGCGGTGGTGGTGGCGGCGGCGGAGACGCCGGAGACCGCCCGCGCCTATGAGCACCGGTATCGCGCGTGGGGAGGCCCCCCATGCCGGGTGCTCACCCTGCGCTCCCGGGAGGAGGCCTTCCAGACCGCCCACGCCCGCACGCTGCTGGAGGCCCGCCTGATCCTGATCGCCGACGGAGACATCCGCCGACTGCTGGAGACGTTCTTCGACACGCCGGCCCTCCAGGCGATGCTCACCGCCTATCACGCCGGCGCCGTGCTGGTCGGGATAGGGGCCGGCGCCGAAGCGATGGGGACATGGGTGCTGCGGTCCGGCCGGGAGGAAACCCTCGGCGCATGGGGCTGGCTCCCCGGCGCCTTTGTGGTCAGCCACTACACGCCTGAGGTCGCCCGCGCCCTCCAGGCCGCCCTCCACCGGCGTCCCTTCGCCTACGGCATCGGCCTCGCCGAAGGAGCCGCCCTGGCCCTGGGCCCCCACGACCAGATCGAGCGCTGGGGCGCCGGCGAGATCACCGTGATCTTCGGCGCCCGCTGGCTGCATCCCGGATGAGCGGAACCGAGATGCTCGAAACGTCCTCTCCCCCAATCTGGGATCTGGAAGGACGGCCCTTCCGACCCGACCGTCCGCCCCGACGTATCGTCTCCCTGGTGCCCAGCCTCACGGAGACGCTGTTCGACCTGGGGCTGGGGGATCGGGTGGTGGGACGCACGGATTACTGCCGCCATCCGCCTGAGGCCCAATCGATCCCCTCCGTGGGGGGGACGAAAAACCCGGACCTCGCCCGCATCCAAGCGCTGCGCCCGGACGTGGTGTTCGTCAACGTGGAGGAGAACCGGCGATCGGACGCCATCGCCCTCGCGGCTGAGGGGATCCCGGTGGCCGTCTCGTTCCCCCGCTCCGTGACGGAGGCCATCGCCCTGATCCGCTGGCTGGCCGGGATCTTCGAACTTCACGCGCCGCCGGTCCTGGAGGAGATCGAAGCGCTCTACGCCGAGCGGTGCCGGGCCGTGCCGGCCCGGCGCCCCCGGGTCTTCTGCCCCATCTGGAGGGATCCGTGGATGACTTTCAACGCGGAGACCTACGCCCACGACCTGCTCGCTCTGTGCGGGGGCGAGAACGTCTTCGCGCGCCGGCGGCGACGCTACCCGCTGTCAGCGGACCTCAATCCCGCCCTGCCCCCCCGCCCTGCCGACCGGGACCATCGCTACCCGCGCCTCTCCACGGAGGAAATCCGGGCGGCGGAGCCCGAGGTGATCCTCCTCCCTGACGAGCCCTACCCGTTCCGGCCCGAGGACACCGGATGGGTGCGGGCGCTGTTCGCGGACACACCCGCCGGGCGCGGGGGCCGGGTGCGCTGGATCGAGGGAAGCCTGCTCTTCTGGCACGGCACCCGCCTGCGACACGCCCTGCGGATCCTGCCGCAAGCGCTGGCCGATTGAGGCGAGCTCAGGCGACGGAACATCCATAGCCGAGAAGGAGATGAAACCGGATGGCGCAACGACTGATCGTGGGGATCAGCGGGGCCAGTGGGGTGATCTACGGGATCCGCCTGCTGGAAGTGCTCCGCTCCAACCCGGAGATCGAGACCCACCTCGTCCTCAGCCCCGCCGCCCGCCGGACGATCGTGGAGGAGACCGACTACACGGTCCGCCAGGTCCTGGAGCTGGCGGATGTGGTTTATCCTTTCCATGACATCGGGGCCGCCATCGCCTCCGGCTCCTTCCGGACCATGGGGATGGTGATCATCCCCTGCTCCATCAAGACGCTGGGGGCCATCGTCAGCGGTTACACGGCGGACCTGATGAGCCGGGCGGCCGACGTCACCCTGAAGGAGGGCCGTCCCCTGGTCCTGGTGGTGCGGGAGACCCCTCTGCATCTGGGCCATCTGGACCTGATGCGGCGGGCGGCGCGGATGGGTGCGGTGATCATGCCCCCCGTCCCCGCCTTCTACGGCCGGCCCCGCACCCTCCAGGACCTGATCGACCAGACCGTGGGACGGGTGCTCCTGCGCCTGGGGATCGAGAACGACCTCTACACGCGCTGGAAGGAGAACCCATGAGAACCATCGTGGTGGTCCCCACTTATAACGAGGCAGAGAACCTCCCCCAGCTGGTCCGGGCCCTGCTGGAGCTGGGACTGCCGGACCTGCGCATCCTGGTGGTGGACGACCGGTCGCCGGATGGGACGGGGGAGGTGGCCGAGGCTCTGGCCCGAGCATATCCCGGCCGCCTCCTGGTGTGCCATCGGGACGGGCCTCGCGGGCTGGGGCCGGCGTATCGGGAAGGCTTTCGCCTCGCCCTTGAGACCGACGCCGAGGCCATCGTGCAAATGGACGCCGACCTCTCTCACCCGCCCGCGGCCATCCCTCAGATGTTAGAACGGATGCCCGACTGTCACGTCGTGGTGGGCTCCCGTTACGTGCCGGGGGGACGGGTGGATCCGCGCTGGGGGCCCGGCCGCTACTGGCTGAGCCGCTGGGGGAACTTCTACGCCCGCGCGGTCCTGGGCCTCAAGGTCCGGGACGCAACGGCGGGCTTCAAATGCTGGCGCCGGGACGCCCTGGCACGCATGCCCCTGGACCGCGTTCGTTCCACCGGCTATATCTTCCAGGTGGAGATGGCCTACATCGCCCAGCGCCTGGGCTACCGGGTGTGCGAGATCCCCATCTTCTTTGAAGACCGGCGGGTCGGGCGCTCCAAGATGGACTGGCGGATCAAGATCGAGGCGGCCCTGCGGGTGTGGGAGCTCCGCTGGCGCTATCGGGATCTGCGGCCCATCGCCCGGGAGAACCTCCGGTAAGGGAGGGTCGATGAGCGGCGATCCGGTTCGTTTCGCCCAGGCCCTGGCCGACTCCCGTCGACAGCAGATCCTGCGGATGCTGTGGGGACGGGAGCTGTGTGTGCGAGATCTGGTGCAGGCCCTGGGCCTCTCCCAGCCCACCGTCTCTCATCATCTCCGGATCCTGCAAGGGGTCGGCCTGGTGCGCGCCCGCGAGGCCGGCCGCATGACCTTTTATACACTGGACCCGGAAGCCCTGGACCGCGGGCTGCGGGCCCTCCGGCTCGCCCTGCGACCTACCCGCCGCCGGGCGCGGCGCCGCTGAAGGCCCGCCCGCTATGGGATCCGGTGAAGCATCCGGATGGCGCGGCCGCCGAACTCCCCCGTCGGATCCAGGAGCACCGTCCGCTCCAGGAGACGACGGGCTTCGGCCCATCGCCCCTCCGCCGCCATCACCACGCCCAGCCGGTAATGGGCCGAGGCGCGCTCCGGATCCATCCCCACGGCCTGCTGCAGCAGCCGCTCCGCCTCGGTGAAGTTCCCCTGAAGGTAGCGCGCCCATCCCAGCCACTCGTAGCCCTCTACCCGCTGGGGATCCCGCCGCAGGAGCTCCAGAGCCGCCTCGATCCCCTTCCCCAGCCCGATTTGATGACCCAGGTAAAGCGCGGCCAGGGCATTCCAGACCTCGATGTTCCCCGGGGCGTCCGCCGCCGCCTGGCGAAGCCAGCGCTCGGCGGTGAGGAGATCGCCGGCCAGCATGGCGGCGCGTCCCCGCTCCAGAGCGTAAAGGGAATGGGGATCCTGCTGGTAAGCGGCGGCAAAGCGCTCCTGGGCCTCGGCGTAGCGCCCTCGCTCCAGCAGGTAAAGGCCGGCGAAGTAATGGGCCTCCGGCGGGGCTTCGGCCCCCGCGAGGGCCCGTTGCAACCACCACTCCCCTTCCTGCCCCAGCCGCCCCAGGACATATCCCATAGCGGCCATGGCAACCGGATCCCTCGGATCCTGCTCCAGCCAGCGGGCGAGGGCCCCTCGGGCTTCCCCCCAGTAACGCCCCCCGACCAGGGCAAGCCCCCATCGCCGCAGGGTCGACGGCTGGGTGGGATCCGGGAGCAGCGCCGCCCAGCCGGAGAGAGGAGCGGGAAGCCCGTTCAGCAAAGCCCGGGCCGCCTCCGGATCGGTGGCGCCCTGCAGAAGGCCCAGCCGGAAGCGGAACATCGGATCCTCCGGGCGGCGGGCAAGCCCGGCCTCCCACGCCGCCCGCGCGCCTGCCTCGTCCCCGATGGCCAGGGCCGCCTCCGCCCAGCGCATATACGCCTCCCGGTCCTCGGGATGGCGACGCGCCCAGTCCTCCCAGCGCCGTCGGGCTTCGTTCCAATCCCCGCGGCGGGTCGCCAGCTCCGCCCGACCACGCACTGCCCAGGGATCCCCCTGCGTCGCTGCCCGGGCCCAGGCGGCCTCCGCTTCCTCCAGCTCCCCCAAAGCCATATGCAGCTGGGCGATGCGATGCCAGAGGGCCGGGTCAGCGGAGCGAAGGGTCAGGGCCCTCTGATAGGCCTTTTGGGCGGAAAGCACCTGTCCCTCTGCCCGGAGGGCATCTCCCTCCCGCAGCCACCGCGCCGCCGGGATGCCGGAGGGGTCCAGGGCGAGCAAGAGCCCGCTGAGGAGGAGCAGCCCCATCGCGCCGACGCGTCGCATCCGTGCCATGGATGCCCATCCGTTGCGGTCAGACTCTCTGGATTCGATCGCCTCTTCCATTCCAGTTCATCCGAGGGGAACACGGCCCGGGTTACAATATAGCGCGAATGCGTGGGGAACAGCGGGCATCCTTCCGGTGGAGCGGAAGATGACGTTGCGCGTGGCCATTGTGGGAGCGGGCGCGGCGGGCCTGGCCGCTGCCTATGACCTGACCCGGGCAGGGGCCCGGGTGGTGGTGTATGAGGCCGCGCCCCAGCCCGGCGGGCTGGCCTCCGGCTTCCGCGCGGAGGGCTGGTCCTGGTCCCTGGAGCGCTTCTATCATCACTGGTTCGCCTCGGATACCGAGATCCTGAGGCTGATCCGGGAGCTGGGCCTGAGACACCGGGTTCGGTTCCCCCGGCCGGTCACCGCCGTCTGGTATAACGAGCGGCCGCATCCCTTCGACAGCCCGATGGCCGTGCTGCGCTTCCCCGGTCTCTCCCTCCTGGAGAAGCTGCGGATGGGGCTCGTGATCGCCTATCTGCGGCTGACCCCGCGCTGGGAACCCCTGGAGCGGGTGACGGCTCATGAGTGGCTCCCCCGGTATATGGGGCGGCGGGCTTACGAGCAGATCTGGCAGCCCCTTCTCGAGGGCAAGTTCGGGGAGACGTATGCGGAGATCAACATGGCCTGGTTCTGGGCGCGGATCCATAAGCGCAGCCCCCGTCTGGGCACCTTCGAGGGAGGCTTTCAGGCTTTCTTCGACGCCCTGGCCGACCGGGTCCGCGCCCAGGGTGGAGAGATCCGCCTGAGCACCCCCGTGTTCCGCCTGGAGCCGGAGGCGGCCGGATGGCGGGTAGAGGCCGCGGATGGCCCGGGCACGTATGACGCGGTCCTGGTCACCACCTCCCCCCGCCTGCTGGTCCGCCTCGTCCCCGCGTTGCCCGCCGGGTATGTGAGCCGGCTGCTTGCCTTGCGCTCCCTGGGGGCGGTGGTCTTGATCCTGTCCCTGGCGCGCCCGCTGACCCGGGGTGTTTACTGGATCAACCTCCCTAAGCGGGCGGGGTTTCCCTTCCTGGCCCTGGTGGAGCACACGAATTACATTCCACCGGAGCATTACGGCGGGGAGCATCTGGTGTATTGTGGGGATTACCTCCCCCCCGATCACCCGTATTTCTCGATGTCGCCCGAGGAGCTGTTGCGGACGTTCCTGCCCGCTCTGCCGCGTTTCAACCCGGCTTTCCGACCGGAGTGGGTGCGGCGCTACTGGGTCTTCCGGGAGCCTTATGCCCAGCCGGTGGTGCCGGTGAACTACTCCCGGATGATCCCGGATCTGCGAGCCCCGCTGCCCGGGCTTTACTTCGCCAGCATGAGCCAGGTGTATCCGTGGGATCGGGGGACGAACTACGCGGTGGAGATGGGCCGTCGCGTCGCCCGGATGATCCTGGAGGACCACCGGCAGGGCCGCTGGGCCGCCGTGGCCCTCGAGGATGTATCCCAAGGCGCTCCGTGAAGCGCGCGCCTTCGGCTTCCCGAGCGTTCAGGCCGGGATTACTATTAGTAAAGACCGGATTTTTCCTGCTGACCGGCAGGGGGTGGGATGGTGGATCCGGCGCTGCGGGCGGCGCTGGCGGCGCAGCCTCTCTTCCGCCGGCTGGATCCGGAGGAGCTCGATCAGCTGGCGGCGCGGTTTCAGGCCCGAACCCTGAACCCCGGGGAGGAGCTGTTCATTGAGGGGGAACGGTTCCCGGCCTATTTCATCCTGCGCGCCGGGCGCCTGGCCCTGCTGCGCATCGACGCCGACGGCGTCGAGCGCTTGGTCCGCCATCTCCAGCCGGGGGAGGGCGTCGGGGCCCACGCGCTCTTCCTGGATGAGCCCCGGGATGTGACGGCGATGGCCATCACCCGGGTGGAAGGCTGGTTGCTGGAGCGAGCGGCGTTCGAAGCCCTCCTCGCCGAGCGGCCGGGCCTCATCCACCGCCTGGAGATCCCGCCGGATGTGGAGGCCCGTCTGCAGGCGCCTCGCTTCCCCTGGCTGGAGCCTGACGAGCAGGTGCTGGCGGCCATCCATCGCCACTGGATCAGCCTGATCCCCGTCCTCCTCCCTCCTCTGGCCTTGCTGCTGGTCTTCATCGTCCTCACGACCTTCCTGGTCGCCCAGCTGGGCTGGTGGCCTGTTCTCTTCCTCAACGCGATCCCTCTGGTCTTCCTGGGCGCCCAGGTGTGGAACTGGTGGGACGACCAGTATATCCTCACCACCCATCGCATCGTCCACATCGAGCGGGAGCGCTGGCTTTACGTGTTCCCGGGCCCGGAGGCCCGGCAGGACATGCCGCTGGAGCAGGTGCAGGAGGTGCAGATCCTGCGGCGCACCCCGCTGGCCAGCCCTTATCTTCTGGACTTCGGGGACATTGAGGTGGAAGCCTTCACCGGTCGGGTGGGCTTCGCCAACCTTCCGCAACCGGAGGAGATCCGCCGGCTGATTTACGAGCAGCTGGATCGGCTGCGGGCGCTGCAGCAGGCCCGCCAGCGTTACCGCCTGCAGCGGGAGCTGCGCCGCCGCCTGGGGCTGGAGCCCCCGCCAGCGGAAGCGGAGCCTGCCCCGACGCCGGAGCCCCCGCCGGGCTGGTGGGGCCGCCTCCTCCTGATCCTGCGGGCGGTGCTCCGCTATCTCCTCCCCCCCATCCGTGAGGAAGTCGGGGATCGGATCATCTACCGCAAGCACTGGGTGGCCCTGATCCGCTCCCTGCTCTGGGGGCCGCCCCTGGCGACCGGGCTGTGGATCCTGGGCTGGTGGCTCCACCTCCATCACGTGTGGCCGGTGGACCGTGTCGCGCCGGGGATCCGGTGGGGGGCGTTGATCCTGGCTGGGATCCTGCTGGGGGTCTGGTGGTGGTGGCGCTACGAGAACTGGCGGAACGACGAATACATCCTGACCCCCAGCCAGCTGATCCTCTCCCAGCGCCTGCCGGCCCTCATGCGGGAGGAGACGCAGACGGCCAGCCTGAACCGCATTCAGAGCGTGGAGTATACGATCCCCTCCCTCCTGGCCCGCATCCTCGGCTACGGACATGTGCTGGTTCGGGTCCCCGGGGGGGATTTCCACCTGCGTTACGTCGGAAAACCCCGACAGGTGCAGCAGGAGATCACCCGGCGGATGGAAGCCTACCGCCGCCGGCTCCAGGAAGAGGAGGCCGCTCGCCAGCGTCGCCACATCGTGGACACCCTCGCCGCTTACGATCGCCTCCGCTTCGGCCCCCCGGGCATCGGACCCGGCCCCCACGCCCCCTAAGCCCCATCTCTCCCTCCCATCCATCTTTTGTCCACCCCAGTCCCAGGCCTGTGATATATCTGGCCGATAATGGTAATCTAAATCCCTTTCATTTTCCAAAAATTGTATTAAAGCAAGCGATATATCCCGATTTGTGATTGCATTTCGGGGGATGGGTTTCAACGGGATCCGTGTGGTGCTTGACGGGGGGATTGGCGCTGTGCTATAATCAGCGCAGCAGGTTTTGCCAACCTGCCCCAAAACGGATGCAGGCCAACCGGTCGATGGCCTGTCCGGGGAGGGCCCCATGAAAATGTTGCGCTATCGGGTGGGCGCGCTGGTGAGCGCGCCGGTGGGCAGCCGCATGGTGCTGGCCCTGGAGGAGGGACCGGGGGATTTGGGATATGGGGTGGAGGTGGATTATCTGCGCGGGGAGATCGAGCTGGTCCGCTCCGACCGTCGGCTCCTGGCCTCCGGCACCATCGCCACGCAGATCCACACCCAGTGCGCCCGCTGCCTGGAACCGGTTGCCTTCCCGATGACCTTCGAGTTCGAGGAGGCCTTTTTCCTTTCCCCCGTGGACATCCCGGTGGAGACGTTCTATGCGGTGACCGACGATGGTTATCTGTTCCTGACGGCGCCGCTACGGGAGCACATCCTGCTGAACACCCCGTTGCGGGTGCTCTGCCGGCCGGATTGTCGTGGGCTGTGCCCGGAGTGTGGGCAAAACCTGAATGAGGGGGAGTGCGGATGTGTTCGGGAGCCGGACCCGCGATGGGCGGCTCTGGCCGCATTCCGCCTGCAGGAGGAGTGAAGGGGGCCGTTGGGAGCGGGAAGGAGCGTTTCGAGATCCCTGGGTGCGGAGAGGAGCGACGATGGCGAGCTTCGACGAAGTAATCGGCGAGCTGCTGTCCCTGGCGGAGCGACAGGGCTATCTCACCGTCACGGACATCCTGGAGATCTATCCGGAGGCGGAGGAATCCCCCGAGGAGCTGGATGAGATCTGCCTCTGGCTGCAGGAAGCGGGCATCGAGCTCTACGACGACACCCGAATCAACATCGAGGAAGAGGAACGGTTCCTCCGGGAGATCGAAGAAGAAGAGGAAGAGGAGAGCGAGGAGCATTTCGAGACCAGCGATGTGGTCCTGGGGGAGGACGACGATCTGGCGGACATCGATGTGGATGACACGGTCGGCCTCTACCTGAAGGAGATGGCCCGTGTCCCCCTGCTGACCAGCGAGGAGGAGGTGCGGCTGGCCCGGCAGGTGTTCCGCGGGCAGCAGGCCGCCCGGCGGTTGCGGGAGGCGCGGCGGCTGACCCCTCAGCAACGGGCGCGGCTGGAGAAGCTGGTGGAGGAGGGCCGCAAAGCCCGAGAGCACCTGATCAAGGCCAACACCCGCCTGGTGGTGAGCATCGCCAAGAAATACATGGGCCGCGGGGTCCCCTTCCTGGACCTCATCCAGGAGGGCAACCTGGGCCTGATGAAGGCGGTGGAGAAGTTCGATTACCGGCGCGGCTACCGCTTCAGCACCTACGCCACCTGGTGGATCCGCCAGACCATCACCCGGGCCATCGCCGACCAGAGCCGCACCATCCGCGTCCCCGTCCACATGAGCGATCGCATCCGCAAACTGTATCGGGTGGCCCATGAGCTGGAGCAGAGCCTGGGCCGTAAGCCCACCGTGGAGGAGATCGCCGCCGAGCTGGGCGTGGATCCCCGCAAGGTGGAGTGGATGTTCCGGGTCTCCTGGCAGCCCCTGAGCCTGGAGAACCCGGTGGGGGAGGACGAGGAGGACGAGCTGGGCTACTTCATTGAGGACGAATCCTCCCCGTCTCCCAACCAGATCGCTTATCAGAACCTGCTCCGGGAGAAGATCGAGGAGATCCTCTCCACCCTCAGCCCGCGGGAGGCCCGCATCCTGCGGCTGCGGTTCGGCCTGGTGAACGGCCGCTGCTACACCCTGGAGGAGGTGGGCAAGAAGTTCGGGCTGACCCGGGAGCGCATCCGCCAGATTGAGGGGCGCGCCCTGCGCCGGCTCCGCCACCCCCGTCGCAGCCGCCAGCTCCGGGAGTTCCTGACCTGAGTCGGTGTCGCCTTCTCGCAATCCGATGTCGGGGCGCCGTGTGACGGCGCCCCGATTTTTTTGCGATTCTCCTCCTCTGCGGATGGCTTCTTTCTGAAAACGAAGGGGCCGCCTCCCGACGCCGGGGGCGGCCCCTTCCGGCGGGCCGTCGCTTATCGGTCCTCACTGGAGGTGATGCGACGGCCCGCCTCCCTCAGGTCTGTCCGACGTTTTTCGTCCATGTCGCATCACCTCCTTTCCGGTGGGATGGCACATCCGGGGGCGCCGCGCCCGCCATCGGCGGGGGGCGCCCGGAACATTGAGGATCATGCCCGCGATCCGGGACGCTGTCAATTCCTCACCCTCCGACGGCCTCCCGACCCCGCAGCCGGCCATACAGCCACCAGAAGCGCTCCCGGGGGAAGGCGCGTTGCAACGCCTCCTCCCACAGGAAGGGGCCGGGCACCCAGTGACGACGCAGACGTTGATCCAGGGCCTCCACCCGGCGCCGGGCCGGCTGGGCCTCTAACCCCAGCCGCTCGGCTTCCTCCAGCAACAGATCGATCTTCACGCGGATGTGGACCTGAGCGGGATAGCTAACGGCCGCCTCCTCCGGCCGCTCCTCATAGTCCTCCAGATACCAGGACCAGGCGTCCAGACGGCTGCTGAGCTCCCGCTCGACCTTCCGGCGATATCGATCCGGATGGACCTCCCGCACGCGCGCCAGCTGGCCCTTCACGGTCTCCAGCTCCGCCTGAGCCCCAGGCGGCAACTCCTCCCGGCGGGCCTCCAGACGACGCAGGCTCTCCAGCAGCCCCCCCACGCTGAAGGCAGGGAACGTGGCGGAGAAGGGGCGGAGCGTCCAGTAGACCAGATCCGAGCTCAGGTAATCCTCCATCGCGGCCATCCCCTCACGGACGAAGGTCAGCTCCTCCTCCGGCTTCATCGCGATCCCTCCAGGGATGGGTTGCCCGGGCCCTGTCCCTCCTCCGCCGGCGAACGAGGCACGGAGGGAAGACCGGGAAGGGGCCACGCCGGCTGGCGGATGGCCTGCACCAGCTCCGGCAGGAGGGCCTCCAGATCTCGGGAGGTGTCCACCTCCAGATAGGGGCGCCCGATGGGCTCCATCTGCCGGCGCATCCGCTCGTAGACCGGCCAGGTGGCCTCGCTGGCGTCCGTCGGATCCCGATGGCGGAGCCGCCCCTCCAGGCGATCCCGGACCACTTCCGGAGGCGCGGTGACGAGGAGGATGATCAGGGGGATGCGGAGGCGGTCGGCGATCTGATAGACCAGGGCGCGATGCGCTTCGATGAGGTTGGTGGCGTCGAAGATGGCGGAGGAACCCTGGCGCAGCAGCTGCTCGAGGAGCACCCGACATACCTGATGAACCCGCCGGCTCTCCTGAAGGGAGTGGCGGGGCCACTTGAAGAGGACGCGGCGCACCCGGTCGGACTCCACGATGGGAGCCGGCAGGGCCGCGGCCAGGCGGCGGGCCAGGGTGGACTTCCCGGTCCCGGGCAGGCCGACCATCAGGACCAGGCGCGGATGCGGCGTAGGGATCGGACGGATGTCTAAGGCCTGAGCGGCCCGCCGGGCCATCGCCTCCGCCTCCTCCCGGGTCAGGGGATAAGGCGAAGGCCCACCCGCGCCGCGCTCCCGCTCCGGGCTCCGTCCGGGGACGCCGGATGCGGGCCTCTCCGGCTGCGCAAGCCTCCGATCCTCCATGGATCTGATCCTCGCGCCGGAACCGCCACGGACGATTTGTCAGGACTTCTGGCTCAGAATTATAAAACCGGAAGGCCGTGAGCGCCGCGCCGGTCTCCTCCCTCCAGCGCATCACCCGGGCTGGGGCGGAGACGGTGGGATGGAAGCCCCGCCGCCGGAAGAGGAGGCAAGAGGCGATCCGGGAATTGGTCCGGGTGTGTCCCGATTTTGTCGGGCCTGGCCGCCTTGTAGGACAACTGCTTGCAGTTGTCCTACGATTTTGGGACACGCCCCCGGGAACTCAACCCTTTCCGGGAGGGATCATGATGCCGCATCGGGAGAGACCCCCCGTTCCGCCCTATCTGGTCCTGGCCCTGGGCATCCTGGCGGTTTCCATGGCTTCGATCTTCATCCGCTTCGCCCAGCGCGAGGCCTCCTCCCTGGTCATCGCCGCCTATCGCCTGACCCTGGCCACCTTGCTGATCCTGCCCGTGGCCGTCGGGCGCTACGGGCACGAATGGAAGCGGATCGGCCGCAGCGATCTGCTCTGGATGCTGCTCTCCGGGGTCTTCCTGGCCCTGCATTTCGTGACCTGGATCACCTCCCTGGAATACACGACGGTGGCCAGCTCGGTGGTGCTGGTCAGCCTCTCCCCGGTGTTTGTGGCGATTGCGGCCCCCCTCTTCCTTCGGGAGACCATCTCCCTTCGCACGGCCCTGGGGATCTTGCTGGCCCTGGTTGGGAGCGGGATGGTGGGCCTGAGCGACGCCTGCACGGGATCTCCCCTCCGCTGCGAACTGGGAGGGAGCCGATCCCTGATTGGCAACCTCCTGGCCCTGGCGGGAGCGGTTATGGTGGCCGGCTATTTCATGATCGGGCGCCGCGTGCGCGGCCGCTTCTCCCTCCCGGTCTATATCGCCCTCGTCTACGGGACGGCGGCTGTGGTCTGCCTCCTGATCGTCGCCGCCGCCCGTCTCCCCTTGCTCGGCTACGCGCCCATGACTTACGTCTGGATGAGCCTGGTGGCCATCTTCCCCCAGCTCATCGGACACTCCTCCTTCAACTGGGCCCTCCGCTACCTGCCGACAGCGGTGGTCACCGTGACCACTCTGGGCGAGCCCATCGGCTCCACCGTCCTGGCCTACCTGATCCTGGGGGAAATACCAGGCTGGATCAAGCTCCTCGGGGGCGGGCTGATCCTCACCGGCATCGCCATCGTCTCCCGGGAGGGGGCCGGCGCTTGAAAGCCGCGCCTCGTTTCACTTTTCTGCTGGAGGTTCCCCATGCCGATCCATCCACCGGAGCCGTTTCGCATCAAGATGGTGGAGCCTATCCGGCTCCTCCCGCGGGAGGAGCGTCGGCGGCGCCTGGAGGAGGCCGGATACAACCTGTTCCGCCTGCGGGCGGAGGACGTCTTCATCGACCTGCTCACGGATTCGGGGACCGGGGCGATGAGCGACCGGCAGTGGGCGGGGATGATGCAGGGGGACGAATCCTATGCTGGGGCCCGCAGCTTCTACCGGTTCCAGGAGACAATCCAGGAGATCACCGGCTACCCGTATGTGGTGCCGGTCCATCAGGGCCGGGCCGCGGAGCACCTCTTCTTCGCGGTCGCCGTCCGCCCGGGCCAGAAGGTCCCCAGCAACAATCACTTCGATACCACGCGGGCCAACCTCCTGGCCCAACCGGCGGAGCCGGTGGATCTGGTCATCGAGGAGGCTTACGACCCGACCCTGGAGCACCCCTTCAAGGGCAACATGGACCCGGCGAAGCTGGAAGCTTTCTTCGAGCAGGTCGGGCCGGAGAACATCCCCTTCGTGATGCTCACCCTGACCAACAACACCGTGGGCGGGCAGCCGGTGTCTATGGAGAACGTGCGGGCTGTGTCGGCGATCGCCCGGCGATACGGGAAGGGACTGTATCTGGACGTGGCCCGCTATGCGGAGAACGTCTATTTCATCCGGATGCGGGAGCCGGGATATGCGGGCCGCCCGGTGCGGGAGATCGCCCGGGAGCTCTTCGGATACGCCGACGGCTGTCTGATGAGCGCCAAGAAGGACGGCCTGGCCAACATCGGCGGGTTCATCGCCCTGAAGGATCGTGACCTCTATGAAGCCCTCTGCGCCCAGCTGGTGCTGCGGGAGGGCTTTCCGACCTACGGCGGCCTGGCCGGCCGCGATCTGGAGGCCATCGCCATCGGGTTGCAGGAAGCCCTCGATGAGGCGTATCTGGCCTATCGCGTCGGCCAGGTGAGTTATCTGGCGGAGTCCCTCCGGCAGGCGGGGATCCCCATCGTGGTGCCGCCCGGGGGCCATGCCGTGTATCTGGACGCGCGACGTTTTCTCCCCCATATCCCCCAGAGGGAATACCCGGGCCACGCCCTGGCGGTCCACCTGTATCTGGAGGGGGGCATCCGCGGGGTCGAGATCGGCAGCGTGATGCTGGCCCAGGAGGATCCCCGCACCGGGGAGATGATCTATCCCCGACTGGAGCTGGTGCGCCTGGCGATCCCCCGCCGGGTTTATACCCAGAGCCATCTGGATTACGTGGCCGAAGTGTGCGCCCGGGTCTACGCCCGACAGGAGCGCATCCGGGGCTTCCGCATCGTGGAGGCGCCGAGGTTGCTCCGGCACTTCCTCGCTCGCTTCGAGCCCCTGGGTGAGCTGGACGATGGGGCCTGATCCCTCACTCCCAGAGCCACACGTCCACCGGGTCTCCGGCCTGCAGGCCGTTGAGATCCAGGGGGACCATCACCAGGCCGTCGGAGCGGGCCAGGGTGAAGATCAGGTTGCTCTTGCCGAACACCGGCTCGGCCCAGAGGCCATCCGCTCGAGGGACGAGGCGGGCGGGCACCCAATCGATGCGCCCGGGGGCGGAGGGGATGTTGTGGGTCAGGCGGGCAGGCTGACGGCGCGGCGGGGGCGGCTCCACGCCCTGAAGGAGATAGAGAAGGGGGACCAGGAGCATCCGAGCGACCACGAAGGCGGAGACCGGGTTCCCGGGCAGGCCCAGCACCGGCTTGCCGGCGCAGAAGGCCACCAGGGTGGGTTTGCCGGGGCGGATGGCCAGGCCGTGGGCCAGGATCCCCGGCGGGCCCAGGCGCTCGATGACCGTCGCGGTGAGATCCCGCGTGCTCACGGAGCTCCCGGCGGTGAAGACCAGGACATCGGCGGCCTCAAAGGCCTCCCGGGCCATCGCCTCCAGGACCTCCAGGCGATCCGGGGAGATCCCGCAGGGAAGGGGCTCCCCGCCGTGCTGGCGGATCAGGCCGATGAGGGAGAAGGTGTTGACATCCCGCACCTGGCCGGGCTGGGGCCGCTGGTCAGGCGGCACGATCTCATCGCCGCTGCCCAGGATGGCCACCCGGGGGCGGCGGGCCACCGGCACGCGGGCCACCCCCAGGGCGGCCAGGGCCCCCAGATCCTGGGGGCGCAGGCGATGGCCCACCGGGAGGGCGATCTCCCCCTGCCGGATGTCCTCGCCGATGGCGATGACGTTCTCCCCCGGGGCCACCGGCCGCAACACCTCGATGGTCTCCGCATCCAGCCGCTGGGTCCGCTCCAGCATGACCACCGCGTCGGCTCCCTCCGGCAACATCCCCCCGGTGTGGATCAGGGCGGCCTCTCCCGGGCCGATGGCGAACCCCGGGGCCCGTCCCATAGGCACCTCGCCGATCACCCGCAGGTAGGCCGGCAGGCCTTCGGTGGCCCCAAAGGTGTCGGCCGCCCGCACCGCATAGCCATCCATCGCGCTCCGCGGGAACGCAGGCAGGGGCTCGGGGGCGACGACAGGCTGGGCCAGGGCTCGACCGAGGGCCTCGGAGAGCGGGAGGATCTCGGCCGGCAAAGGGCTCAGGTGAGCGCGCAGCCGCTCCAGCGCCTGATCGGGCGGGAGAACCGTGAAGAACTCCGGCATCGATCCCTCCACGCCCGGCCCACTCCGGGTCGGGCCTTTGACGGGCGATCTTCCATTTTTTATAATGCCTCCGAAGTGAGAATTCGAGGAGCTTCGGCGGGAGGGAACCGGAGATGATCGATGTGAATGACCTGCGGAAGGGAACGACCTTCATCCTGGACGGTCAGATCTATGAGGTGCTGGAGTATCAGCATCACAAGCCCGGCCGGGGGAACGCCTTCATCCGCACCAAGCTGCGCAACCTGCGCACCGGGGCCATCATCGATAAGACGTTCCTCTCAGGCGATCGGGTGCAGGACATCCGGGTGGAGAACCGGGAGGTGCAGTTCCTGTATCGGGACGGCGATCTCTACTATATGATGGACACCCGGACCTATGAGCAGATCCCGGTGCCGGCCGAGCGGCTGGGGGAGGCGGTGAACTTCCTGAAGGAGGGGATCACCCTGATTCTGCGGGAATACGAGGGCGAGCCCCTGGGGGTGGAGTTGCCGGTGACGGTGGACCTGCGGGTGGTGGAGGCGGAGCCGGGGGTGAAAGGCGATACCGCCTCGGGCGCCGACAAATGGGTAGTGCTGGAGACCGGCTATCGCCTTCGGGTCCCCCTCTTCGTCAACGAGGGCGACATCGTCCGGGTCGACACCCGAACCGGGGAATACGTGACCCGCGTGGGTTAAATCCATCATGGAACCTGATCACAGGAGGAGACGAATGCGGCCCCGTCGTGTGGTGATCACCGGGATGGGGGCCATAACGCCGCTGGGGCTGGATGTGCCCACCACGTGGGCCAACGCCGTCGCCGGCCGCTCCGGCGTGGGGCCGATCACCCTCTTCGACGCCTCCGGTCTGAACGTGCGCATCGCCGCCGAGGTCAAGGGGTTCGATCCATTGAATTATATGGACGCACGGGAGGCCCGGCGGCGGGACCGGTTCGAGCAGTTCGCGGTGGCCGCCACTCAGGAGGCGGTGCGCCAGGCTGGGCTGCGGATCACCGAGGAGATCGCCGATGAGGTGGGGGTGATCATCGGCTCGGCCATCGGCGGAGCCCAAACCTTCGCCGATGGGGTGGAGACGGCCCTGCACAAGAGCCCCCGCCTGCTCCATCCCTTCGTCATCCCCATGGTGATCACGGACGGCGCCTCCGCCCAGATCGCCATCGAGCTGGGGGCCCGAGGCCCCAACTTCGCTACGGTCTCCGCCTGCGCCGCCGGGGCGGACGCCATCGGCATCGCCTACGAGCTGATCCGCAGCGGAGATTGCCGGGTCTGCATCGCCGGGGGCGCCGAGGCCAGCATCACTTTCATCGGCATCGCCGCTTTCGACCGCATCGGGGCCATGTCCCGCCGCAACGACGACCCCGCTGGGGCGTGCCGGCCCTTCGACTGGGATCGGGACGGCACGGTGATGGGGGAGGGCGCGGCGGTCCTGGTGCTGGAGGATCTAGAGTTCGCCCTGGCCCGAGGCGCCGAACCTCTGGCCGAGATCATCGGCTACGGGGCGACCTCCGATGCTTACCATCCCATCGCCCCCGATGAGAACGGGGCGGGGGCGGCCCGGGCGATGGCCAAGGCCCTGCGCAAAGCCGGGATCCGCCCGGAGGAGGTGGATTACATCAACGCCCACGGCACCGGGACGCCCCTCAACGACAAAACCGAGACCCTGGCCATCAAGACGGTCTTCGGCGAGCGGGCCTACGAGATCCCGGTCAGCGCCACCAAATCCATGACCGGCCACATGATCGGGGCCACGGGAGCCCTGGAGGCCATCTTCTGTGTCATGGCCATCCGCGAGGGAATCATCCCCCCTACCATCAACCTGCAGAACCCGGACCCGGAGTGCGACCTGGATTACGTTCCCAATCAGGCCCGCCGCAAAGAGGTGCGCATCGCCATCACCAACGCCTTCGGGTTCGGTGGCCACAACAGCGTTCTGGTGCTCAAGCGCTGGGAAGGCGCGTGATCCGATCACCGCGTCCCTACATCTCGAAACGGATCGGACGGAGAGGATCCTCCGTCCGATCTTTGTTTGGGGGACCCTGGGGCGAAGCGGCAGGGAGGCGAGCGGGATGGAACCGGAAGGCGGGGAGATCGCGGCGTTCTTCGATGTGGACCACACGGTGCTCTCGGTGAGCTCGGGGAGGCAGTGGGTGCGCTATCTGCGTCGCAGCGGCCGGATGACGGGGGCGCTCTGGTGGACGTTCCTATGGCTGGCGTTGCGGTATTATCTGGGGTTGCTGGAGTTCCCCCGGGCCAGCGCCCGCCTCACGGCGATGATCGCCGGCGCCGATGAAGGCGCCTTCCGGGAGGAGACCCGGCGCTGGTTCGAGGAGCGGGTGCGGCCGTATATCGCTCCCGGGGCCGTGGAGCGGATCGAGGCCCATCGCCGGCGGGGACATCGGGTGGCCCTGATCTCCGCTGCCACGGAATATGTGGTCCGCCCCCTGGCGGAGGCCCTGGGGATCCCCGATTATCTCTGCACTCGCCTGGAGGTGGTGGACGGACGCCTCACCGGCCGGGTGGTGGAGCCTCCGTGCTACGGCCCGGGGAAGGTCTACTGGGCCGAGCGCTACGCGGCGGAGAAAGGCGTGGATCTCTCCCGCAGCTACTTCTACACGGATAGCTATACGGATCTCCCGCTCTTGCTGCGGGTCGGCCATCCGGTGGCGGTGAACCCCGATCTTCGGCTGCGCCGGCTGGCCCGCCGGCGGGGATGGCCCATCGAGCGCTTCTATTGAAAGCGCGGCGCAACGCGTTGCCCAGGCGCCTGCGCGAATCAGGGGGTCTTTTTGACCGACGCAGGCCGACCGCGGGCCGAAGGCCTTCGCGCCGATTGAAATCGGCCCCTCAAGGCGCTTGCGCGCCGGGCGTCGGCCTTCGCCGACGCAAAGGGGATTCTTCGGTCGGCGCAGGCCGACCGTCGGCCGAAGGCCTCTGGAGGCCGAATTCATTCGGCGTGCAGGCCGACCGTGGGCCGAAGGCCTCCCGAGGTCGAATTCATTCGACCCGCACGCCGAGTTGGCCGAAGGCCTCCTGAGGCCGAATTCATTGGACACGATCACGGGAACGATACGGAGGGGAGATGCGGCGTCCGGTTCGCATCCTGGGCGTGCCCATGGACCTGGGGCAGGGGCGGCGCGGCGTGGACATGGGGCCCAGCGCGGTCCGCTACGCTGGTCTGCAGGCCCGCCTGGAGGGCCTGGGTTACCAGGTGGAGGACGGAGGAAACATCATCGTGCCGGTCCCGGAGGAGGTGCGTGCCGTCGGCCCCGGCGGGATGCGCCACCTGGAGGCGGTGGCCGAGACCTGTGAGCGGGTGTTCCAGGCGGTGCGGGAGACGGTGGCGGATGGGCGCTTCCCCATCATCCTGGGCGGAGATCATTCCATCGCCATGGGGACGATCGCCGGGGTCATCGCTGCGGCGGGGCCGACCGGCGTGTTGTGGATCGACGCCCACGGGGATTTCAATACACCGGAGACCTCGCCCTCCGGCAACATCCATGGCATGCCACTGGCCCATCTGGTCGGCCGGGGCCACCCCCGCCTGATCCGGATCGGCGGGCCGGAGCCCAAGCTCCGGCCCGAACAGGTCGTCCTCATCGGGGTGCGCTCTCTGGACCCCGAGGAACGCCGGGCCATGGCGGAGAGCGGCATGCTGATTTTCACCATGCGGGAGATCGACGAGCTGGGGATCGCCACGGTGGTCCGGCAGGCCCTCACCCGCCTGAAGGCGTGGCCGCGCCTCCACGTCAGCCTGGACCTCGACGTCCTGGATCCCCAGGTGGCGCCCGGGGTGGGCACGCCGGTGCCCGGCGGGCTGACCTATCGCGAAGCCCATTTGATGATGGAGATCCTGGCCGATAGCGGCCGGGTGGGCTCGGTGGATGTGGTGGAGATCAACCCGATCCTGGACGAGCGCAACCGCACTGCCGAGCTGGCCGTGGAGCTGCTCGCCTCCCTGCTGGGTCAGCAGATCCTGTAGCGCGCTATCCCTCCCGGGGCAACCGGTGGACCACCAGCGGCCCCAGGAGCGCGCTGAGGAGCACATATGCGGTTGCAAGGGGAACAAAAGTCACGGTGGGCAGGGTCAGGCCCACCAGCCCGGCGATCACCCCGGAGAGCTCCCCCCGCGCGATCAAGAGAGCCCCTGCCCGAGCACGCGCCCATCCCCTGATCCCAGCCCGATGGGCCGCGATCCATCCGGTGAGCCCCTTGGTCAGCCCGGTGGCCAGTGCGAGGAGGACCGCCAGGGGCAGGACGGGGAGGAGCAGCCCCGGATCCGTGCGCAGGCCCAGGGTGATAAAGAAAACCGTGGCGGACAGGTCCCGCACCGGCCCGATCAGCCGCCGGGCCCGCTCTTTCACCGGATCCGAGATCGCGATCCCCAGGAGGAAGGCCCCCACGGCCGCCGGGATCCGAAGGGCCAGGGCGATCCCTCCCGCCAGCAGCACCAGCCCGAACAGGGAAAGCAGAAGCACCGCCTCGTTCTCATGATCGATGGCCCGGCTGAGGACCTGGCCGTAGCGAATGGCGATCCCCATGGCGGCGACGGGCAAGAGGAGGGACAGCAGCAGGGGCCCGACGGCCACCCCATCGGTTCGAAAAAAGAGCACCATCACCGGCGGCAGCAGGAGAGCGATCAACAGGTCCTCCAGGATCGAGAGGGAGACGGCCACGCGCGCCTCCGCGCGGCCTTCCCATCCCAGCTCGTCGATCAGATGAGCGAGGATGCCGGAGGAGGTGACAAAGGTCACCCCGCCCATCAAGAGGGCCAGAGGCAGCCCCCACCCGAACGTCAGCGCCAGCAGAAAGCCCGGCGTGAAGTTCAGGAAGGCATCCACGAGGCTGTCCGGGAAGTGAGCCCGGAGCGCGTCCCACAGCTCCCGACCGCTGTATTCCAGGCCCAGCATGAACAGCAGGAGGAGGGTGCCGATCTCCGCCGTGGTCCGGACGAAGGGCTCGCTCAGCCGAAGGGCGAGGAGGCCTCCTTCGCCGAAGGCCAGGCCGACGAGCAGGACGAGGGGGATTGGGGAGAAGGCGAGGCGATGCGCCAGGCGGTGGACCAGGGCCAGGCCCAGGAAGATCGCCCCCAGCTCGACCAGGATCATCCCCGCCTCCGGCACCGGATGCCCGCCCGGCTCCGAGAAGACCCGGGGAGCGCGGAGAACCGCTCTGCGCTCCCCGGGCCCAGCGCCCCGCTCCAGGAACCGGGGGCCTCAGCGCTCCGCCCCGCGGCCCTCCGCCATGCCCGGCTCCGGATACGCCGGCCCGGCCACGAGAGGACTCACCAGATTGCGGAACTCCACGCGGCTCCATCCGCATCGGGTGCAGGCCACCCGGAGCTCCTCCACATAGGGGTCATGGTCGTCCGGCTGGACCGCCGCCCAGCGGAGCCGGCCTCCGCACTGCGGGCAGGTCGGGGTGATCAGCCAGGCGTAAACCCCGGGCGGGACGATGAGGGCCAGCCCGGTCATGATCAGGGCCAGCCCGATGCCGATGAGGGCCGGGCCCTGGGGCCGGAGCGCAAGCCAGATCCCCAGCCACAGGAGGGCAAGGAAGGCGATGAAGACGCGCACGTAACGGTATCGGATGGACAGCATCGGCTCCCCCTCACAGACGGCGCGGGCTCATTCTTTCTTTGCGTTCTTGGAATTGGCGGTGAAGATGGGCAGATGACCCAGGGCGATGATGTGCCGCCACTTCGCTCGCTCCCCCTCCGTGAACACGGCGGCCTCGGCGATCACGATGGCCCCCGCCTTGTTCATCAGCAGGCGCATCGCCTGGAGGGTGGATCCGGTGGAGATCACATCGTCCACCAGCACCACCTTCCGGCCGCGGACCAGCTCGATATCCTTCTCATCCAGATAGAGGGTCTGGGGCTGGCCGGTGGTGATGGAGAGGGTCTCGGCGCTCAGGGCCTCGCCCATGTAGGGCTTGTAGCTCTTGCGCAGGATCACATAGGGAAGGCCGGTTTCGATGGAGAGCTGATAGGCGAGGGGGATGGCCTTCGCCTCCGGGGTGACGATCACCTCGGCCTCCTTGGGGATCCGCCGGGCCAGCTCTTTGGCCGCCGCCAGGACCACCTCCGTGTCCCCGAGCATGTTGAAGATGGCGATGCGCACGCCGGGGGCAATCTCGAACAGCGGGAGATGCCGGACCAGGCCGGCGATCTCCACGGTGTAGGTCTCGCGCTTCGGGCCCATCGGGTCCACCTCCACCCAGGATGCCGGGGATATTATACCATCCTCACGAGGAGTATAATGGCCATGAGGGCGGATCGATCGGCAGGGCGCGTTTTCACGTTTTCATGGGCGGGAAAGCGCTTCCCCTGTCGGAATGGGTGATCCGGGAGCGGGCGGCCCTCTATCGCGAGCGGCCGGATTGGGTAGAGCCCCTGCTGGAGAGCGAGGAGCGGCTGGGATTTCACGAACTGGGCGGGGACATCGGGATGGGGCCTGTGTTCTGTCATAATAGACCTGCTTACCGTGCAGAGCCCTCCGGAGGAGAAGGAGATGTCGGAACGCGCGGCGCCGCACATCGATCGGGGATGGGAGCTGCATGCCCAGCGCCGTTATGAGCAGGCCATGGAGGAATTCCGCAAGGCCATCGAGGTGGATGGGAACGCCATCGACGCCTACTACGGCCTGGGCTTGGCTGCGAAGGCGGCGGGCCGCACGGAGACCGCCATCGCCGCCTTCGAGAGGGTCCTCGCCTTACTTCCCACGGTAGAGGACCGGGGCAAGGCCCAGATCCTCTCCCGCCTGACCCAGGCTCACCTGCAGCGGCTGCGAGGATCCGATGGAGAAGCGTGAGCGCCTCCAGGCAGCCCTCCGGGGCGAGCCCGTGGACCGCCCGCCGGTGGCCCTCTGGCGCCACTTCCCGGTGGCGGATCAGGATCCCCGGGCCTTCGCCGAGGCGGTGGTGGAATTCCAGCAGCGCTTCGATTTCGACTTCGTCAAGATCACCCCCGCCTCCAGCTACTGCGTCCGGGACTGGGGGGTAGAGGACGTCTGGGAAGGGGATACCGAAGGAACCCGACGCTACATCCGGCACCCGGTTCAGGATCCCGAGGACTGGACGAGGTTGCCCGTTCTGGATCCCGAGCGGGGGGTCCTCGGGGAGCACCTCGAAGCGGTGGCCCGCATCCGGCAGGCCCTCCCCGAAGTTCCCCTCGTGGTCACCGTGTTCAGCCCCCTGGCTCAGGCGAAGAACCTGACCGGCTCCCAGCGGCTGTTGCTGCATCTGCGCCAGGCCCCGAAGGCCCTGGAGAGAGGGCTGGAGACGATCACCGAGAGCACCTGTCGCTTCGTCCGGGCTGCCCTCGCACGGGGGGCGGATGGGATCTTCTACGCCGTGCAGCACGCCTCGTATCTGCTGCTCTCGCCCGAGGAATACCGGCGTTTCGGCCGTCCGTATGATCAGGCGATCCTGGAGGAAGCGGGCGGGGCCTGGCTGAATCTCCTTCACCTGCACGGCGAGGCGGTGATGTTCGATCTGTTCGTGGATTACCCGGTGGCGGTCTGGAACTGGCATGATCGAGAGACCCCGCCGGCCCTGGCGGAGGCGCAGCGGAAGGTCTCCGGGGCGGTGCTCGGGGGGCTCTCCCGGGTGAAGGCCCTGGTCCGGGGGACGCCGGAGCAGGTGATCGCAGAGGCCCGGGAGGCCATCGCCCAGACCGGAGGCCGGCGCTTCATCCTGGGCACCGGTTGCGTGGTCCCCATCCATGCCCCTGAGGTCAACCTGCGGGCAGCCCGCCGCGCCGTGGAGATGCTCCCCCGGTAAAGCTCCGTTCTTCTCTCCTTCGCCCCGAACACGGAGCCCTTCAAAAAAGCGCGCAGAGGGCCGTTTGCTACCCAGCCCTCTGCGCCGGGATGGCGCCCCCTCCGGGATTCGAACCCGGACACGCCGCTTAGAAGGCGGCCGCTCTTTCCCTTTGAGCTAAGGGGGCGATCTCAGTGTAAAGAAAAACCCACCCAACCGGAGTAGGAAAAAAGTCCCATGGGATACCCCCGCGGCCCGGCCGCCGCCGAAGTCAGCGTGCTCTCTTTAGAGAACGGGGAGAACCGAAGGGAATAAACGGCTCGCCTCTGCAGGAGGTCGAGCCCTGGATCGGAAGCGGTGAATCGGGGATGCTCCGGCTGAGCCATCGACGGAGCCTGCCGTAAAATGATAAAGACTGCCCACCGGGCTGGCTCTACGATAACACAATCCGCCCGCTCTGTCAAGGCCAAGGGATGGCGCTTTTAAGCGGTTTGCTCTCTCTGCTCGAAGACGAACCGGCCCTACAGGAGGCCCGCCGCGCGCTGGCGGCAGGCCATTCCGCGGGGATCTCCCTCCCCCGGACGGCGTGGCCCTTCTGGATCGCGGCGCTGCTACAGGAAGCGCCGCGGCCGACGCTGATCGTGGCCGGGACGGCGGAACGCGCCCAGCGGATGGCCCAGGACCTGGCCCTCTATCTGGGGCCGGAGCGCATCCATCTGCTACCCGAGCCGCCGGTCCTCCCCTATGAGCGCGCCCTATGGCCCCCCGAGATCCGCGCGGAGCGGCTGACGGCCCTGGCCGCCCTCGCCGGGCTGAACGGCGACCCCGCCCCGGTGGGCGTGGCCTCCGCCCGCGCCCTGCGGCTCCGGACGCTGCCGCCCCGCCTGTTCCACCGCCTGCGCCGGATCATCCGGACCGGCCAGGAGCTGCCCCTGGAGGGCTTCGTCCGCTACCTGCTGGAGGCCGGCTATGAGCCGGTCACCATGGTGACCCACCCCGGCCAGTTCGCCCGGCGCGGGGGCATCCTGGACCTCTTCCCCTCGACCGCGCCGGAGCCGGTGCGGATCGAATGGGAGGCCGATCGCATCCTCAGCATGCGCGCCTTCGATCCATCCACCCAGCGGACCCTGCGACCGGTGGAGCAGGTGCGCATCTTCCCGGCCCGGGAGGCGCTGCCCGGCTATGGGCCCGCGGCGGCCGCCCGGCTGGCGACCTGGGAGCCGGCGGCCGAGGCCGCGGCGGAACGGGAAGCTCTGGAGCGGGAGCGCCAGGCCCTGGCCCAGGGCACGCCCTTCCCGACCCTCGAGTTCTACCTCCCTTACTTCTATGGGGATGCGACCACCCCTCTCGCGTATCTGCCCGAGGATGGATGGGTGATCCTCCTGGACGAGACGGAGATCCGGGAGGCGTGGGAGGAGGTGGATGAGGAAGCCCGGGCCTTGCGGGCCCGCGGGGAGAGCGCCGGGTTCCTCCCCCCCGATTATCCGGACCCCCTGGTGGATCGCGTGCAATGGGAGAGCGCCCTGCGCCGGCGCCCCGCCCTTCGGATCACCGCCCTGCCGGAGGAAGGAGGATCTCCAGCGTTGCCCTTCGAGGCCCCGCCGCGCTTCGGCGGGCAGATCCAGCGCATGATCGAGGATGTCGCCCGGCGCCTGCAGCTCCGGGAGGCGGTGGTGATCGTGAGCCGGCAGGCGGGCCGCCTGGCGGCAGTATGGGCCGACCACGCCCCGGGCCTGCGGGAGGCCGCCCAGGCCGTCTCCTCCCTGGAAACGCCCCCGCTCCCGCAGCGGATCTACTTCCTGAGCGGGGCGCTGAGCAGCGGCTTCCTCTTCCGCTCCAAAGACGGCCGCCGCCTCGCCCTGCTCACCGACGCGGAGCTCTTCGGGGTGCTCCGTCCCCTCCCCTGGCGCCGCCGCGCCCGACGGGGCCCGCCCCCCGAATGGATTCGGGAGCTGCGGGAGGGCGACTACGTGGTCCACGAGGATTTCGGGATCGGGATCTTCGAGGGCCTGGTCCGCCTCAACCTGGATGGGGTGGAGCGGGAGTATCTGGTGGTGCGCTACGCCGGCAACGACCGGCTGTATGTGCCGGTGGATCAGGCGGACCGGGTCAGCCGGTATGTGGGGCCGACGGATCAGCCGCCCGAGATCCATCCCCTGGGGGGCGGGGAGTGGGCCCAGGCGCGGGCGCGGGCGCGGCAGGCGGCGGCCGAGGTGGCCCGGGAGCTGCTGGAGCTTTACGCCCGGCGGGAGGTGGCCCGGGGCCATGCCTTCTCGCCGGACACGCCCTGGCAACGGGAGCTGGAGGCCTCCTTCCCCTTCGTCGAGACGGAGGACCAGCTGCGGGCCATCGAGGAGGTCAAGGCGGACATGGAGCGGCCGCGGCCCATGGATCGCCTGCTCTGCGGGGACGCCGGTTTCGGGAAGACGGAGGTGGCCCTGCGGGCGGCCTTCAAGGCGGTGATGGACGGCAAGCAGGTGGCCCTGCTGGCGCCGACCACCATCCTGGCTCACCAGCACTATGAGACCTTCCGCGCCCGCCTGGCCCCCTTCCCGGTGGTGGTAGAGGTCCTCACCCGGCTGCGCTCCCCCCGGGAGCAGGCGGAGATCCTGCGCCGGCTCCGGGAGGGGGAGATCGACATCGTCATCGGCACCCATCGTCTGCTCCAGCCGGACGTGGCGTTCAGGGACCTGGGGTTGGTGATCATCGACGAGGAGCAGCGCTTCGGGGTGATGCATAAGGAGCATTTCAAGCGCTTGCGAGCGGAAGTGGACGTGCTCACGCTCACGGCCACGCCCATCCCCCGCACCCTCTATCTGGCCCTGAGCGGCCTGCGGGACATCAGCCTGATCCAGACGCCCCCCGAGGAGCGACTGCCCGTCCAGGTCTACGTGGGGCCTTACGACGACCGGCTGGTGCGCTCCGCCATCATGCGGGAGCTGGACCGCGGGGGACAGGTTTTCGTGGTTTACAACCGGGTGCACGGCCTGGAGGCCTGGAAGGAGCGGCTCCAGGCCCTGGTGCCGGGGGCCCGCTTCGGCATGGCTCACGGCCAGATGCCGCCCCGGCAGCTGGAGAAGACGATGATGGCCTTCACCCGGGGAGAGATCGACGTGCTGGTGGCCACGGACATCATCAGCAGCGGCCTGGACATCCCCAACGCCAACACGATGATCGTGATCCGGGCGGACCTCTTCGGCCTGGCCCAGCTCTACCAGCTGCGGGGGCGGGTGGGCCGCAGCGTGCTGCAGGGCTACGCCTACTTCCTGTATGATCCGAAGGTCCCCCTCACCGCGGAGGCTCGGGAGCGCCTGATGGCCATCTACGAGATCCCCGGGCTGGGCGGCGGGTTCCAGCTGGCCATGCGGGACCTGGAGGTGCGGGGCGCAGGGGAGATCCTGGGCACCCGTCAGCACGGCCACATCGCCGCCGTCGGCTTCGATCTCTACATGAAGATGCTGAACCGGGCCATCACCGAGCTGCGGGCGGAGCGGGAGGGCGAGCCGCCGCCGCCGGCCCCGGAGGGCGTGACCCTCAACCTCCCCTGGCCCATCGGCCTGCCGGAGGATTACATCCCCGACCCCGCCCTGCGGCTGCAGCTCTACCGCCGCATGGCGGCGATCCAGACCCTGGAAGGCGTGGCGGAGATGGCCCGGGAGCTGGAGGATCGGTTCGGCCCGCTCCCGGAGGAGGCCCGCAACCTGCTCCAGCAGCTGCGCTTCAAGATCCTGGCCGCCCGGGCGGGGATCGAGCGGATCCACGTGGAGGGGCGAACCCTGGTCCTGCGGCCGGCCCCGGCCGGGGCCGATGGGATCGCGCGGGAGCTGGGCGGCTGGATCGCCGACGGCGCCCTCCGCATCCCCCGCCGCCCCACCTGGCCCCAGGATCTGGAACGAGCCCTCCGACGCTGGGCCGGGCTGCCCGAAGCCGCCGGAGGCCGTTGAAGAAGCCGCGGACTCGGATCCTCCGGGGCCACGCGCAGCGCCTCCGCCCACGGCCCCGCATCCCCGCCACCCCACCCGAACGCCCCCGCTCTCTGGACCGCACCGATGCGGCACAGGGTGGACCCTGCGGCTGCAGCGCGGGCCTCCTCGACCGCAGGGCGCATCCATCTCCTGCGCCCGCCCGGTTCCGGATCCCGGGCCCCGCCTTAGGGTCCGCCGGAAAGGCGTAGCAACGCCTCCCGTTCGGCCAGATACAGGAAATCGGCCGGCCGCCCCTGCGGCAACGGCGGCGGCGTGGCGACCCACTCCAGGGCCTCCGAGACCCAGGCCAGCCACCGCCCATCGGCCGAGAGGACCGGGTTGTAGCTCGGCCCGACCAGCCGACCGGCCTCGCCCCGGCTCAGGATCGTCACCCGACCCGTCGCCCGATCCCACACCGCCAGCCACAGGTCGCAGGGCCGCCCCCACACCGGCCGGGCGGGACACTCCGTCGCGCCCACCGACCCCAGGTTGCGCGCCCGGGTGGCGAAGACTACCCAGCGGCCATCCCCCGAGATCGCCGGACCCTCGGCCGCCCCATCCCCCGGCTCCCCCGCCGCGTTCGCATCCACCAGCTCCATCTGCACCGTCTCCCGGTCATACAGGTAGATGTGGCGACAGAAAGGCAACGGCTCCGCCCAGGGCCAGGGCGCGCAGGGCTTCAGCGGGCGATCCACCAGCCGGGCCGCGGCGGCGAAGGCCAGGAAGCGGCCGTCGGCCGAGAGGGCGATGCCCCCTTCCCACGCCCCATCGGTGCCGGGAACCAGCTGCAGGCCACTGGGCTGGGGAGGATCCTCGGGCCGAACCGGCCGGCTGACCCAGACGGTCTTCCCCGTCTCCCGGTCGTAGAGGAAGACATCGAACTGGCCGTTGCGGTCCTCCGGGACCACGCCGTCGTCCTTCGTGACGAAGGCCAGAAAGCGGCCGTCGGCAGAAAGGGCCACGAGGTCGCCGCCGGAGGCGGCGGGGGATTCGGTGGGCGGATGAACCCGATGGAGCCGCTGGCTGTGGCGGTCACAGAGATACACCCCGGGGCCGGGGTTACAGGCGCTGTCGTTGGCCCAGGCGATCCAGCGGCCGTCGGCGGAGAGGGCAGGGCCGGCGTGGCCGGCCAGCCCCATACGGGAGACGCCCCCAGGGAGCCATTCCAGCCCGCCGGTGAGGCGGTCATAGACGGCCAGGGGGTAGCAATCGGGATCGGCAGCGGAGGCGGGTAGCGGGGAACGGGCGAAAAAGGCCAGCAAGCGGCCGTCGGCCGAGAGAGCCGGGCCGATGCCGGCGGCCGGCTGCCCCTCCGGGCCCACGCGCAGGGGCTCAAAGACCCCCCGCCCGGCGTCCCAGAGAAAGAGGGACTCCCGGTCCATCCCCACCCCCCAGCGGCCGTCGGCGGACAGACGAAGCCGATCTCCGAGGCCGAGCAGCCGGATGAGCTCGGGAGCGGCCGTGGGAACCGGCGTCGCAGTGGGGAGCTGTGTCGGAGAGGGCGAGGCCCCGGGCGCGGAGGTCGCGGGCCGATCCGGGGATGCCCCTATGCATCCTCCCAGCAACCCCAAAAAGCTCAGCATCAGGAGAACTTGTAGAAGAGGTGTTTTCATCATGGCTATTCCCTTAGGAGAATTGCCTTCAGGCCCCGCATCGTAAGGGAGCCATCGTTCGCTCATCGCTTCCCCCCGCTTACGGTGCGGAATCGGCACCGGCCGGGGAGGGGCGGGAGCGGTTCCTCGGCCCCTCCCGCACGCCCCCAGCGCCAGGGCCATTGTCCTACATCCATCCCCATCGCTTCCACCATCCCACCCGTATCCTCCAGCTCCTCGAATCGGGATTAGACATTGTCTTACTACGGAAAAATTCGAAAGCTCTCTAAAATGTGTGTCATCACATCTTTGCATTCTGCGATCAATGTTTCTCGATCGGATTGGTCCTCCTGACTGAGCGCGCAGCCCAGCCATAAGAAATACCCGTAGCGAGGGCCTGAGATGTGGGCGGAGAAAGTGAACAGGGATGGTGCCGATTCTCCGCCTTCTCCGGAAGAAACCCAGGCCGGCCTGCCGGCGATCGTGATCGGGGTCATCCCGGTGAGGTCCGGTGGATGCTCCAACGGGAGAACCCCAAAATCCAGTTTCATCCAGCGATTGGGAGGAGGGCAACCGGGGGAGGGTTCGGATAAAAGCGGCGCGCTGGAGAAGCGCCGCCGGTCCGGGGTGCTGTGCGGATCCTCATACCACCCGGATGGCACCTCAAAGGAATATCGATACCAATCGCTGTGAACGCGCCGCCAGGTGATGGGCCCGGGGGTCGGCGTAGGGACCGGAACACATGGGTTCTTTTCCTTGATCGCTACGCCTTTCAAGATGTGCGCCCAGATTTGCCGGCAGAGAGTCTGGAACCTCGCTCTCCCTGCCTCATCCGCACCGGTGGGTGGGGCGCAGCCAAAAGAAAGCGTGTAATGAGAGGCTGAAGTTCCTTGGATGAAGAGCGTGGCCTGCCATGTGAAGGGCATTGCAGCAGAGCCCTCCACTTCACGAACCCATGCGGTTTGCCCTGAAACAGTGATCAGTCGCGCTTCGTGCAGATCCGGCAAGGGCGCCTCCGCCCTCATCGCATACACCGTTAAAACCATCAGCCGGTGGGGAAAACCGGCCGAGGCGAAGACAAAAGATGCGCGGCGTCTTTCTCGGTTGCCACAGCGCTCAAGAGCACGGCACCCGGCATCGAGATGGGCCAGCTTTCCTGAATCCAATACCAGTTGCTGGGTGCCTTCCAGGAAATCCCATAAGTGGGATCGCTTACATAGAGCCATTCAGCTGGCATATCTGCGGGCTGGGGGAAGGGAGTAGGGGTTCCCTGAGGATGCACAGGGGATGCCCCGTGCAACTCAGAAGGCTGGGCTCCGAGCGCCAATGCGTCGGTTGGCGTGGGAGGAGGGGCCGCTGGGGAGCGCACGAAGGTCCCACAGCCGGCTATCCCCAGGCTCAGCAAGCCAAGAAGAAAGAAGCAAATTTTCCCTCGCATGTTCACCTTCTCTTGTTGCGCCTTGTGGTTACACCCGTTACATCCGAACATCCTGCTCCCTGCTCATGCCCTTACAGGGGAGGAGGACGGGGCCCCAGCCAAAGTGAGCTGTGTCACCCGCAACGCCTGCGCCGGGCCTAAGACCTGCACGAGACGCGCCCGTAGCGAAAGGCCCGCCAAGACCCACACCCGCTCCCCCTCGACCTCAACGAGCATCAGCCCCCACCGCCAGTTGGGATGAGCCTGGTTCCGCATCGCCTGGACCTCGGGCTCCCGTAGCGACCGCACCCCCAGCCGCCCGCCGCTGAGGGTTTCCACCTCCCGCGCCAGGGCGGCGCATATGGAACGTCCCGCATCCTACAGCAGCCATCGTTCGGTCCTCGCTTCCCCTCCGCTCGGATCAGCCTTCGGTTTTCATTCGATCCAGCCGGCAGGAGCCGTGGTCCTCCAAAAAGGAGGACACAGAGTGGCCATCCGGGTTCCCGGCCCCGGGTGGCCGGGAACCCGGCGACTTCCCTCTCCGCCTTTCCGCCCGCCATCCGCACAACGCCGCCATTCGGGTAGGCTCAGCGCAGGGACCAGAGGCGCACGGTTCCATCCAGAGATCCGGAGGCCAGCGTTCGGCCATCGGGGGAGGTCTTGAGGGCGAGGATGGCGTCCGTGTGGCCTTCCAGGATCTGGAGCAGCGCTCCATCAGGGGCCCGCCAGATCTTCACGGTCCCCTCTCCATCGCCCGAGGCCAGCCAGGCTCCCCCCGGCCCAAAGGCCAGGCGGAGCACCGCCGCGGTGTCCGCCGCCCAGCGCACGAGGAGCCGTCCGGTAGCCACGGAATACAGGGCGATCCAGGGGCCGTCGAGGCCGCCCTCCGCGACGGCCAGCCACTCGCCCGCCTCCGAGAGGGCCAGCGCTTCGATCGGCTTTCCGGTTCCCGGCTTCACGCGCTGCCTCAGGGCGCCATCCGGGACCTGCCATACCCCGATTTCCCGGCCGTCGGAGGCGGCCACCCAATTGCCATCCGGCGAGAAAGTCACCAGCGGGAGGATCTTCCCGGAAAGTCCATCCAGCCGGCGCAGGGCTTGCCCATCCGCGCGGCGGAGGATCCGAAGACCGTCTGTCAGGTCGCTCAGAGCAAGGGCTTCACCATCGGGGGAGAAAACAGCCGTGCCACCTCCCGGCATCCGGAGCACGCGCTCTCCATCCATCGTCCGCCGGATCCCCCAACCGCCTTCTCCGAGCTCACCAGGATCGGGAGCCAGCAGCCAGCGTCCATCGGGGGAAAGCGCGAGGGCTCCCAGCGGCTCCGCCGGCAGGGTCAGGCGCTGCACCCGCCGGGCCGTGGGGCCGATGGCCTCCCAGAGCGACACGATCCACTGAGGGGCGTCGAGGGGTCGCTGGCTGTAGGTCGCGATCCACAGGCGATCGTCTCCGAAGGCCAGGTCTAGCACCGGCTCCAGATATCCCTCCCAGCGGCCTTCCTGCGTCCATTCCGGGAGACGCCGGATCTCCAGGATGCCGCCGGCGTGGGCAATGGCCAGCCGCGAGTCCCTGGGGTCAAAGGCCAGTCCCACCACGGCGCCCTCTCCCATCTCGTGCCTCCATCGGAGGCGCTCCCCGGCTCCTTCCCAGACGGCCACTGTCCCTCCTTCGGTGCCGGCTGCCAACCATCGCCCATCCGGCGAGAAGGCCAGACGACGGATCATCCCCCGGCCGCCGATGAGAAGCTTCCTGCGGAGTTGTCCATCGCGCCCGGAATACAGATGCACCTCCCCTCCGATCCCGATCGCCAGCCACGCGCCATCCGGGGAGAGGGCGAGGGTCCTGGCCCCCTCCCCCGGTGGGAGGGCCCATGCCACCCGGCGGATCCCCACTCCGTCTGCGATCCGTCGCCATTCCCCCTCCGATGGACCTGCCAGAATCAGCGTCTCCCCATCGGGGGCGAAGGCGACCCATCCGGCCCCGGGCGCAAAGATTTTCCCCAGCTCGTCACCTTCGGGGACGCGGATCCGACGCACGGCGTTCGAAACGGTCCAGGCCAGCTGACGGCCATCCGGGGAGAAAGCCAGGGTGGGGGATTCCAAAGCGGGATCGATGGCGTCGGGGAGGACCCGAATTCGCTCGATTCCCTGACCCCTATGGGCCCACAGCCACAGGTCCCGGCCCACCAGGGCGGCCAGCCACCGGCCATCCGAGGAGAGGGCCAGGGCTTTCAGCCGGGCCGGAAGAGGTTGCTGCCACACCCCTTCGCCGGTCTTCGACGCGAGGCCCTCCAGGCCCTTCGCAGTCCCAACAATCAGCCGGGGCCCCTCCGGGCTCCAGGCGATCTCCTGCAGGATGCCCTTGCCGATCACCCGCTCCAGCTGGAACCCCGGAAAGGCTCGCAGGGGCTCCCGGGTTGGCGGAGGAGAAGACGGAGCTACGGGGCTCTCCTCGCGCCCAGGAGATTGGAAACTTTCAGAAGGAGGAGCAGAAGGCGAGGCTGAAGATGCACAGGCGAGCATTCCGCTTAAACAGACCCAGCAAAGAATCAAAAGAAATTTCCAGCGCATTTCTATATCTCTCCATTATATTTATGGGACAGTTTTTGTGGGACATGGTATAGAATAATCAAATCGATAAATAGGTGTCGTGCCTCCAGTAACTATTTGCCCGCAGTATAGAGAAACACGAGTTCCTCCCGTCCTTTCCATGTGCGTGTGAGGGCCTGTATAGCAGCAACCGGACGAGCAACCACAAGGAGCACAACATGATCCTCGAGGTGTTTGACCGAGGAGTAACGGGCCACTCACGACATGCCATCCATCGGCAGCCTCTTTAGATTTATCCGGATCATTGTAAGGAATATAATCTACATGCCCAAACCAAACAGAACCCACATAACAACCTTCAATCAAGAAAATATCAACGATCCTTGTTCGACCATAAGAACCGGTGTTAGAGCAGCAGCAGTGATTTACAGTAGAAATATACACTTTTGATGATCGACTGGCATAGAAATATATTTTTAAAACGACGCCTGAAGTTGCAATATCGACGGGAGAGACTTGTGCAGGTTGAGCATTTCGACACGGCGCATGCGCACCTCCACTGCAATAATTATCCAAACCAGTAATCCGTCCGGTGAATGGAGCATAAACATAGACGGTAGGCATGGCATCCTCCTAATCAAAGTATGAGGTGTTTTAAGCTTTTTATGAGTTATATATTGGATTAAAGACGTGGATCATGTTCGGCAATAAGCACATAGAGGGTGTTTTGTTCGATCCAGAGCGCCAGATGCCCCTGGGCGCTGGGCAGCAGCAGCCCCGGCCGGGGCGTGAAGAAGACCTTCTCCGGAAAGATCGGCTCTTCGGGCCGATCCGGCGCATACACCGGCCACACCGGATACGGGGACGGATACATCGGCTGGGCGATCACCCGGAGCCGCGGCACCCCCTCCCCATCCCCAAAGTTCAAGGACACCGAAAACACCTCCCCCGAACGCGCAAATCGGGTGACAGTCGCGCCCTGCCACACCATCCCCGGCGGCAGCCGGGAGGGCCCATACAAGGGGAACCGGATGAGGGAACGTAGCCGCTCCGGCTCCGTGAACGTGAGGGTCTCCCCGCGCAGGGCCTCGGCCTCCGGGCCGCCATCGGTCTGGCAAAGGATGGGGGTGGGAACCTGGCGAACGAAGGGAGGAATCGGGGCGCCTTCCGGAAGCAGCACGAACCCCTCCCAGAGCTCGCCCGCTCCGGCGGCGGGCGGGGTGGGCGGGGCCTTCTCGTGCCTGGCCATTGGGGAGCCTCCGGGGAGGCGACGGAGGAGGGCCAGGGCAGCCAGGGCGCCGCCCTGCTGCAGCAACCGCCGCCTTCCCCAATCCACACCGAGCACCGGGCCTCCCATCCGGGCCACCGCCTGGGCCACCCGCCACGCCCGCACCGGGCCTAAGACCTGCACCAGGCGCGCCCGCATCGCCAGCCCCGCCGAGACCCGCACCCGCTCCCCCTCGATCTCGACGAGCATCGGCTCCCACTGCCAGCCGGGACGGGCGCGGTCCAGCAGAGCCTGGACCTCGGGCTCCCGCAAACTCCGCACCCGCAGCTGCCCGCCGCTCCGGGCCTCCACCTCCTGGGCCAGGGCGGCGCACACCGAACACCCGCTGTCATACAACAGCCACCGGTTCGGCATGGGTCTTCCCTCCATCGGAATTACCCCTCCCCGACCCGCCGAGGTGGGGGCTTCGGGGAGAGGTCTCCACCCTCATGATCTCCGCCTATCGTGACAAAATAAAGGGGAACTGTATTAAATAGGAATCGGCAGGTCGATCCGGGCCCGGTGGGGGTTCCTGATGATCCCTCTGGCGTTCGATGCGGCGGGCGTTCCGATGGCGGCCCGACCGGCCTGGCGGATCCGCTTCCCCTCCCGCCTCAGGTTCCTCCCCCGCCTTCAGCGCATCGCCCAGATCAGCCAGTGCCCTCGACGGCGGATCAAAAACAGATGCCCCTTGAGGGATTCCTGGGCGGCCACCCGGGGGTCAGCGCACGGACCTGGACAAACTTCGACCCACCATGTCCGTTTTATCACTTCATCCCCACATCCGTTCCGCAGCAGCTCCCCATAGGGCGCCTCTATCCCCGGTCGCGGCTTCATCAGGGTTTCCGGCGAAACATCCGCAGACCACGCCGGCTTTCCCGCTGGCGGGAGCAGGGGCCAGAAGGCCGGATCTGTGGCCTGCCGCTGGGTAATGGGATCTTCCGAGCGCAGCGCCTGGAGCAGGGCCAGGAACTCCTCCGGTCGGGGTGGAGGGCTCTCCTCGAGGCCTTCCCCATTGGGGCAGGCAGCGCTGTAGGTGAGCTGCACCGATGGCGCTGGGGGGGTAGGGGGCCGATACACCGTCCCATCGAACCCCGGGGGAGGCGCCCAGGGGGTAGGGGAGGGGGGAGGAGGGGGAAGTGTGGGGCGCAGTGCCCGGGTGGGGGAGGGCTGGGGGAGAGGGGTCTCTACCGCCGGGACCGTTACCGAAGGGGTTACCGGGGCTGGTAGTGTGGTGCACGCAGCCAGCGCCAGCGCAAGTCCCCAGACCATCCTCCTGAGCGATGTGTCCAGGTATCGCATCCTCATCCCTCCTTCAGCATGGCAGAGTCACCCGGACTTCACAGGAGAAGCACCCCCGCTGAGCGGGGTCGTATCCAAACCAGGCGAAAGTCGGACGTGTGAGATCAATAATTGGGGTGGAATAGCGGAGACAATCCGGCCACCCACATCCAGCAGTGCAATATTGCACCTGATTCGGCCCGCAATCGACGATGGTAATCTGCCGAGCTGTTCCGGTACACAGATCTTTAACCATCACCGAATACCCGCAGGCCAAATAGACCTGTTTTCGACAACCCCGAGAACAATCGCAGCAGTTCCACGCGCATGAGCCGCAGCGATCCATAGCAGGCCACGCCGCCTGAGCGGAGTTGGCTGGGTCACATGTCCGACAACGTCCCGCGCCAGCAGAACAATTGAACCATCGGGCATGGCCTTGATAGACATAGGTGCATGAACCCTGCGTCCGAATGATCCGCACAGCTTCCTGCGGATAGGAGCTCAAAGGCTCCTTCATGCCCGGTGGTATCCTTGCCACTCGTGTCGCATTCACAACATGAGGACCTAGGGATTCCCCGATGATATCGACGAAATCTCCTTCCCGGATATCGAGCACAGCTTCTGGCGATGGATCCCCGCCGTGGAAATCTATCCGTTGGGGTAGGGATCGCCATGTAATCTCATATTCCTCCTCTTCTCCATGGCGCTGTCCCCCTCGAACCCTCCAATAGGAATTGCTCGTCTCCACCACAATTCCATGCACACGCGTCAGATTGGCCCAAAGTCGGAGTGCCCGTAGCGTTAAAGTTCCAGCCTCTCCCCACCCACGCGCCATGATTTCGTCTCCAATTTGGAGGGCATCCAGTTCTCGCTCCCCTCCTTTCCAGAGTGTAGTGGAGGTGTCAACGATGATCTGCCATAACTTATCCGCATGGGCAAGGATCAGCCGATCTGCCTGGCGCTCCACCAAGATTCCGGTCAGAACTTCCACGGTCCCTGCAGGAGCGTAGCGCTCAATGGGTGGCGAGGCGAACCTGCTGAATCCTCGCCAGACGATCCATACGCCGAGCGCTCCGGTCATCTGTTGCAGCAACCGTCGCCTCCCCCAATCCACCCCCAGCACCGGCCCGCCGTGCCGGGCCACGGCCTGGGCCACCCGCAATGCCCGCACCGGGCCTAAGACCTGCACCAGGCGCCAGCGCATCGCCAGCCCCGCCGAGACCCGCACCCGCTCCCCCTCGATCTCGACGAGCATCGGTTCCCACTGCCAGCCGGGGCGGGCCCGGTTCAGCAGGACCTGGATCTCGGGATCCCGCAAATTCCGCACCCCCAGCCGCCCGCCGCTGAGGGCCTCCACCTCCCGCGCCAGGGCGGCACATACGGAACACCCACTGTCAAAGAGAAGATACCGCTCGCTCATGGCCTCGCCCCCCTAAAAGGGATTCCACTTCTCATCTTATCCTCTCCGCCCTCGGCACGCTTCCTCATTTTTGGAGGAAAGAGCGGCCTGGCCTTCCTCATTTTTGGAGGAACCCCGCCTCGAGGCGATCCTCCCCGAGCCAGGGGGGGTCTTCGAGGTCCAGGAGGGGGGCGATGTAGGGATCATCAAGGCGGCCGCTGCGGACCCACCGGCGGAGGGCGACGCGGTCGGGGAGCCCCAGGCGGTGCAGGAGCCAGCGGAGGTGGGTGCGGATGGAGGTGGGGCGCCGGCGGAGGGCCTGGGCGATCTCCTTGTCGCTCCAGCCACGGGCGACCCCCAGGGCCACGGCCCGCTGGCGGGGGGAGAGGGCCGCCCAGGGCTCCCCGAAGCGGATCCACCAGACCTGGGCCCGGCACCGGTCGGCGGGGTGCCAGGAGAAGGTGCCCTGGAGGGCGGCACGGAGGCGAACGCGGAGGAGAGGGAGGGGCAGGGTGGTGAAGAGGACAGCGCGGGCGCCGGCCTTCCAGGCGAGAGCGAGGCCGGCCGGATGGGGATCCGCGAGGAGGAGGAAGCCGTCGAGGGCGATCCCCTCCTGGCGGAGGGCGTGGAGGAGGCGCGGGCCAGAGTCATCGGGGAGGGCGAAGTCGATGAGGAGAACGGCGGGGGGCTGGCGGCGGACGCGGCAAAGGGCCTCCGCCGCGGTGGGGGCGATCCAGGCCAAGGGGAAGCCCTCCGCTTCAGCCAGGGCCTGGAGGCCGAGGGCCCGGAGGGGGCATCCGCTCACCACGCCGATCGCCATGGCGTTCCCTCCGCCCGAATTCTATCTCTATCTTAGGATTCTCACACATTCGGATCAAGGGGTGGACCGGGAGGATCGGATTCGGATTCGGCTTGAACGCCCGGGAATAGGCCTTGCTGAGGGATCCATGGCAGATGGAGAAGCTTTGGAATACGGCGCCAATCCCGGATTGGGCTCCGCGATCCCGATGACCATCCGATCCTCCTCGCTGTTGCTTCCCATGTGAAATACCCGGTGAGCCGTCTTATGGTGGGGGGTCTTTCTTCGGATTCTCCATGCCGATCGTGACAAGAGCGTGACAAAACCGGGCCCCGATGGGTTAGAATTCCGCAGCGGATCGCGAGCGGGAGGGACGATCCGGCGGGTTGTTCGGCTCCTCCGGGGGACCTGCGGCTGGGCCTGGGCGGGCGACCCGCGCACGGGTTTCAAGCGGAGGGATCAGGGGACTTCCCCGTAAAGGCGGGGAGGGCCGCAGGCCGACCGGGTTTTCCCCGGCTCGGTCCGGCCCTCCCCGCAGCGCGCGCGAATCCAATCCTCCACGGTTGTCGACTCTATGCCCTCCGGATCACGGCTGCCGCTGAAGCACCGCGTCCACCTCGAGCCGGATGGTCTCATCCACGCTCAGCACCACGGGCACGCGAGGCGGCTCCAGCCCGAAGTCAGCGAAGGTGAACTGGGTGCGCGCCCGGGCGATGATGCGATCCCCCTCCACCCGCGCCGTCACCTCCCAGGTCACCGGACGGGTGGCCTCCCGGATCGTCAGATCCCCGATCAGCCGGAAGGTGTGCTCACCCGAGGTGGGAAGGGGCGAGGGCAGCCCCTGGATCTCGCGAGGGACGAAGACGGCATACGGATAGCGGTCGGCCTGCAAGGTGTTGCGCCGGATGAAGTTGTCCCGCCGCGCCTGATCGCTGGTCAGCGTGCGCAGGTCCACCTGGAAGCGCGAGGCCTCGGGGACGATACGGTCCCCCTCCATGACCAGCACTCCGGTGATGGCCCGCGTGGTCCCCACGGCATCGCTGGGCAGATTCACCCCTACCAGCTGTTCCCGCACCCGGTAGCGGGCCTCGCTTTCCGCCGGGACGACCTCATAGGCGATGCGAGCCCCTGCGGCCGCATCGGAGGGGGCTGCGGTAGGGGTGGGCGCGGGCGCAGCCGGAGGCGTGCCCTCCCCGCCCGGAGCGGGCGTGGGGATGGCGGGGGTCGTCGGAGGCGCCCCGGGCGGGGCTGGGGCCGCGCAGGCGGCCATTAGGCCGCCGATCAAGAGCAGCAGAAGCGCGCTCGGCAGGAGACGTGCAGGAGCCATCTTTTCTCACCTCCCGGATGAGATGTTCGAAGGCCGAGGGGCTCAAGCCTGAAGGGGCCGGAGCGCCCGGATCAGATAGGCGTCCTCATGCTGCCAGTCCGTGGGGAGGATATGGAAGCCGGCGGCCTCCAGGGCCTGACGGACGATCTCCGGAGGCAGCCGGTGATCCCGCGGCGGACCCTCTTCGTGAACCGCGTCCGGCCGCCAGTCCAGCAACCCGACCCGCCCGCCGGGCCGCAGGACCCGATGGAGCTCCCGCATCAGCGCGTCGAGGGGCTCCACCTCGTGGACGATGAAAGCTCCCCACGCAGCGTCCACGGAGGCGTCCGGCAGCTCGATGCGCGGGAGCTCCGAGCGCAAGAGGCGCACCCAGGGCGGGGGCTGTCGATCGGCCAGGGCCTCCAGCATCTCCGGGCTCGCATCCAGGGCCCAGACGATTCCATCCGGGCCCACGAGCTCCGCCGGGGGGAGGGTCCAGAACCCGGGCCCACACCCCAGATCCACCACCGTCTCGCCGGGCTGCAGGTGGAGGACGGCGAGCAAGCGGGGCGGATCCCACTTCGCCCAGCGGGCGGGATCCAGCAACAGCGCCCGCTTTCGGGGATCAAAGCGCCGTTCGTGAGCAGCCATGGCGGCCTCCCTACGCGCCGTCCTCGAGGATGCGCTCCTCCGGCGGAACGGGCTCGTCGCCGACGATGAGGCCGTCCTGGATGCGGACGATGCGCTCGGCGTGGCGGGCGACGAAGGGATCGTGGGTCACCACCACCAGGGTGATGCCGCGCTCCCGGTTCAGACGCTGGAAGAGGGCCAGGATCTCCCGACCGGTCTTCGAGTCCAGGTTGCCGGTGGGCTCGTCGGCCAGGATCACCGCCGGCTCCGTCACCAGGGCGCGGGCGATGGCCACCCGCTGCTGCTGGCCGCCGGAGAGCTCGTTGGGCCGGTGGTGCAGGCGATCCCCCAGGCCGACCAGCTCCAGCATCTGCCGGGCCCGGGCCCGCCGGTCCCGGGCACCCCGGTAGATCAGCGGCAGCTCCACGTTCTGAAGGGCCGTCGCCCGGGGGAGCAGGTTGAACTGCTGGAACACGAAGCCGATCTTGCGGTTGCGGATCTCCGCCAGCTGGTCGTCGGAGAGCCGGGAGACCTCCTGGCCCTCCAGGATGTAGCGGCCGCGGGTGGGCGTGTCCAGACAGCCCAGCAGGTTCATCAGGGTGGACTTCCCGGAGCCCGAGGGCCCCATGATGGCCACGAACTCCCCGCGCCGGATCACCAGGTCGACCCCGCGCAGGGCCGGGACCTCCACCTTCCCCAGCCGGTAGATCTTCTCCACCTTTTCCATCACCATCACCGGATCGCCCATCCCTCCTCCTCCCATGGCGTGTGCGAGGGTTTCGGACCTCCGTTCATTCTGCCTTCGGCCGGCCCGGAGCGCCACAAGACGGGATCCCGCCTGCCTCATTCATATCGAAGGGCTTCGATGGGATTCAGGGCGGCGGCCCGGGCGGCCGGGTAGATGCCGAAGAACACGCCCACGGCCACGGCGAAGGTCAGGGCCAGGGCGATCACATCCCCGCTCACCACCGGTCGCAGCGTCCCGGTCCCGACCGGGATGCCGCGGATGAGGTTGGCTACGCCGATCCCCAGCCCCACCCCGATCAGCCCGCCCAGGCCGCTCAGGGTGACGGCCTCGGTGAGGAACTGGAGCAGGATGTCCCGCCGTCGCGCCCCCACGGCTTTGCGCAGGCCGATCTCCCGCGTCCGCTCCGTCACCGAGACCAGCATATGTTCATGATCCCAATGCCCCCCACGATCAGGGAGATGGCGGCGATGGCCCCCAGGAAGACCGTAAGGGTCCCCGTGATCTGGGCCGAGGTCTGGATCAGGTCCTGCTGGCTGATGAGGGTGAAATCGTCGTCGTCGCCATCCAGGAGGCGGTGGCGCTCCCGCAGGGTGGAGCGGGCGGCCTCCATCACCGCCGGCATCGCAGCCGTGCTCTCCGCCTGGATCAGGATCTGGGAGACCACCTCGCTGCCCCGGAACTGGCCGCCCCGGGCCAGCCGCTGCAGGGCGGTGGACAGCGGGACGAAGATCTGGTTGTCGGGGCTGCCGAACCCGGTTCCACCCACCGGGGCGAGGACGCCGATCACGCGGAAGGGGATGTTGTTGAGCCGGACGAACCCCCCGATGGGATCCCCGTCGGGGAAGAGCTGGGCGGCCACGTTCGCCCCCAGGACCGCCACGGGGGCCCCGGTCTCCACATGGGCGGGGGCGAGGAGGTCGCCGCTGGCCACCTGGAGGTTGCGGACGGCGAAGAACTCCGGCGTCACGCCCTGGACGGAGACCCTCAGATTGCTCCGCCCGAGGATCACCTGGGCGTTCGTCTGGAAGACCGGGGCCACCGCCGTCACCCCGGGCAGCTCCGCCAGGGCCCGGGCGTCGGCCGCGGTCAGCGTGGAGGCGGAGCCGGGCGCCTGGGCGATCCCGCCCACCCGCAGGCTGCCCGGCGTCACGAAGATCAGGTTGGTCCCAACCCGCTCGATCTGGGCGCGGACCGCCTCCTGAGTTCCCCGGCCGATGCTCATCAGGGCGATCACCGAGGCCACCCCGATGATCACCCCCAGCATCGTCAGGAAGGAACGCATCTTGTTGGCCATCAGGCTCGCCATCGCCGTTCGAAATCCCTCCAGAAGGCTCATCCCCACCTCCCCTTCGTCATCCCGGCGGATGAAGCGGGCGCCAAGTCGCCTCGTCGATAGGGGCCGACGGGCTCACCGGAAGACCCCGGGGCCGAAGAAGCCGGGTCCCGGGACGCGGGTGCCGGAGGCCCCCGCCTGGGCGGCCGGCACCACCACGACATCCCCCTCCTGCAGCCCCTCCAGGACCTCCGCCATCGTGTCCCCACGCATCCCGATCCGCACCGGGACGGTCTCCGTCTGGTCGCCGCGCATGACGGTGACGAAGGTCTGCCCGCCCCGAGCGATCAGCGCCCGCCGCGGGACGAGCAGCGCGTTCTCCCGGCGGGCGACGGCGATCTGGACCTGCACGGTCATCCCCGCCCGCACGGACGGCACGTTCTCCTCCAGGGCAATGGTCACCGGGAAGTTCACCACCCCCTGGATCTGGGAGCCCATCGGCGCCACCGAGACGACCTTCCCCTTGAGGCGGGTGTCGGGCGTGGCCTCGGGGATGATGACCGCCTCCTGCCCCAGAGCCACCTGGGCGACGTCCACCTCAGGGAGGTTCACCACCACCTCCAGGTGGTTCAGATCCCCGAGGGTGATGGCTGGCATTCCGGTGGGGGCAGGGCTTCCTTCCACCAGGTTCACCGCCGTCACCACTCCGTCGATGGGAGCCACCAGCCGGGCCTGCTCCAGGCGCAGCTCCAGCTGGCGCACCGCGATCTCCGCCTGCTGCACCTGATACTGCGCCAGCTGCACGTCCAGGCTGGGGTCCTGCACCTGCAGGCGGGTCAGATTCGCCCGGGCCTGAGCCAGAGCGGCCTCGGCCGCTTTCAGTTGCTGCTCCGTGGGTCCGGATTGGGCCTTCTCGTATTGCAGGCGGGAGACCTCGGCCTGCAGCTCCGCCTGCCCCACCCGCGCCTGGGCCAGCTCCAGATCCACTTGAGGAAGCGCCGGGCGAGCCGGCCGTCTTATCCCGGCTGAGCTGGGCCTGCCACACCGCGTTCTTGGCCACCTCATAGTTCAGCCGGGCGATCTCCCGATCGCGGGGATCCGGGCCGGACTTCAGGGCCTCCAGGCTGGCCTGGGCGTTGGCCAGGGCCGCCTGCGCCGCCGCCAGGTCGGCCGGGCGGGCCCGGGCGGTCGCCTGGGCCTGGGCCAGCCGGATGCGGGCGATCTCCAGGTTGATGCGGGCGTTCTGCAGCTGGAGCTCCAGATCCCGCGTGTCCAGCTCCGCCAGCACCTGGCCGGCTTTCACCGTGTCCCCCACCCCGACGTAAACCTTGCGCACGATGCCGGATTGGGGGAAGGCCAGGTTCACCAGGGTGTGGGGCTGAAGATTGCCGGACCCGCTGACGGTGACCTCCAGGGTGCCCCGGCGCACCCGGACCACCGTGTTCTGACCCTGCGGGGACCGGGCTGTCGAAGCCCCCGCGCAGGCGACGGCCAGGGTCAGGATCAGCGAGACGAGGATCCCCCATCGTCCTTTCCGCATCGGTTCCTCCGTTTCCAAGAGCTAACGGGAGAGGGTTTCCTGCAAGCCCTGAATGAGCAGCTCCTTCTCCAGATCCGTGAGGCGCGCCTCCGGATGGGTGAGCAGGTAATCCGCCGGCGGCATGCTTCCGTTACGGATCACCTGAGCGATCTCCTCCACCAAGCGGGCTTTGCGGGCCGGCGACAGCGCCGCCGGATCCAGCTCGGAGAGGTTGAGGGCCTGCCGGCCCTCGCTCACGTGCAGGACGGTCAGCCAGGAGGCCGGCGCGACCGCGGTATACCAGGGCCAGCGCGTCTCGTTGCTGTGGCAGTCCGCGCACGCCCGCTGCCAGAGGGCCTGGGTCTGGGGAGAGTCCCATGAGATAGTCGTCCGAACCGGCGGGTTGGCGCGCGGGACCGGGATCAGCTGGGCGATCAGCAAGGCGGCCAGGCTCAGCATGGCCCCGGCGCCCAGGGCCCGAAGGCCCTCTCGTGGCCGATCCCCTTCGATCTCCACAGCGGGGGCGGCCTCGGCGCCCCATCGGCGTCGGCTCCAGCCCACCGCCCCCAGCGCGAGGAGCGCCAGGGCGCTCAGGATGCCGGCTCCGACGGCCATCGTGGACGGAGCCACCCGCACCCGTGCCAGCCCCTCCGGCGGCCTCCCCGGGAAGGGCCCTGCGAACGGCTCTCCACGGAATCGCTCCCCCGGCGCGCCGAAAGGCGGCACGGCGCGGGCGCCTTCGCCCATGGTCTCCGGAGGGCCCAGGAAGCCCGGTGCCCCACCGGGCCCGAAGCTCCCCCGAGGCCCTGCAAAGGCCGGAGCCGGCCCCCGGGCCATCGCCAGCAGGAAGGCCAGAAGGAGCGAGAGGCCTGCGACCAGCTCGCTGATCCCTCCCAGCCCCAGCAGGGCCTGAACCCACCCGCGGATCCGAGACGGGAGATCCATCCGCAGGCCCGCGACGGTGACCGCGATGAGCGACAGCACCGCGCTACCCACGGTCCAGAGGGCAGCGAACGGCCCCACCGTGCCGATCTGAAGGAGGAACATCAGGAGCCCCAGGAGCGTCAGGAACAGCAACCAGGCGGGCAGGACCAGCAGAATCTTCCGGGGCCACGGGGCGGGCCGGAGGGCGGCGATCCCGGCCACGAGGGCGGCGACCCCCAGAGCCGATAAGACGCTCACCCCGATGGCCCAGCGGGAGATTTGCTGCAGGGCCGTGAACCCGGTCACGTTCCGATAAAGGAAGCCGAAGCGGGCCCCCAGGACCATCAGGGCGCCGTAAAGCAGGGTTCCCAGCGCGATCCCCCAGAGCGGGATCAGGAAGCCAAGCCCTCGTCGACCCATGGGTTCCTCCGGATGTAGAGGATGTCAGAAGGCCGTCCTCTCGCCGCGCAGCGGGAGGATCAGCTCAAAGCGACTGCCCTGACCCGGTTGGCTGTGCACCTCCACCTGTCCGCCGTGGGCCTCCACGATCCAGCGCACGATGGCCAGGCCCAGGCCGCTTCCCTCCGCCGGGGCGTTCCGCCCCCGGTAGAAGCGCTCGAAGATATGGGGAAGGTCCTCCGGATCGATCCCCGACCCGGTGTCCTCCACCCAGATGCGGACGCGCTCCCCTTCCCGCCGGGCGCCCACCGTGATCCGCCCCCCGGGCGGCGTGAACTTGACCGCGTTGTCCAGCAGGTTGGCCAGGGCCATCTCCAGGCGCCACCGATCCCAGATCCCCTCGATGGGCTCCGGCGGGAGCTCGAGGGAGAGGGCGATCCCCTTCCGGGCTGCTCCTTCCCGGAACAGGGAGAGCGCGGCCCGGAGGACATCCTCCAGGGCATGGGGGGCGAGGTCCAGGGAGATCAGGCCGGCCTCCAGACGGGAGAGATCCAGGAGGTTGTGGGTGATCCAGGCCAGTCGATCCACCTGAGCCTGACTCTCGGCGAGGAAGGCGGCCCGGGCCTCCGGATCCTCCGCCGCCGGCCCCTGCAGGAGCTCCAGGAAGGTGCGGAGGGCGGTCAGCGGCGTGCGGAGCTGATGGGAGGCATCGGCGATGAAGTGGCGCAGGGCGTCCCGCTCCCGGGCGAGGGCCGTGAAGCTGGCCTGCAGGCGCTCGGCCATCCGGTTGAGCTCGGCAGCGAGATGCCGCAGCTCCACCGGCCCGGCCTCCGGCGCGCGGACGTGGAGGTTTCCCTCGCCCATCTGCACCGCCGCGTGGGCCAGCCGCCGGATGGGGCGGCTCAGCGCCTCGCTCACCCCCAGGCCCAGCAGCCCGGCCAGCAGGGCGGCGACGAGGCCGGCCAGGGCGAAGGCGCGGGTGGTGGCGGCGATCACCTCCAGGCTGGGCTCCACCCCGGCCTGCAGCTCCACATACCCGATGGGTGCCTGGGGATCCCCGATGGGCGCCCGCGCCATTAGCGGGAGCGAGGGCGCGGTGACCTCCTCTCCCGCCTCCGCGGACCCGGGGAGCGTCTCAAAGTGGAAGCGGCTGCCCCACGGGCTGCGGAACTGGCGGATCCGCATCCAGCGCATCCCGGGGGGGCTATAGGCGGGCCAGCCCTCCCGGCCCCGCAGATAGAGGGAGCTCCACGGAGGGACCTCCGTTCCCCCCGCGCCGGGAGTGGGCGCAGGGGCGGCCCAGAAAGCCTCCCCCGCAGGGCCGGTGGGGAAGCCCGAATCGGCCAGCACCCGGCCCTGGGCGTCCAGGATGCGCACCCGGGCGTTCCCCAGGAAGGCGGTGGCGTAGGCCAGGCGGGTCAACCCCTCCGGCCAGGGCTCCGGCTCCATGAACATCCGGGCCTGCCGGGCCACAGCCTCCGCGTTCGCCCGCAGCACCGCCTGCTCCTGCCGGATCCCATACGCCCGCAGCAGGCTCACCGTCAGCACCCCGGTGATCCCCACCGCCACGATGCTGAGGAGCAGATAGCTTCCGATCAGCCACCCGCGAATGGAGCGGATCCGCCCGAACGTCCGCATGGTGCCTCCTCAAAGACCAGACGTAGGGCAACTGCAAGCAGTTGCCCTACTCAGTGGGGACCGGCATCGGAGAGGCGGCGGGAGCCGGAGCGGCCATGACTCGGGAGAGCACACCTCCGCGGGCGAGCAGGAACAGCGCCCCCACGACGACGCCGATCAGCCCTGCCATTCCCAAAACCCCCGGACTGATCCATACCCACCGGCGCATCGATTCGCCTCCCTCTCCACAAGGCCTGTCCGTAATGATCATGCTACGCCCGGAGCATTGCGCCCCTGTTGTCCCTCCGTTAAGGCTCCTTAACAGGATGGCTGGATTTGCCATTGGGCCTTGAACCATGGGGGGAAGCCTGGACAGGGCTTGCGGAGGGATTTTTCCTTAGCTTCTCCCGCAGGCGGCGGATAACGAAGAACCGGGGATGCTGGCTCTCCAGGCGAAGCGTATGCCTCTAAGGCAGAGGGGCATTGGCGATCCAGTGGCGCTGTATGCCCGGCACACGATCGAAATCCCGGTCGTCAGAGGCAATCGCGGGGACGTTCAGGCGCTCCATGATGGCGACGTGGAGAGCGTCTCGAGGCAACAGTCCGTATCGGGAGGCGTGGTGCAGGAAACGATATGCATCCTCCGTTTCCACACCGACCAGATGCACGTTAGGCAAACGAAGTAGCATCTCAATAGCCTTGCGAATTGGCGGCGCGTGACGTCTTACCAGCCCTGCAGGATCCTGGCGTAACCCTGTGAGAGGATGCTGGCCTTCCTGTTCGCGAATGCGTGCTAACAGCAAGCGGTAAAACAGTTCATCCAGGACAGGAACTCCTACCATGGCGACAATCTCTCCCTTAACGACGCGCTCCAGGAAAGAACGAACAACCGTCAGATATTGTCGGTCGGAACGGATATACATGTACCACACATTGGTGTCCACATAGACAGGGCCGGGAGGGACCTCATCGAGCCTCATAAAAGCCTCCAACTTCCAGGTCGAAGTCATAAAACTCAAAAGGTTCCTCCCCCAGGCATCCAGCCAGTTCATCCAGCGTCCGATAAGGATCAGTCGGCTCTTCTGGAAGGATGGAGATCTCCCCCTTCCGCACAACAAGACGTACCCGTTTGCCCAGGAGGGCTTCGTCCAGCAACTCTCGAGGCAATATAAGCGCCCCTTCCGCCTCCACCGTCATCTCCCGCTCCGTCATGGGAATCACCTCCCGGCCCGTTTCCGCCTACATAGTTTTCTGATTTCGACGTTTCCCTCATCAAGCCCGCATGATAGTTTTTACCACGGATGCTCAAGCCTCACAATCCCCACCCATCATCTCCGCTGCACACGCCTCGTCCGAATAGAGTCCTCCTCGGACTGCGCCCCAGTCAGGCCGCCAGCGCCCTGCGCACCACCGACGTCAGCCGCAACCATCGATATCGCCCTTGCTTTCCCTGTCCTGGAAGCCCCATCCTGTAAGCACACCGACCGCCCGCACCCCCTTACCGGGAGACTGCCCTCTTCTACGGCTGGAATTTATAGCCCACCCCGCGCACCGTGACGATCCAGCGGGGGGCGGAGGGGTTCTCCTCCAGCTTCTCTCGCAGATGCCGGATGTGGACATCCACCGTGCGGTCGTCCAGGACCTCGCGGTCGTAGCCCCAGACGGCCTCCAGGAGCTCCTCGCGGGAGAAGGGGCGGTTCGGGTGGGTGACCAGGAATCGGAGGAGGCGGAACTCGGTAGGGGTGAGGGGGACAGGCCGGCCTCCCCGGGTCACCTGGAGCCGCTCCAGATCCACCTCGATGTCCCCGAAGCGGATCCGCTCCCCCGGGGCGGCCATGGCCAGCTCGCCGTAGGCCCGGCGCAGCAGGGCCCGCACCCGGGCGATCAGCTCCCGCAGCCGATAGGGTTTCACCACATAGTCGTCCGCCCCCACCTCCAGGCCCACCACGCGATCCACCTCCTCGTCCAGGGCCGTGAGCATGAGGATGGGCTGCCGCAGGCCCTCGCCGCGCATCCGCCGGCAGACCTCGAATCCGTTGAGATCCGGGAGCCGGATGTCCAGGATGATCAGATGGGGATCGCGCTGGCGGGCCAGCGTCAGGGCCTTCTCCCCGGTGTCCGCCCACAGGACCTCATAGCCCTCCTTCTTCAGGGCGTATTCCAGCCCGCGGGCCACGGCGGGCTCATCTTCCACGATCAGGATCCGCTCCCCGGCCATCCGAATCCTCCCCGGGTTCATCCAGAGGCTCCCCGTCCGTTGTGGGCCAGGCGGACGATGAGGAACAGCGCGGTGGCGGTGAGGACGATGGCCGCCCCCGAGGCGACGCCGGCGTAATACGAGGCATACAGCCCCACCACCGCCGACAGCACGGCCAAAAGGACGGCAAGGGCCATCATGGCCGGCAGCCGCCGGGTCATCAGATACGCCGTCGCCGCCGGGGTCACCAGCATCGCCACCATCAGGGCCACGCCCACCGTCTGCAGTGCCACCACCACTGTGACGGCGATCAGAACCCGCAGCAGGTGGTCGAAGAAAGCAGCCGGCAGCCGAAGGGTGACCGCCAGGACGGGATCAAAAGAGACAACCAGGAATTCTTTGTAGAAGAAAAAGATCAGGGCGACCACGAGGGCGGCGAAGATCGCCAGGCGGATGAGATCCCCTTCCCCCACCCCCAGCACATCCCCGAACAGGAGGTGGGTGAGGTCCACGGCGTAGCTGCGGGAGGTGGAGATCAGGACCACCCCCAGGGCCATGGCGCCGGCGAACAGGATCCCGATGGCGGTGTCCTCTTTGAGCCGCCCTCCTCGGCTGAGGGCGCCGATGACCAGGGCGGCCAGGAGGGCGGTCCCCAGCCCCCACCAGAACAGGTGGGCGCGGGAGCCGCCGCTGAGCAGATAGCCGAGGGCCAGGCCGGGCAGGATGGAATGGGCCAGGGCGTCCCCGAAGAAGGCCATCCCGCGGAGCACCACATAGGTGCCCACCAGCGCGCAGAGCCCGCCCGCCACCACCGCCGCGATCAGGCCCCGCACCATGAACGCATAGCGCAACGGGTCCAGGAGGATCCCCAGGATCTCACCCACCGCCTCCGCCTCCTTCGCAACAGGTATCCCCGACCGCGATCAGCTCGTCCCCCACGCGGATCAGGCGCAGGTGGCCGCCGTAGGCGGCCTGCAGGGCCTGCGGGGTGAACACCTCCTCAGGGGGGCCGAAGGCGATCGGCCGTCGGTTCAGCAACAGCACGCGATCGAAATAAGACGCCGCCTGGTCGAGATCGTGGGTGGTGAGCAGGACGGTGACCCCCTGCCGGCGCAGGCGCTCCAGGATCTCCAGGATCCCCTGCTGGGCGGGCAGGTCCAGCCCGGTGAAGGGCTCATCCATCAGCAGCAGCTCGGCCTCCTGGGCCAGGGCCCGGGCGAGGAACATGCGCTGCTGCTGGCCCCCGGAGAGGGCCCAGATGGGACGGTCGGCCAGCTCTGCGATGCCCACCTCCTCCAGCGCGCGGCGGACGATCTCCCAATCCCGCGGCCCGGGATGGCGGAACAACCCCATCTTCCCTACCCGCCCCATCATCACCACGTCGGCCACGGTGAGGGGGAAGTTCCAATCCACCTGGTTCCGCTGGGGGATGTAGGCGATGCACAGATGGCCGCGGGGGCCGTGGCCGTAGATCCGCACGGATCCGGCGGTGGGGGTCAGCACTCCGGCGATGATCTTCAGCAGCGTGCTCTTGCCCGCGCCGTTGGGACCCACGATGGCGATCCGCTCGCCCGCCTCCACCGTGAAGGAGACGTCCTCCAGAGCCACCACGCCATCATAGCGCATGGAAACCCCGGAGACCTCCAGGATGGGCAGGCCGGGGGAATGCCACGCCTCCCATCCCGGCCGGGTGACCTTCCGCCACAGGTTCGCCAGCGCCATCGCTCCCTCCATCCGGGGAATGCCAGCCGGCTCAGCGCAACGCCTCCACGATGCGCCGGACGTTGGTGCGCATCATCCCGATGTAAGAATCCGCCTCGCTCCCCGGCTCGCCCAGGGAGTCCACATAGAGCCGCACCAGGCGCGTCCCGGTGTCCTCCGCCACCCGCCGGGCCAGGATGGGGTCCACCGTGCTGCTGACGAAGATGGCCTTCACGCCCAGGGCCCGGATGGCCTCCTCCAGGGCGGCCAGCTCCTGGGGGGAGGGCTGGGCGGTGGTGGTGACCCCCGGGAGGATCGTCCCCACCTGTTCGAAGCCGTAGCGGTGGGCGAAGTATCCGAAGACCTGGTGCTCCGTGACCAGCTTGCGGTTCTCCGGCGGGATCTGCGCCACCTGCTCCCGGATCCATGCGTCCAGCTCCCGCAGCTGTGCCCGATAGGCCTCCGCGTTGCGGCGATATCGATCCGACCGCGCCGGATCCAGCCGGCTCAGCGTCGCCTCAATGGTGTGGGTCCAGGTGATCACGTTGAGGGGATCCAGCCAGACGTGCGGATCCCACGGCCCTTCATGCGCGTGGCCGTGATCGGATCCCTCTCCCTCTTCCTGGTGAGAGCCGGCGATCGCCTCGAAGGGCCGCAACGGGATCCCTTCCGCCAGCTCCACATGCAGGGCCTTCCCCCCCGCGTTCTTCAGGAGAGGCTCCAGAAAGACCTCCAGGCCGGCCCCGACGGCGAAGATCACGTCGGCCTCCGCCACCCGGGCGACATCCTGCGGGCTGGGCTCAAAGGCGTGGGGGTCCGCCCCCACGGGCAGCAGGACCGTCACCCGAACCTCCTCGCCGCCGATCTGGCGCACCACATCCCCCACGATGGAGGTGGTGGCCACCACCGCAAGGGGACGGGCGCCGGGAGCCGCGGAAGGCGCCCTTCCGCCCGGGGCGCAGGCCGCCAGCCACACCATCACAGGCAGGAAAACCCGCCATCCTCGAAGCGCCATCGCTTTTCCTCCTGAGATTAAAGATCCCGACATGGCCCACAGAGGCCAACGAGCTGGAGCAGGTGATCCTCCACCCGGAAGCCGGTCCGTTGCTCCACCTGGGCGATCAGGCCGCTCAGGTCCTCCGCGCCGGGGAACTCCACGGCGCGGCCGCAGCGACGGCAAACCAGGAGATGGTGGTGGCCCGGCGAGGCCAGGACGTAGCCGTCGCACCGATCCTCCCGATGGACGCGGCGCACCAGCCCGGCCCGCTCGAGGACCATGAGGGCCCGATACACGCTCACCAGCCCCAGGGAGCGGTGGAGCCGGCGCCCCCGGGCATGGATCTCCTGCGGGGAGAGGGGGCGCGCGGCCCGCTCCAGGACCCGCATCACCACCCGCCGGGGCATCGTGATCCGCCATCCGGCCCGGCTCAGCTGCTCCTCCCAGCCCATGGGTTTCCCCGCTATTGAAAAATTTTTTCAAAAACAGTTTAGCGGAGGAGCCCTGCCTTGTCAAATCCTCGAGAGGCTGGGAGAGGGGGGCGCGGGGCCGAATGGAGGGGAGCGGCCCTCGTGGAGGAGGCAAGGGCGCGGATCAGGCGGAGGGGGCGGCGATCTACCCCAGGCGATACTCCCACCATTCGACCTGTCGCGCGGCGATCCTTTCCTTGACCTGTCGTTGCCGATCCGTCAGGGCCGACCGGCCAGTTTTGACCTCAACGAACACCACCCGTCGGATTACCCCTTCGCTCAACCCGTCGAAGACCACGAAATCCACAGGGGATCCGATGAAGCGCGCATCTTGGGGATGGAACGGGAAATCTGGGAGATAAGGAGCCAGTTGCTCTGTCACCCGGCCTCTTACCACCGCCTGGCTTCGCTGAACGGCATCCCGCCGGATGGACTCTTCGGCTTCCTGCATCCGGCGCTCCAGTTCGATCTGCATCTCCCGGCGCGCGATCTCCAGACTCTCCTCCCGGATCCGCGTTTCGTGTTGCTGGCGCCATCGTTCGAACTCGCGCTGAACGTGTTGAGGAATCTCCGCTCTGAGCGAAAGATAACGATAGGCAAAGTAGATGGCGATCCCAAGCGTTAGAACCCAGATCCCGAACGTTAGAATCCAGAGGTAGAGGAAGATCTCCATCCCTGCCCTCCTGTTGGTGAGCGGGGGCATCTTACCGACGGTGGGAGGGCATCCGGGCCTCCTCCCCGGCCTTTACGCGGGCTACGTATTCCAGGATCTCTCGGGCGCTCTGCACCGCCGCCCGACCGGTCCCGCCCAGCATCTGGGCCAGCTCCGCCACCCGGGCCTCCCCTTCCAGGCGCTGAACCCGGGCGACGGTCCGCTCCCCGGCCACCTGTTTCTCGACCTTGAAATGGGCGTCCCCGAAGCCGGCCAGCTGGGGCAGATGGGTCACGCACAGCACCTGGTGATGGCGCGCCAGGCGCCACAGCTTCTCTCCCACCACGGCCCCCACCCGGCCGCCGATCCCCTGGTCGATCTCATCGAAGATCAGCGTGGGCACCGGGTCCGCCCGGGCCAGGGCCACCTTGAGGGCCAGCATCAGGCGGGAGGTCTCCCCGCCCGAGGCGATGCGGGCCAGGGGCCGCAGCCCCTCGCCGACGTTGGGGGCGATGAGAAAGGTCACCCGGTCCAGTCCGGTGGCGTCGAAGGCCCAGCGCGCGCCGTTCGCGTAGGCCCCCTCCTCGTCCGGCGTCCGCTCCAGGGCCACGGCGAACCGCGCCCCGGCCATCTGGAGATCCGCCAGCTGGGCCTCCACCTCCCGGGCCAGCCGGTCCGCGGCCTCCTGACGCCGCCGGGAGAGCGCCTCCCCCAGCTCGCCGATCTCCCGCAGCAACCGCTCCGCCTCCTCCTCCAGGGCGGCCAGCCGCTCCTCCGCGTGGGTCAGGGTCTCCAGCTCCTGCCGGGCCCGCCGGGCGTAGGCCAGGATCTCCGCCACGGTGTCCCCGTATTTGCGCTGCAGGCGCCGGATCAGATCCAGGCGCTCCTCGATCTGAACCAGCCGCCGCGGGTTGAACTCGATCCGCTCCCGATAATCCCGGACCGTGCGGGCGAGATCTTCCACCTGAGCGCTCAGGCCCTCCATCGCCTCGAGATAGGGCTGGAAGAGGGGATCGATGCGGGCGAGGGCTTGCAGGGCCCGCGCGGCCTCGCTCAGGCGGTCCAGGGCGGAGGGGGCTTCGTCCTCTCCCTCGTAGAGGGCCCGGTAGACGGCGTCGGCCAGATGGGCCAGCTGCTCGGCGTTGGCCAGGCGGTTGCGCTCCTGGAGCAGCGCCTCCTCCTCCCCCTCCCGCAGCCGCGCGGCCTCGATCTCCTCGATCTGGAACCGCAGCAGGTCCATGCGCCGCGCCTTCTCCCGCTCATCCTGACGCAGCTGTTCGATCTCCCGGCGCACCGCGCGCCAGCGGGCCACCCGCTCCGCCAGGGCGGCCCGCAGCTCGCCCACCCCTGCGTAGCGATCCAGGAGCTCCAGCTGCTCCCGGGCCCGCAGCAGCGAGAGGTGCTCCGTCTGCCCGTGGATGTCCACCAGGACCTGGCCGATCTCCTTCAGCACATGCAGGGGCACCAGCCGCCCGTTCACCCGGGCCACGTGGCGCCCGCCCTGCCGGATCTCCCGGCTCAGGACCAGCTCCGAAGTTGCTTCCTCCTCCCGCAACCCGTATTCGTCCAGGATGGGGGCCAGCAGCGCGGCGGTCGCCTCATTGACCTGGAAGAGGCCTTCGATGAGGGCTCGCTCCGCCCCGGCGCGGATCATCTCCACGTCCGCCCGGCCCCCCACCAGCACCGCCACCGCGTCGACCAGGAGGGACTTGCCCGCCCCCGTCTCCCCGGTGAGGACGTTCAGGCCCGGCTCCAGCCGCAACACCACCTCATCGATGATGGCGAAATCCCGCACGTGAAGCTCCACCAGCATCCCATCCTCCGCCCCGAAGCCTTACCGCCAGAACCGCAGGTAACCGATCACCGTGCTGATGGCCATGGCCAGATACACGCCATCCCAGAGGGCGCGTGTGAGGAGAAACGGAGAGGCCAGCCAGAGAGGCAGGCGCCACAGGAGCAGGCCGGCGGCCAGCCCGCCGCTGGCCACCAGCCAGATCCAGCGCCCGCGGCGCCGTCCGATCAGGCGGTGCACCGCCTCCGCCGTCAGGCTGCCGACCAGCGGCCCGATGAAGATGACCCAGAAGCCCAGGGCGGCGACCAGCGGGGCGGCGATCAGGCCGAGGACCAGGGCGGCCGCGGCCGCGATCCCGTAATCCAGCGGGCGGGCGTTGAAGAAGAGAGCCTGCTGACCGGCCACGCACTCCCGGCAACGATAGCCCACCGGCGTCTGCACCGCGCAACGGACGCAGATCGGCCGCCCGCAGCGGTTGCACCGCAGGGTCGTGGGAACATTCGGATGAAAGGCGCAGAACAGCGTCTCCCCCTCCGACATCTCCCGCCTCCCACGCGGAGATCGCTCCCCCGCGTGCGGAACCATTCCCTTCAATATATGATAGAAGAGCGGGCCGAGCGAGCGATCCGGGCCGCCTCAGCCGATCCACGCCGCCCCGATCCCGGCCAGGAGGGCGCCGGCCAGGGCGGCCAGGGCGTTCACCCCATCGTTGGTCAGCCACGGCCACCCCCGCAACCATCGGGTTCGCTGACCGCAGCCGTGCACCGGGCGCTCGGTCTCCTTGCCGCAGCGATCGCACCAGTAGATCCCCTGGACCGTGGCCCCCAGCAGGCTGTCGAACAGAGCGGCGAGGAGACCGGCCATGCCCACGAGGAGCGCATCCCCTATGGATCCCCCAACCGGGCTTCCCAGCAGGGCGAGGAGCCCGATCCCCAGCGCCCCGATCCCCGCCGCGGCCGTCCCTTCCGGAGAGATCGCCCCGGAGGTGCTGGGTGGAACCGGCCGACCGTCCCGGATCCGTCGGGGCGGCCGGGGGCTGAGCAGCCCGATTTCGGTGGCCCAGGTGTCCGCGGTGACCGCGGCGAGGCTCCCGGCGAAGGCCCACCAGAGGGCCGGGTGAGGGGAAAGCGCCCAGAGCAGCGCGAGGAGGGCGCCGACGCCGCCGTTGGCCAGGGCCTGGCCCAGATCCCGGCGCCCCCCTTTGGCGAACTCCCGCGCCACCCCCGCCTTCCGGCCTGCTCGATAATGGGTGAGGGCGGAGGAAGAGATGAAAAAGGCGAGCACCAGGAAGGCCCACGGCCAGCCCCCGAAGCCGAACACCGCTGTGCCCACCAGGACGGCGCCCAGCCATCCGCTGCGATCCAGGGCTTCCAGCCGATAGGCCACCCCGCCGATCCCGAAGCTCAGCACCAGGCCCAGGGCCAGCCGCAGGGGAACCTCCCCCACGCTTCCCTCCCTCGTTCCGCGCTCTCCATCCCCTCATGCCAGTGTAAGCCGGATCCCCATCCCCGCCATGGGGAGCGCGGACGGAGGGCGGGGGCCGTCGCCTCGTTCCTTACCCGTTTGCGCCGCAGGCCTCCGACCGCCCGGATGTGGCAGCGCCCGGGAAGGGACGCTAAGATAGTAGAGATTGCGCGCAGATCCACCCCGTAAGCCGGCATGGTGCGATCCCCCTCATCGGCCGATGAAACAATGGGGTCGCGAAAGGAGGAGGGATGATGCGGTTCGAACGCAAGATCCAGGAGGAGGCCGCCCGCGCGGCACGACGCCTGCCGCCCGGACAGGTGCTCACGGACAGGTTCCCCGTCCTTCACTACGGGCCGGTCCCGAAGTTCGACCCGGCCACATGGGATTTCCGCGTCTTCGGACTGGTGGAGGAAGAGCGGCGGTGGACCTGGGAGGAGTTCCAGCAGCTGCCCCGCACCACCATCACCGTGGACGTCCACTGCGTCACCGGATGGAGCAAGCTGGACACCACCTGGACCGGGGTGGCCTTCCGGGATCTGTTGCGGTTCGTCCGGGTGAAGCCCGAGGCCCGTTACGTGATGGCCCACTGTGAATACGGCTTCACGGCCAACATCCCGATGGAATACATGGAGGATGCCCTCCTGGCCACCCATTACAACGGGGAGCCCCTGACCCCCGAGCACGGCTACCCGCTCCGCCTTCTCGTCCCCCGCCTTTACTTCTGGAAGAGCGCCAAGTGGCTCCGGGCCCTGGAGTTCATGGCTGAGGACCGCCCCGGGTTCTGGGAGCAGGCGGGCTATCACATGCGCGGGGATCCGTGGCGGGAGGAACGCTACCGGGAGGACTGGTGATCGGATCGAAGCCGCAGAGGAGGGATGGTTGCGGCTTACTTTATCTTCAGGCGCCGACTTCAATATGATCCGGGAGCTCTCACCCGAAGACGAATCCTGAGATCCGGAGGGGAAGGCCGATGCAGACCTATGCATATGGGTATCCGCGTCTGGGGCGCAAGCGGGAATACAAGACCCTGATCGAAGGCTTCTGGCAGGGGAAGGTCTCCGAGGCGGAGCTGACGGCCGGCCTGGAAGCCTTAGAGGAGGAGCGCCTCGCCGCCTACCGCCGGTTCGTCGATCGCTTCCCCGTCGGCGAGATGTCCCTCTACGACCCGATGCTGGACACGGCCCTGATGCTGGGCCTTTACCCGAACGGCGGCCGGCTGGAGGATTACTTCGCCCTGGCCCGGGGCGAAGGGGCCCTCGAGCTCACCAAGTGGTTCAACACGAACTATCACTATCTGGTCCCCGAGATCCGGATGGACGCCGGCGCCCCGCCGCCTTTCCGCCTGGCCTGGAACAAGCCCCTCGAGGCCTTCCGGAAGCACCCGGAGGGGTTGCCTTATGTCATCGGGCCCTACACCTTCGTCCGCCTGAGCAAAGGATATCCTCCCGAGGCCTTCGGGGAGATCCTGCGGGCGCTGCTGCCGGTCTATGGGGAGCTGCTGCGATCCCTGCGGGCGGCCGGCGCCGAAGCCATCCACGTCGATGAGCCCGCCTGGGCGCTGGACGTGCCCCCGGAACACGTGGCCCTCATCCGGGAGGCTTACACGGCCCTGGGCCAGGAGGCGGCGCTGCTGGTCTTCACCTACTACGAGGCGGTGGACTTCCTGCCGGCGCTCTACGATCTCCCCCTCCGGGGCATCGGCCTGGACCTCCTCCACGGGCCCGGGAACTGGGAGGCCCTCCGTCGGGCCGGCTTCCCATCGGACAAGATCCTCATCGCCGGCCTGGTGGACGGCCGCAACATCTGGAAGACTGACCTGAGCAGGGCCGCGGCCCAGGTCGAGGACCTGCGTCGGCACACGGGGGCGGAGATCTGGATCTCCAACGCCGGGCCGCTCTATCATCTGCCGGTGACAACGGAGGCGGAGGCGAAACTGGACCCCGCCCTGCAGGAGCGCATCGCCTTCGCCACGGAGCGCCTGAAGGAGCTGCGCCTCCTGAAGGCCCTGCTGACCGGGGAGCCGGATGAGGAAGCCCGGCGCTGGAATGCCTACACCCATCCGGTGGATCGCTGGCAGCATCCGGAGGTGCAGGAGCGGGTGCGCCGGCTGGGCCCGGCGGACTTCTCCCGCGAGGCCCCTTACGAGGAGCGGAGCCGGCGGCAGCGGGCGCGGCTGAACCTTCCCCTCTTCCCCACCACCACCATCGGGAGCTTCCCGCAGACGGAGGACCTGCGCCGGGCGCGCACGGCCTTCCGCGCCGGCAAGCTCCCGGCTGAGGAGTATGAGGCGCTGATCCGGGAGCGCATCCGCTACGTGATCCAGCTGCAGGAGGAGCTGGGGCTGGACGTCCTGGTGCACGGGGAGTTCGAGCGCTCGGACATGGTGGAGTTCTTCGCCGAGCGGCTGGAGGGCTTCGCCATCACCCAGCACGGCTGGATCCTCTCTTACGGCACGCGGGTCTACCGGCCGCCCATCCTGTATGGGGACGTGCGCCGTCCGGTCCCCATGACCTTGCGGGAGATCACCTACGCCCAGTCCCTGACGGAGAAGCCGGTCAAGGGGATGCTCACCGGCCCGGTGACGATGCTGGCCTGGAGCTACATCCGGGAGGACATCCCGGTCCATGAGGTCGCCTTCCAGCTGGCCCTGGCCATCCAGGACGAGGTGCGGGATCTGGAGGCGGCGGGCATCCGGGTGATCCAGATCGATGAGCCGGCCTTCCGGGAGCGGGCGCCCCTCAAGCGTCGGGATTGGCCGGCCTACTTCGACTGGGCGGTGAAGGCCTTCCGCCTGGCCTCCCGGGCCCGCCCGGAGACCCAGATCCACACCCACATGTGCTACTCGGAGTTCAACGAGATCATCGAATACATCGACGCCCTGGACGCCGATGTGATCAGCATCGAGGCCACGCGGAGCCGGGGGGAGGTCATTCAGGCCTTCGAGCGCCATCGGTATCCGCGCCAGATCGGACCCGGGGTCTACGATGTGCACTCCCCGGCCATCCCCACCCCCGAGTCGATGGAAGCCATCATCGAGCGGGCCATCCGGGTGATCCCTCCGGAGCGCATCTGGGTGAACCCGGACTGCGGGCTCAAGACCCGACGCTGGGAGGAGGTGATCCCCTCCCTGCGCCACATGGTGGCCGCCGCCCGCCGCCTCCGCGAACGCCACGGGGCGCCGGTCCCCGCTTCCTGAAATCGTTCCCCTTCATCCCGGGGCGGGGCGTTCGGATGCCCCGCCCCTTTGATTACGCGAGGCCGCGCCTCTCCCGTCGGCCGCCGCGGGCCGAAATCCATCCTTTTGCAGGACGGGCTTTCGCCCCGCACCTCCGTCTTCGAGGATGCAAGGGTTGCGGCGGAAGCCGCTCCGGCAACTCCCAACCTCTGGTTTTCGACGACGCAAAGGTCGCGGCTGAAGCCGCTCCTACAAAAAGACGGTTTCTGTAGGAGGGGCTTTAGCCCCGAACCTCCCGTCTTCGATGACACAAGGGTCGCGACGAAAGCGGCCCCGGCAACCTCGAACCCCTGGTTCTCGATGACGCAAAGGGTCGCGGCGAAAGCCGCGCCTGCGGTAAGAAGGCCGAAATGAATTTCGGCTTACGGAGGGGGGCTTTCGCCCCGAACCCCCGTCCTCGATAACGCAAGGGTCGCGGCGGAAGCCGCTCCTGCCTGTGCGGATCTCTGGGCAGGGGCTTGGGGCGCATCGGGAGCGCGATCCCCCCATGCGTCCGGCCCGCTGTCTCAGACGGTGCTGGATTGGCGCGGCCCGCTCCCCGGCCGGGAGCCACCGCCCCTTTCCCCGCGAACAGTCCGATAATAGATAGAAGGGGAACCCGCCCTTCCACCCGGGAGGATGGGTCCCGATTCCGGGATCGGGAGGCGGAAGAATGACGGAGACCATGCGGGCCGTGGTCAAAGCGGCGCCGGGGCCGGGCCTGGTGATGGCCCAGCGTCCGATCCCCACCCCCGGTCCGGGGGAGATCCTGGTGAAAGTGAAGGCCGCCTCCATCTGCGGAACGGATCTCCACATTTACCGCTGGGACCCGTGGGCGCAGGGGCGGATCCGCCCGCCCCTGATCATCGGCCATGAGTTCTGCGGGGAGGTGGTCGAGACCGGGCCGGAGGTGGATGGGATCCGGGTAGGCGATTTCATCTCCGCCGAAAGCCACGTGATCTGCGGCCGCTGCGATATGTGCCGCACCGGGAAAGGACACCTCTGCCGCAACACCCGCATTTTAGGGGTGGACCGCGACGGCGCCTTCGCCGATTTCATCGTCATCCCCGCCGAGAACGCCTGGGTGAATCCCCCCGATCTCCCCCTCGAGGTGGCGGTCCTCCTGGAGAACTTCGGCAACGCGGTGCACACCGCCTTCGCCGTGGACCTGCGGGCGCGCAAGGTGCTGGTGACCGGCTGCGGGCCGGTGGGCCTGATGACCATCGCCGTGGCCCGGGCTATCGGCGCCCGCATGATCATCGCCACCGACATCAGCCCCTACCGCCTGGACCTGGCCCGACGGATGGGGGCGGACCACGTCCTCAACCCGCAGGAGGTCAACGTCGTGGAGGCGATCCGGGATCTGGCCGGCGGGGAGGTGGACGTGCTGCTGGAGATGTCCGGTGCCCCCTCGGCCATCCGCGAAGGCTTCGCGGTTCTCAAGCCGGGCGGACAGGCGGCCCTGCTGGGGCTCCCTCCGGGCCCCATCGAGTTCGACCTGGCCAACATGGTGATCTTCAAAGGCGTGACGGTCCACGGCATCGTCGGGCGCCGCCTGTGGGAGACCTGGTATGAGATCCGGGGGCTGCTCAACTCGGGGGCCGTCGATCTGCGCCCGGTGGTCACCCACCGCTTCCGCCTGGAGGAGTTCGACCAGGCTTTCGCGACCATGGCCAGCGGCCGCAGCGGGAAAGTGATGCTGATCCCATAAAAATGATCCGCGGGGAGGGAGCGTCATGTCCGCACAGCCTGCCACCGTCGACAAACTGGCGTGGATCCGGGAGGAGCTGCAGGCCCTTCAGGAGCAGGGCCTCTACATCCACATCCGCACCATCCAGTCGGCCCAGGGGCCATGGCTGATCGTGGACGGCCGGCGGGTGCTGAACTTCTGCTCCAACAACTACCTGGGGCTGGCCAACCATCCGCGCATGCGGGAAGCCGCCCGCCAGGCCGTTGAGAAATACGGCGTGGGCCCCGCCGCCGTGCGCACCATCGCCGGCACCCTGGAACTCCATTTGATCCTGGAGGAGAAGCTGGCGCGCTTCAAGGGGGTGGAGGCGGCCATCTCCTTCCAGTCGGGCTTCAACGCCAACCTGGCTACCATCCCCGCCCTGGTGGGGGAGGGCGACGCCATCTTCTCCGATGAGCTCAACCACGCCAGCATCATCGACGGCTGCCGCCTCTCCCGCGCCCGCATCGTCCGCTACGCCCACAACGACCCCAGCGACCTCGAGGCAAAGATCCGGGAGAATCTGGGGACGTTCCGGCGGGGCCTGATCGTCACCGACGGCGTCTTCTCCATGGACGGCGACATCGCCCCCCTGCCGGAGATCGTGGAGATCGCCGAGCGTTACCACCTGATGCTGATGGTGGACGACGCCCACGGCGAGGGGGTGCTGGGCCGAGGCGGCCGGGGGATCGTGGATCACTTCGGGCTCCACGGCCGGGTGGACATCGAGGTGGGGACCCTCTCGAAGGCCTTCGGGGTGGTGGGCGGCTACGTGGCCGGGCGCCGGGAGATCGTGGAGTGGCTGCGCCAGCGCGGCCGCCCCTTCCTGTTCTCCAGCGCCATGACCGCCGCCGACACCGCTGCCTGCATCGCCGCCGTGGAGATCCTGGAGGAGTCCACGGAGCTGGTGGACCGGCTCTGGGAGAACACCCGCTACTTCAAAGAGGAGATGCGCCGCCTGGGCTTCGACCTGGGTCAAAGCGTGACCCCCATCACCCCGGTCATGCTGGGGGATGCCCATCTGGCGCAGACCTTCAGTCGCCGGCTCTTCGAGGAGGGGGTCTTCGCCCAGGCCATCGGCTATCCCACCGTTCCCCGGGGCAAGGCCCGCATCCGGGTGATGATCTCCGCCGCCCACAGCCGGGAGGACCTGGATCGCGGGCTCGAGGCCTTCGCCAAAGTGGGGCGGGAGCTGGGGGTGATCCGTTAACCCATGGGGGGGCGGCGAAACCGTTGCGTATCCCGCCCCCCACCGTTTTGCGCTTCCCCGGTCAGCTATGATGAGCAGGAGGCGATCAACACGAGCGGAGGGATGGGATGCTGCGGTCGGGCGGGATGGATCGACCCCTCTTCCTGATCGAGGATCCGACCCGAGGTCCCCCTCTGGCTCAGGCCCTCGCTGCCCCCCTTGGGGAGCCGGTTCAACCTCTGCACCCTCGCTTCCCACCCTGTCAACCGTCGAAGGCTTGCGGATCGCATCCTCTACCTCTCTTCGAAAGTCCGGAGGGCTTCCTGATACTGGGCCCGGATCTCGTAAACGCCTTGAATCGCCATCTGAAGCCGATGGAACAGCAGCCGCAGCTCCCCCTCCGAGTCCAGGCGGCCGATCGCCTTCCCGCCTCCGTGATACAGCGGACGAGCTATGCCGGCGGGCGCCTGGAATTCCCGCGATTCCCAGAAGCGTCCTGCCTCCCGCACGATCGCGATGTCCCGGGGATCCCCCTCCATCACCTCATAGACTATGACATACTCCAGAGATCCCATGGGAATCACCCCCTCCTCCGGGAGCCGCAGGCGGTTCAACCCCAGCACCGGCGCCACCTCGTCCTGATCCACCCCCAGCACCACGATCACCACCCCCTCCCGGAACCGGGCCTGAAGCCACTTCTGATCCTCCGGGCGCATCCACCTCAGCGCCTCCCCATCCACGATCACCCCATCCAGCGGCCGCCCCATCGCCGCCAGCCGCAACGGAACCCAGCCCGAAAACAGCGCCACCCCTTCGGCTCGAAGCACCTCCATCGTCAGCAAACCCCGGGCGAAGGGAAGCGGGCCCACAAAGGCAATAAAGGGCTCCGGGGGCGGGGCCCCCGCGTGGGCCGGCGAAGGCGTGAGGGCCGCCGGCATCCCCTCCCGCAACCCCAGGACCTCCAGACCCACCAGAACCCCCACCAACAGAAACCCCACCCCTCCCTTCATCCCTCCCGAGAACGCATGCCTGATCATTTCATCGTCTCCTCCACCTCACCAGGAGTCCCTCGTCTGATCGTTCCCCTCCCTTCGCAGTTCCAAGAAGAAAGGATGCATCCCCTGGCTTTTACCCGTATACGACTCCCCAGGCCCCGGCATTCGAAGGGGGAGGAGGTGTCTTGATCAATTGTCTCCCCAGATTCGCCAGCTGGGTGGCCCTGAAGCTGTCCACCATGGTGCGCATCCACGACCGCTCAATATGCCCCCGGGAACTGGAACATTGCTCACTGTCCACTGACACGACCATGAACTCCATCCCGATTAAGCATGAGCACTGGGAATAAGAATCAAAGTTAAAGTGGAAACACCTATCACAGCCGCTATAAGCCGGGGCCTCATGGGGTTCCTCCCGTTTTCCCTTTTTCGCTTTCGCAGATCCGGGCCATCTTGGGGCTGGGCTGGAGCAGCAGCTCCCAGCGAGGATCCGGCCGGAGGACCCAGACAGGCCCATATACCCGTTCTTCATCGGAATGCCGCTGAACCCCGGCCTCCCGTCGCTCCTGGCGCACCGCGCGCAACTGCCCGTCTTCGCTGATCGCCATCCAGGCCCGCTCGACCCATCCCCCTTCCCACCGCACCGTCCGCCTCCACCAGGTTACAGGCCCCTCTCCCCAGATCCGCTCCGGCGCCGCTCCCTCCAGGCTAAGCGGAGCCGGTAGATCGAAGCCGGTCCTTTCTTCCGATGTCGGCTCCCAACCCTCCGCCGACAGCTTCCTCACCTCGACGAAGGACGGGAAGGCCCACCGCATCGCCTCCAGAGAAGAGGGCTCTGGAAAGCAAACCGGTCCCCCTGGATCCACGAAGCGGGCCTCCCAGGCTCTCCCCGCGGTGCGCCACATCTCCGCATAGAGATGGCCATCCGGGAGCCGAAATTGTCCGTGCAGGCGAACCGGCTGTCCGTCCTCCCCCACTTCCAGGAAGACTTCGCCCCGGATCTCCTGACCGTTAGCCGGATCCGGCGCCGAGGGATCGAAGAAACGCCGGCGAAACGACCAAGCGAGGACACGGCCCGGGCTTTCCGGAGGCGGTCGAAGGAAATCCGGAGCCGAGGCTCCTGGCGGGCTCCCGGCCGGGGTGGAAGACGAAGCATCGGGAGGAGAAGCAGGTGTCGGCGTGGTCGCCTCCTCAACCGGGGGAAGCGCTCCCGGCCGGGCCGGACGGAAAGCGCCCGCCCAGACCATCCACCCGAGGAGCAGGAGCACGAACAGTCCTCCGGGCACCGCCCAAGATCGATGTCGCACCATCGAACCATCTTTTTATGATTTTTCAGGGCGAAGAGAGCCAAAAGGTCTCTTCACATCCCCAACATCATCCAGAGGCCGTTCCTGCTCCTCACCAATCCGCGGAGCCAATCGTTCCCTCCCATGTTCCACGGGAAGCCTCCCAACGTGCATGCTGGCCGACCACCCGATATCGATGAGGCCGGTCTGAAGGGCATGTGAACGCAATAACTGACCCGGATACGCCACTTGTCCCATAATTGGTAAGGCTCATCCCTTCCAATGATCGGAGATTTGGGGTATAATGCGGGGAGAGGGAATCCGAGGGGGAGGGAGAGCCATGGATCGTGAAGCCGTCCGAGAGGTTTTTCTTCCACGTCGGGAGGATTGCCTGGAATACTTGAGGAAGATCCGATGGAAGGAGGGGGTGAAGTGCCCGTATTGCGGTTCTTTGAAGATCTGGGCGGATGGTT
>OGCB01000006.1_pt1 | contig 94201 bp, 120 predicted proteins | sample 1570031 | NCBI WGS metagenome assembly OGCB01 (sample SAMN05518655, study PRJEB24509) | hot springs metagenome | isolation source: Octopus Spring Streamers, Yellowstone National Park, Wyoming, USA | place: USA:Octopus Spring Streamers, Yellowstone National Park, Wyoming, USA | collected 2011-10-11 | reverse complement strand
TCAATTGAACAAGAAATAGAACCTTTACAAGATAAAATATTTAAAGAAAAAGGAGAATTAGGAATTAACTGGATAGGTGTTTGGTATACCATTCCTCCGTCTATTGTAGTTACAATGTATAAAATAACTAACGAGAAAGTTAGCATCGTTCTTGAATATTTAAAACCATATGCTAAGAAATACAATGCAGTAGTTTTCTTTATTGAAGATTACTTTCCAGCTAGTATTTATGAAAAACAACTTGAAGCTTTAATAAAGTTTTATGAAAAAGAATTACCTAATGGATCTATAGATCGGGGTGATGGATGGAAAGAATATTTAAAACTAGTAGAAGAATATTACGACTTTAAAATAAATATACAAGGCTGGCTATATTCTCCAGGTATAGCTGATCTACCTATTCCTCCTAATGCTACTTTTAACAAAGAATTTGTTGAAAAAGCTGTTTCTATTTTAAGAAAATATGCTGGATGTGAAGTTCCTTTGGTAGCGAATTTCATAGATTATAGACAACGTGATATAAGGCCAGCTATCTTAGAACCTTCTGGACAAGAATATTCACCACTTCAATTTAACCAAAATAATCCTGAAACTCCGAAATATATTGAACCTTCGTATCCATCTCTTACATATTTAATAATATTATTTCTAGTAATTCCAGTAGCAATTTTGTTACCTATAATCTTAATTTCAAAAAAAGCAAATAATAAGAAAAGAAAAAATTTTAATTAATTAATTTTTTTTATAATTTATTTAAAATTTTTATTTTAAAATTTATTAAAAACCTCTCTAAGCTAGTTACAATTCTAAAAAATGCAAAGTTCTCAATAGAACAAGTTTCAAATAAAAATATAAATCGAATTCGTATGCTCATTATTAAAGAGACTTATCATGAGAAATTTGTTCGTGATATTTTTATTTTTCGTTAGAATCTTTAATTTCCTTTAATTTTTCTATAAAATATTTATTGGTTTCTGAATCTCCGATTGAAACTCTAATATAACCTTTACCCATTTGAAAAGAAACATCCTTAACCAAAATTCCCTTTTCTTTTAATTTCTCAGCTAAGTTATCTATTTCACTATAAATTAAAATAAAATTCGTATAACTATTATAAACTTTTAATCCTAATTTTCTTATTTCATTTATCATTTTTTCTTTTTCATAATTTAATTTTTTAATTACATCATAGATATATTTCCTATTTTCTAATACTAATTTTGCTAATAATAATGAAGTTGTAGATATTCTAAATCTCATGATATCTTTATTCATTATTTTCGATATTTCTTTTCCTGCGATTAAAATTGTAACTCTTGCTCCAGCTAAGCAAAATACTTTGCTTAATGTTCTAATTATTCCCAATTTTTCGTATTTTTCAATTAGATCAACGAAAGTAACATTGCAGAATTCATAATATGCTTCATCAAGCAAAACAGGCTTGTTTAATTTAACAATTTCTTCAAAATTTTCCTTTTCAATTATTAAATTCCCAGTAGGATTGTTTGGATTATCAATATAGCTAAAATCAGCTTGTTTAGAATAATTCAAAAAACCATGATCAAGTTTGAATTCAGGTTCTTTTAAAATTGAACCAATTATTTCATATCCCATATGGTATGCTTCCTTTTCGAAAAGGAAAAAAGTAGGTCTAGGTGCAGCTACTAAACCTTTATTCTTGAAATGATAGAAATATTCATCAAAGTATAGATCTACGCCAGGGGCAAGCCAAACATTTTCAAATTTAACGTTAGCATATTCAGAATAAAGATATCTTACTTCGTCGTATAGCTTTTCAGTTGGATAATAGTTGAGATATTTAAGAGAATCTGCTGCTTCTTTTAAAATTTCTTCAGGAACATTGAAAGGTGACTCATTTTGATCCAATTTTGCTTTTATCTTTGGGAAGCCTATTAAATCTAAAATTCTTTCTTCTTTTTTATTCATTTATAATTAATTTTATATAATTTTATAGAAAAACTTTTATATTTAATTAAGATTAACATGAACAATGAAAACAGTATTATTAATAACGTTGCTAATATTAGCGAGCCTTAATCTTGTATACGAAAAAACTTTAGGCCATGAAGAGACTTCAAGTCACGATGAAAAAGTATTCACAGCTCAACTTAATTATGGATATATTTTACAAGTAAAGGTTCATCCTTATAAACCTCCCAACATGCCTTCAGATTTAACATTAGACTTCATGGTTAGCTTAATGCTTAATAATAAAGAAGTAGAACATGTTACTTATTCAGCAAATATAACAGATAAAACAGGAAAGGTTTTAAAAGAGATTAAGGAAGTACATTCTCATCATGGAATGCTAGAATTCAACTATACTTTTCCTTCAAAGGATAAATATTATTTAATTGTAGAAGTAGTTTCAATAGGTATGGAGAATCCTATTAGAAATGTTGGAAAAGCATCATTTACTTTATATATTGGTATTCCTGAAGAAACCAGTACTGTTATACCGTATGAACTTTTATATATTATCATTGCTGTAGTTGTAGCACTAGCAGTAGTAGTAGCAGTATTGTTTTTAGTTAAAAAGAAATAAATATTGTTTTTTTAATTTTTTAATATGCAGAAAATTCGAGCTATACATATCGTTTATGCAAATTGGTGTCCACATTGCGTACCTACAACATTAGAACCCATAAAAAATCTTGCCTTAAAATATAATATTCCTCTGTATTTATACGATATTGATAAGGAAGTTCAGAAAGCAGATAGAATAGTTAAAGATTATGGAGATTATTCAGAGGATTACATTATACCCCAAGTTTTCATAGAATTCGATGAAGGAATAAGACATATTTTTACAGGATATTCTGAAGGAGTTAATTTTACAAAAAGAGCAATTGAGACTCTTTTAAACTATGATTTTAATTCTATGAAATTTGAATTTTCCAACGACTTTGATTTGAAGGAAATAGTAAAGGAAAAGTTGGTTGGTGAAGGAAGCTGTTATTCTCATTGTAGAGACAAAACTTATTATAAGTTTATAAATGAAAAACCGTTAATAGGAATTTACTATTGCAACAAAGGTTATATATCAAGGGTAATTTCTTATTGGAAAGGTAAAGCTAATTATGATCATTTTATAAGTTTTTTAAATACATTAACAAAAGGAAAGGTTAATATAATTAGCGAGGATGTTAGAGTTGCCACTCGTTATAGCTGGGATTTAGGAATAAAAGATAAAAACATAATGGTTGAAGAAATTTATTGGACACAAAATTATAATAAACTTATGCAAAGGAATTCTGAAGCATTATACATTTGTAAAGAATGCAATAGTCTATTCACTCAGAGAATCCCTACAGAAAATGAGTTATGTGAAAAATGTTTAGCTAAGTAATTCATTGTTAATTTAGAATAAGCATGTTAAGTTTCTTTGGGCAGATATTTCGTAATAAATAACTATAATTATTAAATACTGAAGAAACATGAAATTAAAAATTTATATTAATTTATTTTCAAATAGAAATATATGCAAGATATAAGCTTGCTGAAAATTAATTTAAGAAAAGCCTTATTTATAAGCGTCATTGCTGCAGTAATCATTGAAGCAATTCTTTTAGCTATTGCACTTAATATACTAAGTTATGTTAATTTATTCACTTTACCTTATGCTATCATTCTGTTCTTCTTGACTTTTTTAGCAATTTTGGCATATAATTTCTTTATAAAAGGTTTAAATCATTCAAGAAGAATTGCAACAGTATTGATTCCTATCGGAATCTCCTTAGCTTTAATTGGTGTACTTCTTAGTTTGCTTGGTTTAAGCTATGGAATATTTTTATTAATGTTTGCATATTTAATAGAACTTATTACAGGATATTTTATGAGAGTAGATTTTAATTTATATAGTAGCAAAGGAACAAAGATATTTTCAGTAGGTTTATTTATATTTGTGCTTAGCTTACCTTTGTTTTTATATAATATTTATCTAATAATTATACCTATTTTTGGTAATTTATTGAAAGGAGCAGGCTTATTCATTCTTTATAAAAATTTATTTAGCTAAGCTACTATGTTCTTTACAATCTATTCTTAGATCTTCAGGTTTAAGCTCCATATTTAACAAATTACAATAAGATTTTTGTGAGTTAAAGTATGCACAAGTAAAACACATTCTTGTTAAACTTATTATACCTTTTTTATACATTGAATATATCAATTTCATTAGCGTTAGCATAAGCTGTCTTCTTTCTTCATAATCTAATTCATTTAAAGCTTCAACTATTTTTAAATCCCATTTAATTAAATTATCAACAATTTTTATACCGTTATCTGTTAATGAAATTATACGATTTCTTTTATCTTTTCCTTTATCTATTTTAACTAAACCTTTATTTTTCAAAGTATTCACAGCTTCGCTAACTGTAGCTGTGCTTAATTGGAATTCTTCAGAAATTGAACTTATATTTCTTAAATTTTCTCCTCTTGTATAAAGATATAATAAAATTTGGGCTTGTAAGTTACTTAAACCCAAATTTAACGCCTCAATATTTAACATATATTTAAATGCCCTAGATATTCTTTCAAAAGCATAAATTATTTTATTTTCCATATAAAAAATTATAGAGTTAAAGATTAAAATTTTTTTATTTTATATTTTTGTATAAAAAATATATATATAATTTTATTAATCTATAATTGTGATAACATATGTTAAATATTCCTCAGGAAATCTTTTTGCAACTTTTAATTTTATTTTACTTCCCACTTTAATTTTTTCAAAATCTTTTTCTTCTATCCATGCAGTTACGTTTATTCCTTCTTTAAGTCTAGCTATTCCTACAATGTAATCTTCATAATGAGAGAAAGTGTATGGTTTTACAAATATTTTAGTAAATGTAAGAAGCTCTCCTTCACCGCTAAGTTCAATCCATTCCATCTTTTCATTTTTACATTTGCTACATTCAGATTGTGGAGGGAAATAAATTTCATTACAATTCAAACATTTTGTAGCATAAATTTTTCCTTCAGATAAACCTTCAAAGAATTTTTTAATTTTTTCTACAGAAATTATGTAGTTTATTTTTAATTCCCTGTTGGAAACCCAAAGAGCTGTGCCCAATTTTTGGTCGGGGATTATTGGAAAACCTAGTATTTTTTTACTTTCTTTAACAAATTCTTCAAGCTTTTTAATTCCTTCGTCGTAAATTATTTTTTGCATTTTATCACCTACTTAAAATTGTAACATAAGCATAATGTCCTGTACCTCCTACATTGTGAGCTAAAGCATAACCGTTTTTTATGTCAGCTTGTCTTTGCTTTTCAGCTTTATAATTTAACTGTTTTACTAACTCAGCTATCATTGAAACACCTGTAGCTCCTAAAGGATGTCCTTTAGCTTTTAATCCTCCACTCAAATTTACAGGTATTATTCCTCCAATGTACGTTTGCTTTTCTCTAACAACTTTATAACCTTCACCTCTTTTAAATAAACCTAGATCTTCATAAGCTAAAATTTCAGCTATAGTAAAACAATCATGTACTTCAATAACATCGAATATTTTTGTTAATTTATCTTTATCAATATTTGCTTTTTTATAAGCTTTTTCTGCAGCTTCAACAGAAGCCTTTAAACTTAAAAAATTATCTCTTTTGCTAAGATTTGAAGTATCATTTGAATATCCTATGCTTTTTATCCAAATTGGTTCTTTAATTCCGCTTTTCCTTATGTAATCTTCACTTGCTAATATAACAGTTGCAGAACCATCTGAAATAGGAGTACAATCATATAGCTTCAAAGGCCATGCTACATATCTTGATCTCATACATTCTTCTAAAGTAACTTCTTTTTGGAAATGAGCTTTAGGATTCCTTGCTCCATAATAGTGATTTTTTATAGCTACTTCGCACAAATCTTCTTCTTTTGCACCATACTTATTCATATATGCTGTTGCATATAAAGCATAGTATCCTGGAAAAGTTAAGCCAAAGTTTTCAAATTCCCAAAAGTAATTTCCAGCTCTTCCTATCATTTCAACAACTACAGGAGTCGTAGATTCATTCATTTTTTCTATACCTACAACACCTACAACTTCTCCTTCACCGCTCTTTATCATATCATAGGCGGTTTTTATTGCAGCACTACCTGAAGCACAAGCAGCTTCAACTCTTAAAGTTCCTATACCAGTTAATCCAAGGTATTCTCCAATGGTAACAGCAGGTAAAGGCTCGCTACTCCAACCTCCTATATTTGAAACAACAAGAAAAGAAACATCCTTTAAATCTATATTTGCTTCATTAATAGCTTCTTTAAAACTTTCATATGCAAGCTCATTAAAATTTACATCGTTTCTTATTCCAAATCTTGAAGAACCTACTCCTATTATGCCTACTTTTCTTTCCATGTTTTTTAAATATTCTTTATTTTATAAATTCATGATGAATTTAAGGATAATTAATGAGGAAGAACTTTTGGCATTAAAATTTGCTATAATACATCATTTTATGGAAGAAGGAAAAAATTTAAGCTTAGATGAACTAAACAATTATGCTAAAGATTACAAAACAAACTTTCTTTATTTTGATTTTGAAAGTAAAACAATAAATATAGCTTGGGTATATGATGAAGAAAGAATTTTAAATGATTTGGTTCATGAAATTGTTCATGAAGTAATTTATAATTTAGAAGGAAAGAAAGCATCTATAAGTTACGATAATATTTCTGATTTGATAGATGGGGAGAAAAGCAATAGCATATTTAAAATTATAAACAAAATTAAAAAATAATTGAATTATTCAAGATTTAAGTTACAAAAACATTTATTTTTTTATTAGAAAAATTTATATGACATTTTCAATTGTTATCTACGATTCAAACGAAGAAGCATGGGGCGTAGGAGTAGCAAGCAAATTTTTGGCAGTAGGAGCATTTGTTCCTTGGGTTAAAGCAAAAGTTGGTACAATAGCAACTCAATCTTTAGCAAATTTAGAATACGGAACTAAAGGTTTAGAATTGTTAACTAAATATAATGCTTACGAAACTTTAAAAATTTTAATTTCTAATGATCCTTTAAGAGAATTAAGACAAGTAGGAATTGTTGATTCAAAGGGTGATGCTATTGCTTTCACAGGCAAAGAATGTTATCCCTACGCAGGTCATATAATTGGTAATCATTTTTCTGTTCAAGGTAACATAATAACAGGTGAAGAAGTTCTTGAAGCTATGGCAAAAGAAGCAGAAAGCAAAGGTAAGATCTATGAAAAGATCTTAAGGGCTTTAAAAGAAGGCGAAGAAAAAGGAGGAGATAAAAGAGGAAAACAAAGCGCTGCTATAATAATAGCTAAGCAGATTGAAAAAAGCGAAAAGGAATTTGATCCTTTAATTGTAGGAAAATATTTTGATTTAAGAGTAGATGATCATCCTGAACCTATAAAAGAGTTGGAAAGAATAATGAATCTTTGGATAGCTACTTTTATTGAAGAAGAAATGGTAAATATTGAAGATTATAAAGATGAAATAGAAAAAGCTTTGAAAAAATTGGGCTATAAAGATTTGAAAACATGGGTTGAAATGAACAATTTTGAAGGAAAATTTACTGGAGATAAAATCGGAAAAAGTGTTTTAAAAATTTTGTTAGAACAAGCTAAATAATTTTATAATTTTCTTTTAATTTTTTTATTTTTATAATTAACAATATTATTAATATAAGTATTGTTATTGATGAAATAATTAATGCTTGAAATATCCATTCTTGGAAGTTACTTGCAGAATTGTTTATTAAAGTTGTTGCTTGCGTAAATAATGAGGTTATCTTTACTGAATATATTATCCATTCGCTATCTTCATTGTTTTTATAATTATTACCAGTTACATAAAGATTTCTTTCATCATAAACGATCTTGCCTTTATCTCCAAAAGTCAAGACATTTATTCCCATTGTTAATCTGTTTACTTCTTGAAATTCCTCATCTAAAATCAATATAACATGATTAACTACACCTTCCATGGTAACAACATGACCTGTCAAGTAAAGATAATCGTTAACGAATAAAATTTTTCCAATAATAAACCTTCCTCCCAAAGTAATTTTTTCTCCAGGATTTTTAACTAAATTACCATTTTTATCTAACTTAATAAGATTTCCTGAAATTGTAGCAATATATCCATTACCATTTTTATCAAAAGTAATCAAATTATAAGAATTAGAGAATTTTTCAGTATTAATTGTTTTTAAATAATTTAAATCTTTATCTAAAATTTCAATTTTTAATTTATATTCATCTTTTTTATAACCTATAATCCATATATTTTCAGTTAATGGATTTACACCAATTGTTATATCATTTAAATTTGATATATATTCTTTTATTAATTTTAAATTAAGATCCCTTTTTTTCAACAATCCATACAGTTCCTGAATAATCTTTAACTGGACCAGCAATATACAAGTAATTATCATGAAAAATAATTAAATTAGGTTCAAGCTGAGAAGTTCTTCCTCTTACTAGTTTAATTACATTTAAATCTAAGTCCAAAGCTACATAATACCATGTTGGACCAGTTAAACCAATAATGTACAATTTATCGTTGACTACAATACAATCTGTAAACAGATCGTTGAAAATTGTAAAATTGAAATTCCAATATTTAACTAATTCACCATTTTCTTTTAACCTTTTTTCAACACGAGCTTGCTTATTATCGTTTTCTCCGCCAACAATAAAAATGTAATTTGAATTTTCGCAAACAGAATAAGCAAAATCTTTTCTCTGCGAAGGATTGCTTTTAACCATCCAATTAATTTCTAAAGATGAATTTCCTAATACTGAATAAATTAATAAAAATACTATGAATGATAAATTAAAATATTTTTTGTTCACATGTTTTAATATTTTATTTCATTAAATTATCTTTAACTTAAATTTTTAGTCTAAATTGTTCTTATAAATTGGTATATTTTGATCCATAAATTTAAAAAAATATTTTTATGATAGAGAGTTTGTTATTCTTGTTAATCCCTTGTTTTTGCTAAATATAAGAATATTATTAAAGGAATTAAACTCCATGCAAGACCTCCTATAGTTAAGTTAGTTAAAGTAATTCCGTATTCTTCAGGATTTATTAAAGAAGAAAATCCCCCGAATGTTGTAACTCTGTTTAAAACATAATAATAAACTAATGAAGGATATTGTATTGGATTTAAATAACCAAGCATAATACTTAGTTTTATAAATTCAGCAGAACCTAAAGAAATTCCAAATGCTGCTGCTATTGCTATTATAATTATTCCCCAGAAGAATCCAAGTATTAAAAACATAACTATTCCTATAGCTAATAAAACACCTGTCGATTTAGTTATATGGGAGAAAACTAGTATTATTCCTATAAAAGCAGCAGCTTCAACTATTAAAGCAAGAACTGTGGATATTAAAATATTCCATGAAATTGATTCGCCCATTAAATAAAGTATGTATAGGTAAATTAGTAGATAATTTATAAATATAGCAAGGGATATTGCAAGAATCATTGATATATATCTTGACAACGCAAGTCCTAGCCTTGTTACAGGTTTTGAAATTACGTATTCTAATATTCCTAATATCTTATCTTTACCATATAAATTGTATGCTGCCAGTATAGCCATTAAAGAAACAAACATTGAAAAAATGCCTGTTGTAAAGCTTTGTGTCAACTCAACAGGGCTTATAATTTGAAATGTAGCGACATTTAAAGATCTAATCGAAGATGATATTATTTTTCCTTCGTTATTTCTAAATTGTACTTCGGCTCTTATTTCAGCATTGCTAGAGGGTATCTTTATTCCAACTTTAAATATTTTATAATAATCATCTAGCTTACCTAAATATTCCCATTGCTTTTCTTCTGGTTGAGGTCTTGGGCCAGGTCCTGTAATATTTATGACGTAATATCTAAAATAGACATTGTAATTTGGTTTTTGTCCGCCAGTTTCTACATAGAATGTAACAATGTTTAAAAGAGAGGGATCTGAAGAATCCAATACAAAAGCAAGATTTGGTGATTGAACTTTTATTGTACCTTCTGAGGTATCTACCGAGAACCTATTGGCTATAATTTGACCTCTAGTAACGTTATAAAAAACATAAAACTTTTTTTCATCAACGTTAAACTTAAGTTTTGCAATTCCCTTAGCATCAGTATAATTTGTAGAAGAATATATTATTTTTGAAGGAGTATTAGGAGTCTGAGTAGAAGTGTTATATATACTTATTTTAACTTCAGCGTTTTGTAATGGTTCGCCAAACCTATTGTAAACAAATACATAAAGGGAATAACCATCTTCTTCTTTAACTAAAGAATACATATTGTTTAGCTCTGGGATAATAAAAGGTGAAGATGTTGAAAAGGAATAAAATAAGTATATAAAGCCTACGCTTATTATAATTAAAATAGCTGAAATTATTATGACAGTTTTACTTCTTATCGTTCTATTAAAATCATAAATTAAAGGAGAGAAACTCATTTTTCTCCAATAAGCTTTAGGAAAAACTCTTCCAAACCTTCCTTTTGTTCAAAGAAGGATGTTATTGAAGCTCCCATTTTAACAAGCTCGCTGTTTATTAAAGCAGGATCTTCTTTGTATTTTCTTAAAGTTACATTTTTTCCTTCAATGTTTACTTCACCTAACGAAGAAAGATAATTAACAATTTGAGGATTTAAATTGGCGATCGTTATTTTTAATACAGGTTCACTATAATTCTTTAATTCTTCGGCATGCATTATTTTTATTATTTTTCCTTTATGAATGATCACTATCCTATCAGCCAAATTTTCTACTTCAGAAAGTATATGAGAAGAAAACAATACTGCTCTTTTATCTCTTCTCAGATCCAAAGCAAGCTCTCTAAAAAATCTTATACCTGTTGGATCTAAGCCATTTAATACTTCATCAAATAAGAAGTTTTGAGGGTCAGAAATTAAAGCAGCAGCTAAGGCAAATCTTTTCTTCATTCCTTGGCTATAAGAACCTATTTTCTTTTCTTCAAATCCTTCCAAACCTACTCTTTTAAGCAATTCTCTAGCTAATTTTTCTGCTTTATCTCCAGAAATTCCATGAAAGCCCGCAAAATATTTTAGTAATTTTACAGCTTTTGCATTGTTATCAAATATAGGAATTTCTTGAAGCCATGCAACTCTTTTTGAAGCTTCTACTTTATCTTTTACTATATCATAACTATCCACGAAAACTGTTCCTTTTGTAGGTAAAAGAGCACCACAAGATATTTTTATTGTAGTGGTTTTTCCAGCACCGTTTAGTCCAACAAAACCAACAATTTCTCCATCCTTAACATCGAAAGTAACCGAATCTATTGCAGGTTTATTTCCAGAATAAATTTTCGTAAGCTCTCTAATTTCAAGCATATTCTTAATTATCTTAAAAAATATTTAAATTTTAAGTAATACAATAAAGTTAAATAAGTTTATTATATTCTCTTTATTCTGTAAAATATTCCTATATAACTTTTTGTTTTTAAATACGTTACTTTTTCCCATCTTTTAACAGATAAATTTATAATATTATTAAAAAATAACTAGCTATGAGCAATGCTGAAAGTATTGTTAAGGTAAATAAAAATTTTCAAGTTAAGATATCAAACAATATAAGGTTGAAAGCTAATATTAAAGAGGGTAGTCTTGTGAAAATTATTTATGATGAAAAAGAAGGTGTTATTAAATTAATTCCCTTTAAAAGAAAAAGATTAACAATAAGACTCGGAAGAAAAATTAAGGTTGAAGAAATAGAAGAAGCAATCGGAGAGATGTTAGATGAGGCTACCGCTTGATACAAACTTTAAATGTATGATTCGGTTGAGGATTAAGGGCATCATAATTAAAGATTATAACTAATAATCGTTAATAGTTTTAGCACTTATAATTAGAAAATTTAACAATAACTTTATAAACAAATGAAAACCTCGCCCTTTAGGACGGAGTAGCTCACTGAATACAAGATAATTATTTAAGGTCATCTTTGAAATAATTTTCATATGGAAATATTATATACTTCAATCCAAATTTTCTTTTTGCTTAATCCTTTAGCTTCGATCCCATTATTAGTTCTAGCTTATCAAAGAGGTTTAAACGTAAGAATAATAGCAATTAAAGCAGTGATATTAGCTTTTTTAATAGCTTTTGTTTTCATATTTGTAGGAAGATTTCTTTTTGAAATATTTGATATAAGTTTAGATTCATTTAGAACTGCTGGTGGATTGATCATAGTTCTGCTTGGAATAGAAATGGTATTGATGCGTGAAGAAAGAACCAGAGATATCAGTAGTGCTAAAGCATTAATATCGATCATTGCTACACCTATGCTTACAGGCCCTGCAACTTTATCTTTTTTGACTGTTAAATATTTTGAATTAGGCTTACTTGATACTTTACTATCCCTTTTACTGGCTTTTATTGGAGTAGCTGTGGTATTTTTAAGTTTTGTATGGTTTTTACCAAAAATAAAAATAGAATATATAGAATTTGTAAGTAGACTCTTTGGACTCTTTATAACAGCCTTTGGAATAGAAATGTTATTCTTAGGTGCAAAAAAATTATGGGGTAGTTAAGTTAAGAATATAAATATTTTATTTAAATTATTCTTTAAATTAATATTCTTGTAACCTTTCCTTGTGTTAATTTTATAATATCTTTAGGATTAATTTTTAAAGTAGCATTTACAGCTCCTCCTCCACCATAAACAAATTCTTTACCAATTATCTCTTCATCAATATAGCATTGTAACTGCTTTTTATGTCCCACAGGAGGAACGCCGCCTGCTTCATATCCAGTATGTTCTATAACTTCTTCAGGTTTAGCTAGCCTTAATTTTTTAAAACCAAGCATTTTTGCCAATTTTGTTTGATTTACTTTTTTATTTCCCGGAATGATCACCAATATTGGTTCATCTTTTTCATTAATAAAAAGCAACGATTTGATTATCTTATCAATTTCAACTTTTAGAATTTCGCTAGCTTTAGCAGCACTATAAGTTTCTTCATGTATTTGTATTTCGTAAGTTATGTTGTTTTCTTTTAAATATTTTTCAAGGTCCTTTGTTGTTAACATTTTATTTTATTTTTTCAATATATCAACATAAACTTCAGGTCTTCTATTATTTAATCTTTCTTTCCTAAATCTTTCCATCTTTTTAGGATCAATTTCGGCAATAGTAAAACCTTCTTTTTCTTCAGCTGAAGCTATAATCTTGGGTATAATTACATCATCAACTATATCGAAATCAACAGCAAAACTTTTACCTTCAAATTCTGGTAACAAGAGAGTATTAACAGCTATAATATTTATTCTGTTTTCTAAAGCTCTTGTTAAAACGTAAAGCTTCCAAGGTTCATAACCTATTTTTTTAATTCTTGAAGGACAAAGCAATATTTCTGCTCCTTTAAGTACAAATATTCTAACAGCTTCAGGATAAACTAGATCATAACAAATACAAATTGATATTTTTGTATCGTTAAAATTAAAAACATTAAATTCGTTTCCTGGTAATGCTACTTCTTTTTCTCCTCTAAATAAATGAATCTTATCCTGCTTTCCTATTATTTCTCCTTCGTTGTTTATGAAATAACTTCTTACCTTCCTTCCTTCTTTATCTTCTACATAGTTTCCTCCTGTTGCTATAGCTATATTTTCCTTTTTAGCTAATTTTGTGAATATTGGAAGATGATTATTAAAATCTTTAGCATGAATCCAATGCTCAGGAAAGCAAGCTAATTCTGCACCCATTTTTGCTGCTTGAGAAATGAGCCTTTCAGCTCTTTCAATTATTTCTTCAATGGTACCTTTTGAGTTTGGCTGAATTAAAGCAACTTTTAGCATTATATCATATAATTTCGTATTAATTATAAGTTTAATGATTGTTGATGAGAAAGCTAGTTTAACTAAATTTTAAAATTTTAATAAATTCTTGTTTTGTTATTCAAAATAAACCTTTCCATATAATAAAGATTTAAATTTATCACAAATTTCATTGTAAATTGATCTTTCAGGCAAATAAGCTTCATATTTTCTTTTCTTTTCTCCAACAATCTCTAGGCTAAATTCCAGATCATCTCTTTTAATTGAAACTTTTCCTTTTTCTTTAACTTTTATATATTTTAATTCATTATAACTTAATATATTTTTAATTTTATATTTTATTTTATTTTTATTTAAAAAATTTAAAAAGTCTTCAATTTTTAACGTTTTATTCTTATAAACTTCTTTATTTAATTTATCACCATAACCTTTAATTTCATAAAAAATCGTGTCTATGACTCCCCAGAAAACATTGCTTAATAGATCATAACCATAAGAACCTCTTTTAAAAGGAGGTGAAATATCTGAATGACTTGTTTCAAGTTCAACCAAAGAATCTTCTGTAAAAATTAAAAAACATCTAACGTAGCATCCACCTAATGTTCTCCAAGAAAAAACATATTTCCAGCAATCAATAGTCAACATTACATTTTTATCTTTTATTTCTTCCATATGAATTAAATTTAAAAACAAATATTTATTTTAATAAAATTAAAAAATAAATAAAATAATAATTTATTAAATGGGTACTTTTCTTAAGGAAAACGCAGAATATTTCGAAAAGAAAGCAAAAGAAGCTTATTTAGAAAAGAGATATAAGTTCGTTTTATTTTTTGTTGAACAATCAATTCAATTATATTTAAAATATATTTTGTTCAAAAATTTTGGTGAATATCCAAAGACGCATAAAATCATTGAATTGATCAATGAGCTAAAAGAATTAAATGAAGATTTTTTTAATTTTTATGAACAATTTTCTGATTCTTTTGATTTAATCGAAGAAGCTTATATAACTGCAAGATATTTAGATAAAGAATATAGTGAGAAAACTGCGAGAAAAGCATTGGAAGTTTTAAATGAATTCAAAAGGAGATTTGAAAAATGGCTAGAATAATAAAGCATAAAAAAGAAATAATTGAAAAATATCAGGAATTTAGGAGAAATTATTTGGAATATGCTAAAATAATAAAAAATATAGCCAAAGAAGTTTTTCAAGAAAATTTCTTGAAAATAATAGTTTTTGGAAGTATATTAAGCAAGAAATATAGAGTTGATAGTGACATTGATATTGCGATAATATTAAAGGAAGAATCTAAAGAAGAGGAAAGAATAGCCTTTTATAAAGAGATTAGGAATAAGTTAGGATTTTTGCATCCCTTTGAATTTCATATAGTATCAGAATATAACTGGGAAAATTGGTATAAGAAGTTTATTAAAGAATTTTTAGAAGTTTAATTATTATTGTTATTGAAATTTTCCTTGACGAAGCCTCTTACACCTCTTCCTGGATGTTCGGTTTTTTCCCAAAATACAGGCTTTGTTATTTCTTGATAAAGAGCTCTTAAGGCTGCCAATGGCATGAAGACATTCATGTATATTGCCATTAGCGGTATGTATTTATAATGCTTTTTACCAATTCTTTCTAACATTGCACCTTTGATCCATGCAAAATAGTAAATTACGTTAAAAATTAAAGGAGCTATTGCAAAGAAAGGAAAAGTATCTGCCAAAAGTTTTATTGGGATTAAGCTATAATATTCTAGTATCCATAAAGCAGTTAAAGCATATGCTACCCAATTTAATATTACTGCAAACGGAGCAATTAGCATAAAGATGATGCTTATTAAATTTTTAAAACCTATTCTTTTTACTGCGTAAGGTTTTAAGAAAATTGGAATGTATTTCCATAATGTTTGCATCCATCCTCTAAACCACCTTGTTCTTTGTCTTAGCCAAGCCTCAAAATTAACAGGTGCTTCCTCCCATTGTCTTGCATCAATAACAGTAAACTTAGCTTTAGCGATGTTAAACCTAACTGTTAACTCTGCATCTTCTGTTAAATTTATAGAATCCCATCCTCCTACTTCCTTTAACAAAGATTTTCTGAAATAATTTCCTGTTCCTCCTAAAGGAGTAAAAAGATTCAAATGACTTCGACCGTTTAAAAATATTCTAAACCATCCAGCATATTCCATAGCAAAGATTTTAGTAATCCAAGAATCTTCAACGTTACTTATACGCAATACTGTTTGAACGTAATCATAACCATGCTGAGTTATTGCAGAAGCTACTTTGATGAAAATATCTCTATCTAATATATCTTCAACATCAACAACTCCAATAATTTCTCCTCTAGCCATTTGGAAAGCATCATTAAGAGCGGATGGTTTTGTAGGGAAATATCTTCTTCTTCTTATTAAAACGACATCAGGATACTTTTGCTGGTACCAAAAAGCAATTCTTTCGCTTAGCTCGTCTTCCGTAACAACTATTATTTCTTTTTTATCTAAAGGGTAATTGACATGATTAATTATTACATCTATTGTTCTACTTAAAATTTGTTCATTTCTTGAAGGAATAATAACAGATATTGTTGGATAATATTTAAGATCAAGTTTAGGACTAAACGGTTTTCTTACACCAAAAATGATTTTAATTATATGTATAATTCCCCAAATAATGTAAAATATTGTTATAAACCAAGCAAGAAATATAAAAAATGGTTTTTGGTAAAATATTAACAATAATATTATAAAAATTATAAAAGATAGAAAAATAAAAAGTCTTTTTTTATTCATTAACTTTTATAAATTTGAAATTATTTTTTCTGGTATTTCTTCTTCCGAGTTTACATTTATAATTTTAATCCTTTCAGGATTTAAAATAGCTGCAAACTTCGAAATATCAACTTTTTGCATCATTATAAGAAATACCTTACCATCAATGTCTAATGATTTAACAATAGTTTTTAACAATATATTATGCAACTCGCTTATATCTAAAATAATCTCCACTGCGGCTACCAACTTATCATCTTTCTTTATTACTAGCGGAAAGAAATGTCTAGAACCGCTAATTCCTGATACTGAAGAGAAAACTAAAGCATTTAAGTTTTTTTCGAAATTTATTCTCAATGATGTATGGTATAGGATATTGGTCAATTTGGAATAATAGCTAACATTCTTACCCAATTTATATATAGGATAATTAATAATTTCAGTTTCATCTACTTTAAATTCATGATTGTTATTGCACTTAATTAAAACTAAAGGAAACTGAAATACATTGAAGCAACTGTTGCATCTGAAAGAAATGCCAGGTCTGCCGTAATCTATTCCTACAGTTTTTAACACTTTCTTACACTTTGGGCATAAATATACATCGTTTCTAGTAAATTCTTGAACTGTAGCGACGTAGCCACATTCATAATGTACTATAAAATCTGCTTTAATTAAAGCATCACTTTTGCACATTGGACAAACAAATTTGATCGAAAGATTTAAATTCTTGCAAACTGGACAAGCTATGAATGATTTATAAGATTTTATTTCGAAAATTCCTCTTTTTTCAAGCTCTTGTAGTCTATCGATAGGTAATACCTTTCCTTCTATAGAATAAACAATTCCTTTATTGGTTAGTGAGGGCTTAATTTCATAATCTTGACCTTTGATGCTTAGTATTGAAATCAGCAAAATGTCCTCATCTATCATATTACCTCTATCTTTCAATATTTCTAACATATATAGCTATATCTTTAGTATGTTTTAGAGGTATATAAATTTTTACGCATGATGTTTTTTGTAAAATTTATAAATAATAACAAAATATTCAGAAAAATATTGAACTCAGGTAAGCCTAAGGGTTTATCTTCATTATTTTATTCCGTATTATTATAGATAACTTTTATTAAAAAAACTATAAATAAAGCCGCCGAAAACATAAAAGGAATCAAATAAACTGGATTGTAAAAGTAAAATCCGAATTTAGCTGAAATAGATAATGAAAAAATAAAAATGATTAATGTACTAACGAAAATAGTTGTATATAATCCAATCTCTTTATTTCTCTTATAAATTAAAAAACTTATTAAAATTAAAAGGTTTATAATGATCAAATAAATTAAGTCGGAAAAAAATAAATTTAAATTAAAAAAATGAAGATAACTAAAAATAGCTGTAAAATAAGCTAATATAAAAATCAATTTATCAATTTTATAAATTTTTATATCATTATTTAATTTTAATACAGCATAAAATTTTGAAATGTATAAATATGATCCTAAAATGCTAAAAACGAAACTAAACGGTGTAATTATAGCTATAGCAATTGGAACAGTTTCTTCATTATATAAATAATTATCCATTAAAGGAAAGAAAGGAAACATATAACCGTGAGTAAAAGAATCAAGAAAGACATGCAAATTTGTTCCTGAAATTCCAGAAAATAAATAAGATTTAAAAGGTAGTTCTTTATCGCTATTAATCAAAAACCTTTTATAAAGAAAATTAAGGCTTCTTAATTTAAACATAATAAAAGCTAATATTAAGCCTAAAATAACTGAAAATAAAAAAGTATGAACAATACCATGGTGAGGAAAAGGTAATCCTAATATTAATACAGCTGCTGGTTCTAAATCTGTTATTACGTTTGCTATTAAAAAAGTTGGCAAATGAATTTTATTTCTTAGCGGATAACCTATACCTAATGCTATTCCTAAATGAAAAGTTGTGAGTGGCATACTTAATTGTTTTATATAAATTTTTAGTATTTATAAACTATTAAAGGTATCGAAAGGCAAAGATTATGCGAAAAAATCTGAACCTATTCTTATTTAATTCTTGTTTTAAAAGTTTGCTATAAAGGATAAAGAACCACTGTTTCTTAAAGTATAACAGAAAATTAAACAGATAAATCTTTTGAAGGAAATTAAAATTTTAAGATATACAATTATAGATAAATTTATAATAGTAATCGTAAATAAATAATTTAGAAAAATGCATGAATATAAAGTCCGTGTTAGATTATCGGAAACAGATTATTTAGGAATAGCATACTATTCAAATTATTTTGTTTATTTTGATGTTGCAAGAATAGAACTTTTAAGAGATGCAGGAATAACAAAAAATGAAATGGATAAAAGAGGATTAACCTTTGTTTGTGCTGAAGCAAGCTGTAAATATTTAGCTTCTTTGGAATTCGATGAAATAATAACGGTTAAAACTTGGATAGAGAAAATTGGTAACAGTAGCATAGTTTACAGACATTTAATTTTAAAAGAAAATGGAGTTGAGGCTGCACAAGGATATGTAAGAGATGTTTTAGTTGATAAAAATAGAAAGCTTGTAACGATACCAGAAGAATGGAGAAATTCACTAATTAAATATTTAAAGATTTAAAGTTCAAATACGTATCCCGGTATTCTTGGAAAAGGCTGAACTTCTCCTATATGATTGCAGCCGCAAATCCATGCTATAACTCTTTCAATTCCTATTCCTGCACCTGCTGAAGGCTTTAACCTTCCATCTTTAGCTAGCTTTAAAAGCACACCGTAATTTTCCTTTCTTACACCATCTCTTTCCATTTTTTTAACTATCTTTTCATATTCATATTCCCTTCTAGAACCAGATAATACTTCTCCTATATTTGGAAGGAAAAGGTCATAATTATCCCATTTGCCTTTTTCGAAATCTTCAAAATCATAAAATTCCCTAGGAATGTTGACTATCCATACTGGAGCTTTTTCTTCCTTTACTTTTTCTTCCCATTCTTTTCCAAATTTGCTTTCCAATTCTTCTCTATCGTAAACTTTAAAAGGTAAATCATAGCTGTTTATTTTTTCATATGTACCCAAAAACTTTAATTCTTCCTTCAGCTCTTTTTTTATGTCATTTAAATATTCTATGAATAATTCTTCTACTAAACTCATTACATCCTTAGAGCTTGCATATCTTATTTCAAAATCCAATTGTGTAAATTCAAAGCAATGAATTCCAGTAAAAGCTCTTTCTCTTTTTTCAATTCTTATATTTGGAGATAAAACAAACATTTTGGGTGTTAATAAAGAAGCGATAACCATTTTATGAACAATCATGCTGAGCATCATTCTTACATTTTCTCCGTAAATTTCTGTCTCAATTCTCTTTTCTATCGAAGCTCCTGGATCTGGCCATAAAGGATCTGTGGTTTTAGAAAGAATTATAGGCAAAAACCATTCGAAACCTTTTTTAATAAAAAAGTCTGTGAAATATTTTAACGTATAAGTAGTAACTTTAGCTATTGTTCTTCTTCTTTCCATGTTTGTTTCTTCGTAGATGGGTTTAGGAATTTCTTTTAAGGGATAAACCATGTTTTAAATTCTTTAAAAAATGCTATTAAATTTTTTATTATTTATAGCGTAAAATTTTCAAGAAAACCTCAATATAAAAGGAATTTTTTGTAATAGTTTTATAAAAAAGCCTTTTAAATTAAAACTTTTTCATACATCTTTAATTTTTATAAAGGAGTCTTCTTAAAATTAAAAATTATTTTGAAGAATGTTAGGTTTACGATAAATAAAAAAACTATATGCTATGAGCATAAGAGCTTAATATATAAAATAACAATATACTTTTAATGAGAAAAATTGTCTTCTGCGATTTTGATGGAACTATAATTTACGAAGATGCATTAACATTGCTTTTATCAAAGTATGCAAAGGGAGATTGGGAAATTTACTTTAAACTGATAATTGAAGGAAAAATGACTTTGGAGGAAGGAATAAAAAATCAAGTGAGCTTAATAGAATATAAAGATCAGAGTGAGTTAAACGAATATTTGATCAAAAATTGTAATTTAAGAAAAGGTTTCAAAGAATTTTTAAATTATTGTAAAAATAATAATATTGAATTTGTTATATTAAGTGCAGGATTAGATTTTTATATTTATTTAATACTTGAAAAATATGGAATAAAAGATATTAAAATAATTTCTCCAAAAACTATTTTTAATAATAATAAAATTATAGTAGAATTTCCTAAAGCTGATAGAAAATATAAAAATTTTAAAGAAGAAATTGTGGACAAACATTCAAATTATTATACGATTTTTATAGGTGATGGTTATAGCGATTTATGGCCAGCTTTAAAATCAAGGAAAATTCTTGCGATTAAGAACTCATTGTTGGATAAGGTTCTAAAAGATTTGAAAATAGAAGCTTTTGCAATAGAGGACTTTTTTGATGTTATTAAAATTTTAAATTTTTCGCTATAATTATGTTTTAATTCGTTGTAGTTATTGATTTCTCTAACTTTCTAATAAAATGCTGCCGAGATTTTATGATTTCCATCTCTATCATAATAAGAGACTTTTCAATTTAGTATTATTTTTATATACTTATTTAGCTCATATTTTTTTAGTAATGCAAGGAAGTAAGCTTAAAGAAGAGATACTTATGCTATTAAAAGAGGATGAAATGTTCAGGTATGCTGTTTTAGGCTTGTTGGGCTATGATGTAATATTAAAAAGATTAGAGGAACATGATAAGAAATTTATCGAGATTCTTCATAGATTAGAGGAACATGATAAAAACTTTGCTAAGATCTTTGAAAGATTAGAAGAGCACGACAAAAAGTTTATTGAGATATTAAAAAGGTTAGATAGGCATGATGAAAACTTTGTTAAAATCTTTGAAAGATTAGAAGAACATGATAAAAAGTTTGATGCAATGTTAGAAGAAATAAAAAGAATCCGGATAGGAATTACAAGGTTAAGAGAGGAGGTTGGAAGGTTATCAAGGAAATATGGTATTGTATTGGGAGATATAGCAATAACAAAGCTTCCCATACTTTTAGCAAGGGAAGGAATAATTATAGATAGGGCAGATATAAAGGCTAGATATCCAATAATAGTTGATATAGAGGAGGTAGAGGTGGATATATATGTTGAAGGAAAAGTTGATGGTAAGACTGTTAAAATAATTGGTGGGGTTAAGGGAAGAATTGATCAAAATGATGTTATTAGGTTTTATAATAAGTTTAAGAATTATGATGCAATAAAGTTCATGTTTGGTCATACTATAAGACCAAATGCTGAAATTAAAGCAAAAGAGTTAGGAATAAAGTTATATGCTACGTACAGCTAGTTCCTAAACTTTTAAAAGTTTAGCTAAAATTAATTTAAACTTATTGTTAATCTACTTTTTCGTTTTGAGGACGAGATTTTCATTTTTGTAATAAGCCTATCAATCATGAAACTTTTCTTAGAAAATACAATATAGAATCTTAATCAATCTATATAGACTATATACTTCAAAAATAAAAGTATTTATAAATATTATGAGCATATGAAAAGAAAAGGTATAAGTCGTATTGTATTGGTAAGCATAATAGTAGCAGTAATAATAGCAGCAGGTGTTGCTTACATGTTTGTTGCATCAAACCAAAACCAAGGTACAAACCAAGGTGCAACACCAACTCAAAAAATTAGGATTTCAGGTGCAGGATCAACGTTTGTTGCTTTCTTTATGCAAACTGCAGCATATTATTATGCTCAAAAATATCCTGTAGAAGTTGATTATGCTTCAATAGGTAGCGGGGGAGGAATTAAGCAGTTCCTTGAAAAAACTGTTGATTTTGGTGCCTCTGATGCTCCTCTGCCTCGTAGTCAATGGGAAAAAGCAGGAGATGCTCTGCATATACCAGTTGTTATAGGAGCGGTTGTTGTTATTTACAATATTCCTGATTTACCTTCTAATATCCGTTTGAAATTTACAGGACAAATAGTAGCAGACATGTATTTAGGCAAGATAACTAAGTGGAATGATCCTGCCCTTGTTTCTTTAAATCCACAACTGGCAAACATCGATAAACCTATTACAGTAGTTCACAGATCTGACGGAAGCGGAACGACATACGTTTTTACACAATATTTATCTGTTGTTTCACAAGAATGGGCTGAGAAAGTAGGATACGATACATCCGTAAGCTGGCCTGCACCTAATAAAATAGGTGGGAGGGGAAATGAAGGAGTAGCAGGAGTAGTTCAAAAAACTCCTTATACGATCGGTTACGTTGAATTTACTTATGCAGTTAAAAATAATATACCTTACGGTATGCTAGATAATCCTTCTACTGGAGAATTTGTTGAGCCAACAATACAAACAATAGCTAAAACTGTGGATTACATTGCATTAACTTTACCAAAAGGAGAAGAAGATTGGTCAAAAGTATCTATAATTGTTTCCTTCTTTGAATTAGCTAAAACGAATAAGAATTTAGCAGGAGCATATCCTGTTGTAAGTTTTACATATGTTTTTATATATAAAGAACTTTCAAAAGTACCAGGAATGACAAATGAAAAAGCTAAAGCTCTCATTGAATTCTTAAGATGGCTCGTGAAAGATGGCCAGCAATATGCAGAACCATTATATTATGTTCCTTTACCTCAATCAGTTACAAATCTTGCTTTGGAAACATTATCAATGGCTAAGTTTCAGGGAAGTAATCTATAACAAACTTTAAAATATGAAAGGAGATAAAGTTTTTTTATATATTTTAATTTTTGTTTCTTTACTTTTCATTTTAACCGTTTTTTTATTAGGCCTTGAATTATATCGAGGTTCTGAAAATGTATTCAGAACTTTTGGGATTAATTTTGTTTTAACTAGTGAATGGGATCCTGTAAAAGGTATATTTGGTATTGCTCCTTTAATTTTTGGCTCATTTATAACATGTTTAATAGCATTAATTATTGCAGTTCCATTATCTTTGTTTATTGCATATTTTTTAAATGAGCTAACACCTTATCAATTAAAACCCTACTTTTCTTCATTAATTGAACTTTTAGCTGCTGTTCCAAGTGTTGTTTATGGTTTATGGGCTCTCTTAGTTTTGGCACCTTTTTTAAGAGATAACGTATATTTACCTCTTCAAAATGCTCTTGGCTTCATTCCTTTCTTTCAAGGAGCTGTAACAGGCTACGGAATACTTACTGCTGGAATAGTTTTATCTATAATGATACTTCCTACAATTACTTCCATTACAAGGGAAGCGTTAGGATTGGTACCTTCACATATTAAGGAAGCAGTAATTTCTTTAGGAGCAATGCAATACCAAGTAGCTCTTTTATTATTTAAATACATAAAATTAGCTATAATTGGAGCTATAATTTTAGGTTTTGCAAGAGCCTTTGGTGAAGCTATGGCTGTAGCAATGATAATAGGAGGGAAGCATGATTTTCCATTACATATTTTTGACACAGGTTATACTTTACCATCCATAATTGTTAATGAATTTACTGAAGCAGTAAATCCTCTTCATTATGACTCTTTAATAGCTGTAGGTTTTGTATTATTCCTTATTGCTTTAGCTAATATTGTTGTAGCACGTTTGATAATATACAGAACTACTCGTTTTATGAAGGGTGTTGTAGCATGAAAATGTTCTCTTTAAAAAAGTTTTACAATTTAGCTTTTATTTCGATATGCGTTATAGCATTTGTACTAGCTATGATACCTTTAGCATGGATTTTAATCGAGGTAATAATTAGAGGTATATCTGCATTATCAATAGAACTTTTAATAAACAAGGCTAATCCGCCAGGAATTCCTGGTGGAGGAATTGCAAACTATATTCAAGGAACAATAATACTAGTTGGTCTTGCATCCTTAATCGGATTTCCTGTTGGTCTATTGCTAGGTATTTTTCTGTCTGAATATAAAGAACATAAGCTTGCTCCTTATGTTAGATTTTTTGTAGAGGTATTTGCTGAATTTCCAGCAATTGTAATAGGCATATTCATTTATGTTATTTTAGTAAGAGGTGATATATTTAGACTGTTTGGATTAGAAAAAGTCTGTATCGGAGGATTTTGTATAGGTGCAACAGGCTTCGCTGCTATAGCAGGTGCAATTGCATTAGCTTTATTAATGATACCTATCGTGGCAAAATCAGTTGAAGAATCACTCAATCTGGTGCCAATTAGTATAAAGGAAGCTGCCTTATCTTTAGGAATGAGCAGGTGGAAAAGTGTTTTTATTATATCAATAAGCTATGCAAGGTCTGGAATCCTATTAGCATATATTTTAGCTCTTTCTAGGATAGCAGGTGAAGCTGCTCCGTTGTTATTAACGGTATTAGGTAGCTTCTATTGGTTCACAGGTCTTTTTGATAGGATAGGTGCCTTACCGTTGGCTATATTTACATATGGAATTTCTCCTTTTGAAGATCTAAAGGCTCAAGCATGGGCAGCCTCGCTAATATTAATTCTTGCAATATTATTTTTAAATATCGGCTTAAAGATTATAATAAAAAGGAAATTCGCTTGGTAAAATGGACATAATATTAAGCGTGAGAAACTTAAATGCTTGGTATGGAGAAAAGCAAGTACTTTTTGATGTGAGCATAGATATTCCTAGATATCATATAACTGCTATAATAGGACCTTCAGGATGCGGTAAAACTACTTTCTTAAGATGTCTTAATCGTTTACATGAACTTGGACAGGGAAATAAAGTTAAAGGAGAGGTTTACTTCTATGGTAGAAATTTCAAAGGAAACATTTATGATCCCAATGTTGATCCTACTGAAATAAGAAAACATATGGGAATGGTTTTCCAAAAACCCAATCCTTTCCCTATGCTTTCAGTTTATGATAACGTAGCAATTGGTTTAAAAATAAATGGAATAAAGGATAAAAAGAAAATTAATGAGATTGTAATGAATTCTTTAAAAAAAGCTTACTTGCTTGATGAAGTGCAAGATTCATTAAATAAATCTGGAGCGAGTTTATCTGGAGGTCAGCAACAAAGATTATGTATTGCAAGAGCAATTGCATATAATCCAGAAATACTTTTAATGGATGAACCAACTTCTGCATTGGATCCTATAGCAACCTCTAAAATAGAACAGCTTCTTGTGGAACTTAAAAAGGAATTTACTATAATAATAGTTACTCATAATATGCAACAAGCAGCAAGAATTTCTGATTATACAGCTTTTATGTATCTAGGTAAATTAATAGAATTTGCACCTACTGAAGAGCTTTTTGAAACTCCTAAGCATGAACTTACTGAAAAATATATAACGGGGAAGTTCGGATGAGGTTAATAGACGAAGGTCTTCAAAGGCTTAATTCAAAAATAATAAGAATGGCAAATCTTTCTAGGGAAACTGTTGAATTGGCTGTAAACGCATACCTAAAGAATGAAAAATTAACAGATAAAATTTTCCATAATTCAGAGACTTTAAGGATACTTCAAGATGAAGTAAGTGAGCTTGCTGTTGAGCTAATAGCTAGATATCAACCTGTTGCCTCTGATTTAAGATATATAAAATCATGCATGGAAATTGCCTATGGATTTTCAAGATTTGGAAGATATGCTTATGATATTATACAAGTATTGGAAGTATTTGGAGATTCATCTTCATGTGATCATACTAGTATAATTAAAGCTAGTGAAATTGTACATAAAATGATAGATTTAAGTATTGAAGCTTTTATAAATAGAGACCTAGAGAAATCGCTTCTTGTTGAAAAAATGGATGACGAAGTAGATAATATTTATGAATCATACATAGCTAATTTAGTAAAAGAAAAATACAAAGATTTAAAATGTGCTGTTTCAGCAACTCTAATATTACGTTACTTAGAAAGAATTGCTGATCATGCTTCTTATATAGCTGAAGCTGTCCTTTATATTGTTAAAGGAGAGAGAAAACCTAGGAAGTAAAAGCATTTTTTATTTTTAATTGATTATTTTTTGTTATGAGTAAAAAAGCTTTCTTTGCAGTTCAACTTTGGGGTTCCGAAGTTAATGTCCTTAGTTTATTTGAAAAGCTTGAAGAATTAGGATATGACGCAGCTTATTATGGCGATGGTCCTTTTAATTGGCTTCTAGATTGCTTTACAGTTTTAGCTGTCGCATCTTCTAGGGCAAGTAAAATTAGAATTGGACCTGCTGTAACGTATCTTGAAGGTAGTTATAGACATCCTATTTCAGTAATTAAGGCTTTATTTACAATTGCAAGATTAAGTAATAATAGGCTTGATGCAAGATTTGGTTTCATAAAAGAAGAAGCAAAAGAATATTGGTCTAAATTTGGGATAAACATTCCTAAAGTAAAGGAAAGGATAGATAAATTAGAAGAAGTATTGATCATAATGAAAGAATTAATGAATAAAGGTTTCTCAAGTTTTAAAGGGAAATACTATGAATTGAATGTAAGTGATTTCAAACCTTTGGCTAAAGTACCTATATGTATTTCAGCAATGAGCAAGAGAACAATAGAAATAGCATTAAAGTATGCAGAAATATGGGAATTATCCTATTTGCCTCCTGAAATGCTAAAGATTATAATAGAAAAATACCGTGACAAAATAAGAAACATAGAAATTTCGCTTGAATTGGATGTTGTAATTGGTAGAAATGAAGAGGATTTTAGAAAGAAATTTAATGAATATTTAAAAATTAGAAAAACAAAAGAAGAAGAATTATTCATAAAATCTGCAATAAGTGGAACGCCTGAAAAATGTATTCGGAAAATTGAAGAGTATCTTGATTTAGGAGTAAAGAGATTTACTTTAGCTTTTAATGAACTTCCTAATCTTGAAGGAATTAAAATTTTTGCTAAAGAAGTAATGCCATCCTTTTAATTTTATAACTTAAATTTCATTCTCGAATAAATTTAGAAATATTCTATGAATTTTTAATTATTAATAAAGGAATAAAAATTTAATAAAGTATAAATAAAAGTTATTTACCATCATTGTTTCATGGAATATGTTCGCCTAGGTTCATCTGGCCTTAAAGTATCAAGAATAGCACTAGGTACAATGTCTTTCGGCGACCCAAATTTGCAATTGTATGGACATGGATGGGTTGTAGGCAAAGAAGAAGCATTTAAAGTATTAAAAAGAGCTTGGGATTTGGGCATCAACTTCTTCGATACCGCAAACTACTATTCACTAGGTAAATCAGAAGAAATATTAGGTGAATTTTTGCAAGGAATGAGGGATGATGCAGTTGTAGCAACAAAGGTATTCTTTCCGATGAGCGAAAAGCCCAATGATAGAGGTTTATCAAGAAAGCATATAATGAAACAAATAAACGACTCGTTAAGAAGGCTAAAAACTGATTATGTGGATCTATATCAAATTCATCGATGGGATTATGAAACTCCTATCGAAGAAACTTTGTCAACTCTTACAGATCTTGTAAGACAAGGTAAAGTAAGATATATAGGAGCATCAAGTATGTGGACATGGCAGTTTGCAAAAGCTTACTTTATTGCTGAGTTTAAAGGTTATGAAAAGTTTATAAGCACACAGACATTATATAATTTGCTTTATAGGGAAGAAGAAAGAGAAATGATACCTTTTTGCAAGGCTCATAACATTGGATACATGGCTTATGGTCCCAATGCTGCAGGAGTTCTTTCAGGAAAATATTATAAAGATGGAAAATTAGTTGTAGATTCTAATGCACCTGAAAGATTAAGACCTGAAATAGGATTTTATCCTTATAAGCTCTATATAGAGCCTCCTGATAATCCTGAAATTGTGAGAAGAGTTATAGAGGTAGCTAAGAATAAAGATGCAACACCTTCACAAATAGCAGTAGCATGGGTTATTCATAAAGGAGTTATTCCAATTGTAGGTACTAGCAAAGTTGAGCATCTTGAAGAGTATGTTGGAGCATTGAATATAAAGCTTAAGGAAGATGAAATAAAGTATTTAGAAGAGCCATACAAGCCAAAACCTGTTCTTCATATAGTTCCTCCTCCTGCAATATCCCAACTTTTTAAAACTTAATTTTATTCTTGTTTGGGAATAAATTTTAAAGATACTGAATTAACACAATATCTTTTATTTTTAGGTGTAAAACCTTCTCCGTAAAAGATATGTCCAAGATGGGCTCCGCAATTAGCGCATTGAATTTCTATCCTTATACCATCAGGATCAGGAAGCTTTTTAACAGCGCCAGGTATTTCATCATCGAAGCTTGGCCATCCGCATCCTGAATCAAATTTATCTTCAGATTTAAATAATGGAGCTTCGCATCTTTTACAAACATATATCCCAGGCTCGAAATGATAAACATATTCGCCAGAAAACGGTGGCTCTGTTCCTTTATAAACTATAACCCATTCTTCAAAAGGAGTTAATTTATTCCATTTTTTATTCTTTTCCATATAATATTTTTTAATTTACATGAAATTTAAACATTTATTTCATTCCAATATCGCGTTCCTGTTTTTCTGCTTTTCAAAAATGATAACGGCTTTCTCTTATTGAAAAAGACTTAAATAATTAAGTTCTTATTATTCAGTAATGAGTCATGTAATTGAAATTTTTTCAGGAGGTTGTTATTTGTGTCAAAGAACAATAAAAATCATTGAAACTGGCAAATGTTATGGTTGCAAAATGATCGTTTATGATTTAAACAATGTAAATGAGGAAATAGCAAAGAAAATTAAAAAGTATAAGATAAATTCTGTTCCAACAATAATTATAGATGGGAAAATTAAGATTGTTGGATTACCTAGCTTTCCATGGATATGTGATGATGAATTTTATAAATATTTAGAAAAAAATTTTAGTATTAAATGAAAAGAAAGTATTTAATTTCATTTATTCTTATATTTCTTGTTTTAATTATTATAGCAGGTATAAATTCATATTATCAAAATAAAACGAGTGATTCATCATTAGCAATTATGTACAAGTCTGAAGGTTGTTCGTGCTGTGTTAAATATTCTAAATACTTAAACTCTCATGGTATAAGTGTTAAAATAAACATCGTAGAAATAAACTCTTTTATGGACAAATATAACATTCCTAAAGATTTACGGAGTTGCCATTTCATAATCTTTCAGGGCTATATTATAGTAGGTCATGTGCCAATCGAAGCGATAAATAAATTGTTGAGCGAAAAGCCTAAAATAAGAGGAATATCGCTTCCTGGAATGCCCAGCGGTTCTCCAGGTATGGATGGTGCTAAAACTGAAGAATTTATAATTTACAGCTTTGATTTCGATGGGAATATTAGTATCTTTATGAGGATATAAAAAGTTATTGTATATTTTTATAATTAAACAAATCTTAAAAGACATACTAAAATTATTAATTTTTGAATATTTTTAAAAGAATATTCCTCCATTAAATTTAGACATTTTATAGTAATAAGTTAATATAAGGAATATGTCAAACTTTGTTGAAATTAACGAATATTTGACGATATATTTATTCAATAAATGGTACTTTGCTACAAATAAAACTTTTAAAGAACGTATAGAAGATTTTTAGATTATTAATTGAAATTAGATTTATATAAGAGAGGATTTGATAAATTATAAAAAGAAAACAATAAGAGATCCATGACAATAGAAAATGAAATCGCTAAATTAAGAGAAGAATTTAATGTAATGCGTAAGGAAATAGTAAGCATCAAAATTAACTTAGCTAGATCGGAGAAAAAGTTAGATGAAACTGCTGAAAAACTAACGCTGGTTATCTTTTCAGAGTTTTGTAGATTTTCTAGATTTGCAGGTATACCTTTTGAGGTATTTGTTAAACACTTCTTAGAAGAATATCTTAGAAGAACGGGTATACTTATGAAAGGTGTTAGACTAAAAAAGGGTTTCATAAACGGAGAGGAAATAAACATATTTTGTGAAGATCCTCCTATAGTAGGTGAGGTTACAGCTTATGCAGAATCTAAAGAAGAAGTAGAGAAGCTTTTTAGAAAGGTCAAACTTTTTAAGGAAAAATATGGTGTTGAGCCTAAAAAATTCCTAATAATTCTTAGTGTAAGTAAAAAAGTTTATCGTGAAATAAAGAAAATAAGTATGAAAAATGGAATAGAGCTTATAGTAGGTAAAAGGGTTGCTTAATTAAATTAATTTATTTCGATTATTGGTAACATGCTATTTTGATAAGCTACTTGTAAAAGCTTGAAATCATTCTTTTTTAAGTTAGATACTAATGTTTATTAGATTTATAAATTTTAGATTTTATAGATATAACCAAGATTAATAAATATATGAGAGAAGAAGCTTTAAAATGGTATCAACAAGCATTAGAAGACCTTTTAACAGCTGAACATCTATTCAATGCTCATCGTTACTATGCAGTAGCTTTTTGGTCGCAACAGGCTGCTGAAAAAGCTTTAAAGGCACTTTTAATTTCTCATGGAAAAGTTGTAAGATCTCATGATTTAAATGAAATTTTAGACATAATAGAAAGGGAATTGTCAATTAACGTAAACGAAATTAGGGAAGATGCTAATAAATTAACTATACATTATATTATATCAAGATATCCAGATGCTGCAAACTCTATTCCTGCCAGAATTTATTCAAGAAATGATGCTGAAGATTCGTTGAAAAGAGTAAAAAAGGTGATTGAATGGGTAAAGCGATATCTGCAATAAATAGTCAAAAGATTATGTTAAAAAAAGCAAAAAGATTTATTGAAAAGTTAAAAAGAGATTTCAAAATAGATGAAGTTTATGTTGTGGGTTCCAGAGCTAGAGGAGATTATTTGGAAGATAGTGATATAGATTTGGTAATAATTTGTAACGAAATGAAAGGTTTAAGATACATTGAAAGATTAGAAAAAATTTCAAAGTATGCTGAACCTAAAATAGAGTTTTTCGTTTATACAAAAGATGAATGGCAAAATTCTAATTCGCTTTATATAACTGAAATGAAAAAAGAAGCTAAAAGATTGGAAGAAATGTTAAAGACTTTTGAAATAAATAGTTAAATCAAAGAATTGTTTCTTAAAGTATTTTGATTATTTATAGAACAACGCTTTGTTTTAATTAACCTAGAATTTCTTTACAATGCTAAGATATCTATTGAATACTTTGAATAATATATGTTTATCTTTTCAATAAATATTTTTCATTTTTAATTAACTTACATAACATTGTTTCATTTACTGTTAAAGGAAAGATTTTTTATGAAAGAATTTGAATGTTTTTAAGACAATATATCATTGAACGTGAGTATATAGAAGATGAGAGAATAATTGAGCCTGAAAAACTTGATCTTAGAGGTGTAGATGCTTCAGGAAGATGGGGATTAATAGTTCTACCAAGAGTAATAACTGATTTTGATCATTCCTTAGTGGGAGAAGTTAAAAAGTTACCAAGAGGAAAACATATAGAAAATTGCTGGCAATGTGGTTTATGCACTGCTTATGTCCGATAGCTCATAAGGAACCAAGATTCAATCCAAGATATTTTATCTACATCGTTAAAATGGGTTATAAATCTGAAATAAACAAATTAAAAAAATTTGTTTATCTTTGCCAAGGCTGTGGTTTATGTTCTGAAGCATGTCCTAGACATGTTGACCCAGCTGGTGTTATGATGGCTTTAAATATATTGTTTGATAGAATATGAACGAATTTCCTTTAGATATTTTTTATTTCTTATTTAATTTAATTTTATTTTTATTATATGGAATTATATTGATATTAAGAATAAAAAAATGGAAAGTTTCTTATCCTTTTATAAATTTAATTAAAGAATTTTTAAAAGAAAAAAGATTAGGAATTTTTACTAAATTAAAAATTATAATGAATACATTTGTACATGAACTTTTATTTTTGAGACGTGTAGGTTTTCTATGCGAAGAAAATTTCCATTTTTATGGAAGAGTTTTCCTTGTATATGGATTTGGTGGAATGGTAATAATGAATTTTGTGAATTATGTTCTGAATCCTAAAGGTTCTCCATTGGGATTTTTACATCCTTTAAGTATCCTTTCATATTTGGCTTATACTGCTATGAGCATAGGAGCTTTAATGCTATTATTGAGACGTCTTATACGGATTAATCTAAGAAAAACTACTGATATAAGTGTTTGGCTTATGCATTCTTTGCTATTATATTTTGGAATAATAGGAATTTTATTCTTTACATCAATTAACGCTGGTTACATACTTTTAAGTTCCATCCTCTTTTACTTTTACCTTGCTGGAATTTCTTTATTATATTTATATCTTCCTCTAAGCGAAGTCGGATATTTTATATGGAAAGGTTCTTCATTGCTAACACATGCACTTAGATCAGAATATAGAAAGATATGAATGAAGCGAGTCTTTCTGTTAAAATTGAGAAAATGTTTGCAGGAAAAGATCATGTAGGAGCAGTTAAACATTTAGATGGAATCGATATAAATTCATTTGTAAATTTTGTTCGTAACATAATGAAGGAGATAGGTAAGAAGTATGAAGAAGCTATTGAAGTTAAAAATCAAAGAAATATTTACAACAATTTGTGCTATTTATCTGAGAATCTATATTTATGGATAAAAGCAACGCAGACAGATATAGGTTTATTGCTGGAAATTAGAATATACCATCCAACAGAACTTAGTGCTTTAAGCGATGAGCTATTAAATAAATTTATGGAAATTTTTGAAAAAATTTATTATATTTAAAACTTTGGAATTAAAAAATTTATTTAAATACTATTTTAATAAGAACATTCAGAAAACACTCTAACATACTTAAATGCTTATATCTGGTTAGTTACATATTACTTATCTAGAGTATCGACCTATGGGTAGGTATGTTACAGTCTCTGTTAGAATAAGGAGAGAGTTGTTGGAGGAAGCTAGGAGGCTTAATATAAACATTTCTGAGCTTATAAGGAGCACGCTTGAAAATGAGGTTCGTAGGCACAGACTGATTTTGCTTGAGGAAAGGTTAAAAGGGGAAAAGGAGATCCTTGACAAGATCAACATTGAAGATAATGTTAGATTTATTCGGGAGGATAGAGAAGCTAGATGAATAAACTTTCATAATTTTAATTGGTAACAAACTTTAAAAATTCCGTGTCTTATTTTGAAACAATTTTCCCAATTCGTGAGCAATGATAATTAACTTTAAAGAGCAATCTTGATTCTTTTAAGAATGTAAGGATAAAATATTTCTTGGTTTGCAATTGATTAGTGGGAATGACAAAATTCTTTATCAGATTTAAATATGAGTAAGAAGTAATTTTTAAGTATGAAAAAGAAAAAAGTAGAACTTTTATTAAAAGTAGGAACTAAAGGTCAGATTGTTCTTAGAAAAAAATTAAGAGAAGCTTTAGGAATAAGGGAAGGAAGCGTAATAAAAGTTAGTCTTGAGGATAAAAAAATAATTATTGAGCCAATTGAATGGGATAAGGAATTTAATGAAATAAATGAAATTGCTAGCGAAGTAGCTAAATATTGGCCTAAAGGATTAAGTGCTGTAGAAGCTATAAGAGAAGATAGAGAATGATTACCAAGGTTGTTGTTGATTCGAATGTTTTTGTTAGCTTATTTCTTAAAGGCGATATAAATAGAGATAAGGCCGTTAAGTTTTTTTATAATGTTTTTAAAAATAGAAAAATTCAAGTAATTATATCTGCAATAACTTTTCCAGAAGTTTGCGGTGCAATAGCTAGAAGAATTTCTAATAAAGAAATTGTAAGAACAATAGAATCAAAAATTAATGAATGGATTGAAAGTAAATTGATTATAGTTGAAGAGTTAACAAAAGATAGGATGAAAATAGCTTGTGATTGTGCTATAGAATTTGGTCTTAAAGGAGCAGATGCCATCACTGTTTCGGTCGCGAAAGAATTAAACATTCCTCTTTTAACTTTTGATGAAGAAATAAAAAGAAAGGTAAAAAATAAAGTTCAATTATTTGAAGAATATTAAATTAATCCTCTATAATTTTCCTTAAGCTCTCTTATGAATTTTTTAGATAAAAGTAAGAATTACTTTTTATTAAATGTTAAAGCGTTAATTTCTTAGCCGCCTCTCTATGTATTGGATCTGCAAATTCGTATTTTTCATTCTCTTTTACTAATATACTTAAATTCATAAGCCTACCTAAGCTATAATATAGTGTTTTATTGTGAACACGCATACCTGTCCATGCTTCAACAGCTCTCTTTATTGCACTCCAATTCTTATATCCCATAGCAATTGCTCTTAGAATATGTTTGTAAAGCTTACCATACTTTATGATTTTATCTAATTCGCCGCCGGCCATCTCTATAGCTTCTTCTAGTACTCTATCTAATACATCAAATCTCTTGTTCTGAACAGCCTTATATCCATAGAATGCAAGCCAACCAGGTATTCCATTTAACACATTAACAACTTCTTCTAAAATATTCGTTGGCGGATACATTCCAACTTCATTAAAACCCATTTCTAGAAACCTTATTGAATCCTCTTTCGAAAATCTACTTAATACAATTTCATCTCTTACTCTTCCGTAGAGAGGGCTAGCGTAATTGTCAAACTCAAGAAAGTTGTAAAGTAGCCCAACCTCTGAGCCACTTAAAACAAACTTAATATTGCGTAAATTATCATAACAATAAGCCATGATCTGTCTAAAGTCTAGCTTATTGTGTCCTCTTAGAAACCTCAATTCTTGAACCTCATCTATAACTATAAGTAAATATGTATTCCTTTCACTAGCATATTCATTAAGTCTTTCTAAGAGAGAAGTTAACGAAGGGCTTCTTCTTCTCCAATCAAATTCGATATTAAATCCTGTTCCTAATGCACTTATTTTAATTCCGCTGAGTCTTTTCAAGTAATCAACAAGTTTACTAGAAATTCTTGTTTGATTAAGAGCTTCAGAAAATAGCTTATAGAGACCTGAGATACTGTATTGGTACTCTGAGAGTTTCCTTGCATTAATGTAAATATGTGGGTAGTTGTTCTCATTAAGAAATACTTTTAATAGTGATGTTTTACCGATTCTCCTAACTCCTAGACATAGAATTAGAGGAGAACCGCTCTTAACATAAAACTCTAAGTCTGTAAGTTCCTTCGCTCTATTAATAGCTCACTGCGAGTTTCCTTAGGTCTAGGATCAAATAGCATGAATTACACCCCTGTAACCAATTTACACCCCTGTAATTAATTAGCATCTTAGATATTTAAACTTAATAACTTTCGTCAATTTATGTCCGTTTAAAATATAAATGGCTTTATTATGAGATAGATGATAAAGCAGACAAGTTTGTTCTTAAACATCTTATAATTTTTAATTTTATTTTGATGGCCCGCTGGCGGCCATCCTTTCAATTTTTATAAATGCTAAATTATTGCTTTAGCTCTTTGAAGTATCTTTTTTCTTAATTTCCGACTCTAAACTGTTGATATACATTTCTACTTTTCTGAACCATTTATGGAATTCTTGTTTAACTTTATCCTTAGGGTAGTTTCCATTGTAAAAATAATTTATATGAAGCGTATTGATAAATTCGCTGAAATTCGTTTTATAAGGTTCAGGTAGTTCTCTTTTAATAAAACCCCATCTGCTTATTTCTGTTGAGAGATAAACCATTGATGCTATTCTAGCTGCATGAAAGAGGGCATCAAAAGCTTCTCTGCAAAGTCTATCTTTATCAATAGGATTTTTCGTTCCTAATGCAAGCTTCAAAAGTGAGGATGCTACTCTTAATGAAGATTTAGCTTCTTCGAATGTTGGATCTCCTAGTTCTTTAACATATTTGAGTAAGTATTCTCCGCTCCCATATAGAATCTTAAAGGCTCCTAAGATTCCTATTAATAGTTCTTTTCTAGGCTTATCGTTAATGTTGAATACCAGAATATCAACATTGATGGGCGTATTTTCAGGATTTGCAATATCAAAATATTTTTCATATTCTTTAGCTTTCTTAGTTATTACAAGGAGGTCTATATCTTTAGAGTATTCTGGGGCATAAACAGAAGAGCCAAATTGTATGATTTCAACTATATCTTGATCATATTTTATAAGATTTTTGCAAACTTCTTTTAAATATTCTTGTTTCATTATTTGATATTTCTTAATATTAATTCGACATTAAAGTTATTTATAATTAAAGATAAATTATAAGTGAGAATTTGCGTAATCCCTAGCTATGGGACATGTGTTTGTAAAGGCTAGATTTAGAGGAAGAGACGAGATAGAGTTTGAAAGAATTCTTGTTGATACAGGAGCTTCATTTACAGTTATGCCCCCTGATGTTGCTGAAAAACACTTCCTTGAAACACCCTTTACAGTTGATCTTAAGCTTGGTGATGGTAGAGTTGTAAGGGCTAAAGTATTCATTGCTGAGGGTGAGATTGAAGGTAGAAAGGGCCCGCTAAGAATATTAGCTTTTGAGAAAGCTATACCAGTGATAGGTATCGATACCCTTGAAACTCTAGGTCTTAAAGTAGATCCTATAACAGGTAAGATAGAGAAAACAGAGTATTACATGTTGTACGTTTAAGTAAATTACTCTATTAGTATTATGATTTCAATAAGTCTTGAAATTTAAATATGCTGGAATAATCAGTTTTCAACTTTCAATCATTTAAAAATATATAGAAGTTCTAGCATATCTTTATTGTGTTTGATTATACTTTAGTTAAGGAATCCTATAATGAGGTTTCAAAAATTTATGACAAAGATGTTTTATCAAATAAGAATTTTTATTATTTGTATTTAGAGGCTTTAGACTATCTATTTTCGCAATTTAAAAAAGGTGATGTTGTTCTTGATTTAGGCTGCGGGACAGGTTTAGAAGCGATTCCTTTAGCAATGAGAAAAGTAAAAGTTATAGGTGTTGATATTTCAGAAGGAATGCTTTCCAAATTAAAGAAAAAGCTAGAAATCCTTAATATAAAAAATGTAGAAGTCTATCAGATGCCTATTTCTAATATTTATAAATTGATTAAAATTTATGGAGAAGAAAGTTTCGATGGAGCATATTCTTTTTTCGGGCCTTTAAACAGTGAACCAAATATATATGCAGTTAATTACGCTTTATACAGATTATTAAAGAAGGGTGCATCATTCATACCCATAGTAATTAATAGATGGTGTTTGTATGACTTCTTAACTTTAAAGCCTAGGAAAAGATTCGGCATATATAGAAAATTTAGATTCAGATATTATCAACCTATAGAATTTATGAAATTATTTAAAAACTTTCATGTAAAAGAAATAAGAGGATTAGGTGTAATTTTACCTCATCCTAATTCAAAAATTAAAGATGGAAATTTATTAAATCTATTGTTTAAACTAGACTCTTATGTATCAAAATTATTCCCATTTAGTTATTTAGGTACCGACTTTTTAATTAAGTTTGTTAAATGAAACGTATGTATTTTATTCATTTTATAATTGAACTTAGGAATTTTAAAATCACTTTAGCGTTTGAAAGAGTTGAAATATTTGGTGTAATTCTGTATGTTGAGATAAAGTATCCGAGAAAAATAGAAAAGCATTTTATAAAAGCAAAGAACAGACTCCTTCAAGGCATAGTTAAATTGAATGGGAAGAATTTTTACTATGAAGGCTATTCTCCTTATTGGCTATCTAGTTTGTCTAAACGTGTTAAAATATATCATCAAACATTCAATAGACTAATCGGTACCATATATTATAGACTCGATGAACCTGTAAAAGGAATATTCATATTTAGTGAAAAGTTAGAGGAATTGTTTTGTATGCGTATGCTAAACTATGGAAAAACTAAAAATTTCAAGGTAATACTAAGGTTAAAATGAATAGTGTTGAAATTTTAATTTTAAATCATAACGGTCTCGAAACACTAGGTAACTATTTTATTAGAAGTATTGAAAATGCTAAAAATGTTAAATATCCTGTTGATGTTTATTTAATTGATAACGCATCCACAGATAAAAGTAAGGAAATCATGGAAAGATTTGATGTTGATCTAATTTCGCATAAGAAGAATTACGGATTTGTGGGAGGCTTTAATCTAGCTATAAAAAAATATTTCAATATAAGAAATATGATTTTTTAGTACTTATGAATAATGATTATATAATAACTAATGATGAGTGTATTAATGAAATGATTAAATTTTTTAATAAAAATAAAAGAGTTATTTCTTTACAATGTATTAATCTTAAAGAGAATAAAAAAGATATAAGTGATGTATCAGGTTTTATTGATATATACTTTAATCCTATAATAAGATTTATAGGTTATAAAATTTCTGAATATCCGGATAAAATATCTTATGTAACGGTAAATGTAGTAGCCTTTTTTATGCTTGACGCTAAGAAATTAATTAAGATTGGACGATTTCCTTATATATTTGATCCTCCTTATTATTTGGATCTTGAAGATATAGAGTCTGGTCTCTCATTTTGGAATAAAGGATATTATTGTGCAGTGTTGCCTATTGAAGGTGGTATACATTTAGAAGAAAGAACTTTGAAAAGGAAAAGCTTCATGAGACAGTATCTTATAAGTAGAAATAGGGTTTTTTGCCATAGAAAAATTTGGAATAAAAAGCCTTTATACTGTAGTCTAAAAGTTTCTTTATTAAGAAATTTATTCTTCGAATTAAAATTTAAAAGAAAAGAAAGAATCAGAGGAATTTTTGATGGTTTAACAAAAGGTTTCTTTTATAAATTTGATAAAAAATATTATCCATTGTTGATCACACCTAATTTTAAGGATATTTTAAGCCATTTATTCACAATGAGAAGATGGGTGAAACAATTAGAAATGCTAAAGACTTCATTTATTACAGATAATGAAATAAAAGGATACGATTTTCCCTTTTTAATAAATATAAAAAAGCTGATAAAATAAAGGATGAGCCAGAAGAATATGCTATGCGTTTCCTTTAAAAATGGTCGCTAGTGCTTTACATTTACTCTCTGGCATAGCTCTTTCACCTTTTGTTAAAAATAATCAAGGAAAGATTTCCTTTGTATTGGGTAGCTATGTTCCTGACTTCGATATTTTGCTAATTCCCTATTTGGAACCTGCAATTAGAGCGCATAGAACCTTTACCCATTCTTTTTATTTAATTGCTATTCTAATCTTTTTATTCAAAATAACAAAGAAAAAATATTTCTTAGGATTTGCCTTAGGTATTTCATTGCATATAGCTTTAGATATTCCTTTCGGTGGAGGAGTTTATCTTCTTTATCCCTTGATTGAATATCCTTTTGGTTTAAACTTTTCGCATTTATTTTTAACTTCTTTATTAGCTGACATAATTTATTCGCTTGTTATAGTTTATCTATTGTTTTCCTTTTCTACTTTTTATTATAAAGACAAAATCATCTATAATCTTATTATTACTATATTATTTTCTATTATACTTTATGCTAGTTTAATTATTAGCATAATTCCTGGACCTATACCCTTCATTCTTTTACCTTTAATTTGTTACTGGTATAGATCTGTTATTTACAGATGGAATCTAAGAGCGGTGTAGCCAAAGGATACTTTACCATTACTACTTTTTTTAATGGCCAAATATATATTCCTGAAGCATTAGGGATTGTTACCTTATGCTCGTAGAAGACTATATAAAAGTTGTTCATGTTCCTATTGAAACAATAAATAAATTAGCATACCAATTATTTAATTAATATGAAAGCAATTGATATAGCTCTTTTAACTTATCTTCATAAGAAGAAGTATTTTAAAAATTATTTAGAGATAGCAAAGAAAATTAAAGAATTTATAAGCAAAAAATATGATGAAAATGCAAGGGTTTTAGTTTTTGGAAGTGTTCCTAAAGGAACTTATACACCTTTGAGCGATTTAGATATACTTATAATTAGCGATAAAATAAAAGAATATGCCAAAGCTGTTGTTGAAATTAAGGATCATTTGAATGATTTCTTCGCTCCAATAGAATTCCACTTCGCTACAAATGAAACATTCAATAGATGGTATAAAAGATTTTTAGATTATTATATTGAAGTTTAATTTAACGAACTATTGTTTGAATCAATTTATAGAGAACACTTCAGAGTAGCTCTAAGATTGCTCTTACTGCTCTGAAGCCTCTCACATATTCTTAAACTATTATAATAATTCTTCAGAAACATTCTTATAAATGGATTAGGCATGTTTGTCTAATTATGTTTATTATCTCTATTTTTATATCAAATACCGCTTGCATTTCTATCAATCGTAGTTATAACAGAAAAAACAATCTTGATTGTTAAACATTCAAATCAACGATGACCATCATAATAACAATTCACTATAAATTCATTTATTAAATTTTCTTAATTATATAAGTAAATATTAATAAAAATTTAAATTTTGGCATAATAAATATTCTTATGGCAATAGAGGAAACTAAAAAGTTCGCCAAACCTTCAAAGCTACCATTTTATTTTATATTAGCATGTTTGTTTGCTGTATACTTATTAGGAAGCATTCAGCTTTATAAACTTTTAGTAACTAGAGACGTTTCAAATGTACTTAGAGCAATAGGAGAATTTATAACCAATAATTTTGGAATAATAGCTCTGACTATTTTACTTTTAATAATATTTTCAATAATCTTTGTTTATGTTATATTAAAATTTGCTTCTAAATATGGTAAACAATTAACGATCTTTGTAGGTTTAGCCCTTCCTATAATTATTATAGTATTTGTTGTGGTTTTAATGGTTTTAGCGCCTGCTTCGATACCTGCTCTTATATTTTTTCTATTATTTCCAATAGTTTTCTTAATCATTGCCTTGTTAAAATATGAGAGATTAAAACTTGCTGGAGAACTTGTTTCGATGTCCGCAAGCGTTATTTTTGCAGAAAAAGGAATATTATTGCTATCATTCTTATCGGGATTATTTATATTTGTAACAATGATCTTTGATCTACTTATGGTATCATATCTTTGGGATATATTAATTTATGAAAACGAAATAACGGCATATACTGTAGCTTTTCTTGCTTTCTTAGCATCAGCATGGGTTATATATTCAATATCTTTTTATTTCGACGGTGCAATAATAGCTATAGTTGATGACTGGTATAGAAATCCAGATAAAGACGTGGCAAATATTAAAAAGGGTTTAAAAAGAGCTTTTGATTTCATTGGTTCAATTGTTCTTCTGGGCTTTATATTCGCTATACTTTCTGCAATAGAAAGATTATCTAGGCTTGCACAAATGAGGATAAGAGCTAGAGGTGGAGGAGCAGCGATCATTTTGCTTATCTTATTAATAATTAGGTTAATAGTTTCTTTATTCAGAGCTATTTTTGAATTTATAACATTCTTTACCCTTCCTTCTATAATAATAGAACAAAAAGGACTTAAAGAAGGAATTAAAAGGTCTGCTAGGCTTGTTTGGAATCACTTCATAGACGTTCTGCTTGCTTACACTGCTGTGAATTGGGCTTATGGCTTGCTGGTACTAATTTCGTTTGTTTTATTTGGTGTAGCAGGCTTCGCTACGGGATACTTCTTTCTATATTATTTCCTTCCTTTTGATAGATTCATCGCTGCTTTAATTATGCTTTTAATATTTTTAGTAATAGGCTTCATTCCTACATATATAATGATAAGACCTCTTTATACAGTATACAGAACATTGCTTCTTGAATATGCTATAGATAGAGAAAACAAATTTACGTTGCCCAGTAGATTGCCTGAGCATCTAAAAGTAAAGTTTGAAGATATAATAAGAAGAGAAGGGCCAAGATCAAAAAGAATTTTTGCTAAACCACCTTAAAAATAAGTATTATTTTTTAGCTTAGCTGTTTCACCCCTTATAAATTTAAATTATAAAAAATTAAATCAATTTTTAAAGTCAAATAAAATTTTTAATGAAGCTTTAAGTTTAATTTAAGAAATAACTCTTTTAATTGTAGTAATAATTGTTAATGTTAGTAAAATAATTCTCTTTTGTTGTAAGTAATATAATTTTTATTTACCAAAAGAATTAGGATATATAAGAAATGTCTATGCTATTGGAGAATTTAAAAGTTCTTGATTTTTCAAGAGCTCTTGCAGGGCCTTTTGCTACAATGATTCTTGGCGACCTTGGTGCTGAAGTCATTAAAATAGAACCACCTAACGGAGATGAGACTAGATCTTGGGCTCCTATATTAAATGGAGAAAGTGTTTATTATCTTAGTATTAATAGGAATAAAAGAAGCATTGTACTGGATCTTAAGAAAGATGAAGATAAAGAAATTGTATATAAGTTGGTGAAAGAAAGCGATGTGGTTGTTGAAAATTTTAGAATTGGTGTATCTGAAAAGCTAGGAATTGATTATAATACTTTAAGAAAAATAAAGCCTGACATAATTTATTGTAGCATTAAAGGATTTGGGTCAAAAAGTCCGTATGAAGGTAAACCAGCTTATGATCTATTAATTCAAGCTATGAGCGGACTTATGACTGTTACTGGCGAAGAGAAGAGTCCACCAATTAGAGTTGCATTTGCATTATTTGATATCATTGCTGGATTAATTGCTGCCAACTCTATTTTAGCAGCAATTATAGAGAGAACAAAAACTAAGCAAGGAAAATTCATAGAAGTATCGCTTTATGATAGTGCAATATTTGCTATGAGCTATATTGCTGAGATATATTTACTTACTGGAAAAATACCACGTAAAATGGGTTCAGCTCATCCATCCATTGTTCCATATCAAGCATTTAAGTGTAAGGATGGTAAATATATTTCCATTGCTGTTACAAACGAAAAATTCTGGGCAAATTTATGTGAAGCTTTAGATATGAGAGAATTATTAAATGATCCAAAGTTTAAATCTAATATTGATAGAGTAACAAATAGAGAAATTCTTATACCAATACTAGAAAGGAAATTTTCTGAACGTAATAGAGAAGATTGGTTAAAGATTCTTGAAAAGTGGGATGTTCCATGTGCACCAGTTTATGAACTTGATGAAGTATTCCAAGATATTCATGTTTTATCCTCTGGTATTCTAACGGAGATTAACCATAGCATTTTAGGAAAAATTAAACTATTATCTTATCCTGCAACGTTTGATCATGAAAGACCAAAAATTAGAATACCTCCACCTACACTTGGAGCAGATACTTTAACGATACTTAAAAAATTAGGATATACAAAAGAAAAATAATTTATGTAAAAATTATTATCTTTTTATTTTTTAATTACTCTTACAATGGCTATTACAGTGGCTACGGCAATGATAATAATTAATAAAATTATTAAAAGCGAAAAATCAAATTGGGAAGGTTGAGTTGCAATATGTGTCGTAGTTGGTGAAGTTTCTATTGGTGATGTAGTAATGGTTATTGTCGGAATAGTAATATTAGGAATAGGAGGTGTTGTAATTAATCATTAAAGGCTCCATCAACGGATAATTATCTTTATTATCTTTGTAAATAACGTATGGAACATCTATAATTCCAAAAGTTGTTTTTTCATATTTGCGAGATATTTTAATTTTACTTTCTTTAGTATAGTCCATAATCATAAAAAAATTATGAATATAAAAATTTTTATAATTTGTTATATTTTTAAAATTTTTTAGAAGAAGTATTAACTAGTAGATTTAAGTAAACCAAAAACCTTTCTCTACTTTTTCTTTTTTATTTATACTGATTCTGAACTATCATATATCACTTTTCCTGTTTAACAAGAATTTTCATTAAAAACTTATTAGTACTTTAGTACATAAGTATATAAGTATGAAAAAAACTCGCAACTCTAAGAATGAAGTAATCAAAGTTGAGATACCTAAATATCTTGCTGAAAGGTTTCGTAAATATGTTGCAGAAAAGTATGGTTTCAGAAAAGGTGCTTTATCCAAAGCTATAATAGATTTAATCGAAAAAGAATTAGATCTTCAAAGTTCTTCAAGTCTTAATGTAGATAGCATTGTAGGTTTAGGAAATCTTTCTGATTACAAATGGGAAGGCGAAGATTTAGTTGAAGCTTTAAGGAAAAGAATAAATGTATCTAATTGACGCTAACATAATACTCGAGGTGCTTTATAAAAGAAGTAGATGGAAAGAATGCTATGAATTCCTTAACAAAGTAAAGGTGGGTAAAATTAAGGCTTATATACTTCATTTCACATTGCATGGAATTTCTGCTATACTAGGAAAGCCAGAAATAGTAGTTAAGTTTCTTTCAGAAATATTAAGCTGGAGAGGCTTATATGTGGTTGACCTTTCTCTTGAGGAAGAAATAATTGCAAGCGAGCAAGCTATCAAACTTAATTTGGATTTTGATGATGGTCTTCAATACTATTATGCAAATAAAGCTGGAATAAAGATAATTTCTTTTGATAAAGATTTCGATAAGACAAATATACAAAGAATAGAGCCAAAGGATGTTTGAAACTTTACTATTTAAAAATCTTGGTCATTAAATATAAAAAAATTAAGTAAAAAATAATCAATTACAACAAATTCAGTGTTAAATTTATTAATCCAATATTTATAATAATTTTTGGTAGGTGATATGATTCCAGAATAAAAGAATAGGAATTTTAGGAGCAGGAAGAATAGGAAGAGCCATAATTAAAGGTTTCATAAATTCTGGAATTGACCCAAATTCTATTGTAGCTTCGGTTAGAACAAAAGAATCAGCTGAAAAAGTTAAAGAAATGAAGGTAAACGTGGCCCTCGATAACAACTTTGTAATAAATCATACTGACATAATAATAATTGCCTTGAAACCTCTTACAATTTTAGAAAATGTTGAACTATTAAAGAATATTCCACATGGAAAGGTTATAGTATCAGTAGCAGCTTTCTTACCATTAAGCTTTTACAAAAAAATTATTAATAATAGCGAAATTTACAGAGCTATGCCTAACGTTAATGTTGAAGTAAATAAAGGATTCATTGCTCTTCATGGAGAAAAAGGAGAAAAAGCAGATTTGGTCGAAAAACTTTTCAGATTGCTTGGAGAAGTGGAATGGGTAAATGAAGAAGTTCTGGATAAACTAACACTAATAGCGGCCTCGTCTCCTGCTGTAATAACAGAATTAATTGATGCTTTGGAAATTGCAGCAATGTACATGGGCATACCTCAAAATATAGCTAAAAAGGCAATATTAAGTGTTTTTAAAGGTACAGCCGAATTAGCATATATTAAGGAGCTACAAAGCATTAGGAACTCGATAATAACTCCTAAGGGGATCACTTCTAGGCTAATGAGGGAATTTATTAAGCAAAACATAAAATCATCTTTGCTAGATACTTTTATCCAATCATCTGAAGAACTTGAAAAAATGATAGCAAAACTTAGGTTTGAGCATAAAATATAAAGAGCAAAGATTTTTTAATCTTAAAAATTTATTCATTATAATAAATTAATTCAAATACTTTTATCATGATGAAAGATGTTACTGGAAAAGTATCTATAGATTTCATTTAATTTATAAAATCAAACTATGAAAAGATAGAATAATCTTATTTCATTAAAAGTCTGGCTGGCCTTAATTCCCTTTTAAAAGGGTCTAAGACTAAGCCAAAAATTTCTAGTGTTAATATACCTAGCAGGTTTTCATCTTCGCTTTCTCCTAAAACTATGGGAGTATGCCTTTCACCATAAGGTGGCAATTCCAAAATAGCTTCTGAAATTCCTCTTTCAATAACTGTTCCATCAGCCAGAATGAAATTGGACTTGGAAATTTCCTTTAAACCCAAACGTTGCCAAATTTCCTTTCTTAAAACGGTATAGAAAGCCCCTGAATCTACTAAAAACCTTACTTTTTCTTCTTTTCCTTGATTCTTTACAATTCCTTCAATGTATACCAATCCCACATGAGATTTTTGAGTAAGGAAATATTTAAGTTTGAATATTCAATGTTTGTAAAATAATTGAACATCAAAATTGGAATGAATTTTTAATTAAACTAACTAAGTAGCTTAACAGCTTCTTTATATATTGGATCTGTAAATTTATTTTCTTCATCAATTATTGAATGCCTTTTCAATTGTTGCAAAATCTCATATAGTACTCTATTACTTATTTCCTTTCCTTCATACTTTTCAACATTCCTTTTCAGCAAACTCCATTCCCTTACTTCTTCAGCTAAAAGCTTAAGCACAATTTTATATCTTTTACTTACCATTAGTTTAATAAAGTTCTCTAATTCCTGTTTAGCTAGTGCAACAGCATCCTTCTTTATTTCTTCAAAATTTTCCTTACCCAGCATTCTTTGGTATCCATAATATGTTAACCAGCCTATTATTCCATCCAATTCGTTTACTATACTTTCAATTTCTTCTTTTGATACTTTTATGTTTAACTCATTAAAGCCCTTTTCTAAAAAATCAATAGATTCTTCTTTATTTAGCTTTCTTGTATTAATATTGATAAAGGCTCTTCCGAATAAAGGATTTTTAGGATTCTTTAATATACCATAAAGTATTCCCATCTCCGAACCTGTTAATATGAACGATATATTTCTATGATAATCATAGGAATAAGATATTGCATCTTGTAAAACTAATCCTAAATTTCCTATAGATTTTTGAAATTCATCAAATACTACAATTATTCTTTCACCAATTCTTTCACTAAATTCATTTAATCTTTCAAAAAATTCTGTTAATAAAAAGCGATCCTTTCCCCAGCTAAAAGAAACAGAGTAATCTGCTATTGATACTCCTCTTAATGATTTTAAAAATTTTAGAAACAATTCTTTTATTTTTTCTAAATATGATATACTTAAAATAAAGTCATTGACACTTTTTGAAAGTAGCAAATAAAGCTCTCTATATGAACGAAAACCTTCTCTTAAATCTATTAAAAGGAATTTGGAATTGCTCTCTCTAAGAGAAGTTAAAACCAGCGAAGTTTTACCTGTTCTTCTTAATCCTGAGACAACGATCATGGGCTTATCTAGATTTCTTATTATTTCTTCCATTTCTTTTTCAAAATTGTAAAAGTCCTTCTTAGACATCTTAGGTCTTATATCAAATAACATATTTCCGCCCCGAAAAATATTTCCGCAGCGGAAAATATAAATTTATAGATTGGAGAATTATTCAAGGATTCCTACACTAAAAAGTTCCTTTATTGTCTCTTTAGTTTGAAGTTCGAAAAGTATAGTTACCTATGTAACTAGTTACTGGTATAACTAATAATTTTTACGTATCTAAGTTACAAATACTAAAATTTTAAAAAAATAAGAAGCAAAATAATCATTCCAGTTATAAACGGTAGTAAGAATTCTTCTTGCGAAATTTTATATTTATAATTTTTGCAAAAAGATATTTTTAAACAATTAAAAGTTTATCTTAATTTAATTTTTATATTTATACTTTTTAATAAATCTACAATAAAATCTTTAAGTTCTTTAATATATGCCAGTAATATGGCTAAAATAGTAAATAAAGGAATCCAAGCATAAGCGTATAAAGGAGTAACTATCCCATAATTTAAAGTTGCTCTCAAAAACTGAATTCCTATGTCTTGGTATAGAAAAAGCGGGATGTTAGTTATAGAGAAACTAATAACTGTACCTGCAAGAAATGTTAAAATTTTCGCTTTATTAAAGTAAAGTATAGGAGGTAAAGTTATTATTGCGAAACGTGGATCGAAAAGAGCAAATCCAAATATAAGGCCTGAAAGAAATACCTTTCTTATTTTACCGAAATATAAAGCTGAAATTAGGAGAAATGTTAGGAAAACTTTTGAATTCCCATCAACATAATTCCAGTAATAGCTATTTGAGAGTAATAGGAAAGGAAAGTTTGGATGAGGAAATAAACCTGATACTAATTTTAGTTCTCCATTAAAAGGATTGAGATGCGGTAAGGGTTGAAATAGGGCTATAAATAAAACTATGGATATTGTGCTAACTTTCTTTTTATCCAGTAATTTATATATAAGGTAACCCTTAACAGGGAGTAAAGAAAATTGAATTATGTTGAATAAGAGCAATGCTGTATGATATGGTAAAAGCAGGAAAGGTAGAATTACAAGTAAAAAAGAAGGCAGATACTTGTAGGCTTTCGGTTTAGGATAAATAGGATAATCTCCAGGCTGAGTTCCACCGTAATATATTGCAGTGGGATTGTGAATAAGCCTCCATGCACCAATATAGTATGCAGAAAAATCTCTTGCTGCGTCTTGTGTTGTTTTGAACATTTCTGGTAATGCTGTAATGAAAGTTAAAAAATTAAGGAAAATTGCCAAAGATCCAATAAATATTATTAACAGTGTTTGTTTTGATATATTCATTTTTCTACTTCACCTTAATTTCATTCTATTATCATTGAAAATTTGAAGAAGTAAGTTTAGATTTGGATAAGTCAAATAATAAGTAAAAGTGTTTCGTTTATGCAATGAATATTTACTGCGTAATAAAATATCGAAACATTCAGGTCTTCTCACGAATTATTTTTAATGTTTAAATATTTAAAAATTGCTAAAACTGAGTTCGATAATGTTCAATCTAACTTTCTTTTATCCCTTAAGATTAATGACAAATACTAACTAATAGATCTTTATTTATTAGCTCTTCATTATAAAAGAACGTATAAAAGTCCAGCGATTTATTGCAGGAATTAGAAAAATAAATTTAAAAAATTAGATAAGAATTGTCGTAGGGAGATTTTGAAATAAGCATTGTACTCCTAGTCATTCTATTACCCCTACGACAAATTAATCTTTTTAGGTAAAAAAATTGATGTTGAATGTTAATTTTGGATAGGTTTCATATAACAGGCTGTTATCTTAGTGTCAAATCTATTTTTGGTAAAAGAGAAGCAGTGTTTTGATTCAAAAAGCACTGTTTAAAATAAATAGTTAGCATAAATTTTACGTTAAAATTATCTTTCCTCCCAGGGTAATATAAAGGAAATAGGTAATTTTCTTAACAATTCAATGTTCTTCAGCATTTCTTTTTCAGGTTTAAGAAAAAGTGCTTTTGTTTTAAAATATTCAGCTGTAGCTATAACATAGCAATCTGTCAGAGCTATGTTAAGTATCTTTTTAAGTTCTCCAGCCCTAAAAGCTATTTCATGATTCAACTCGACGATTTTCATCATGCTGGTTATCCATTTAGCAAATTCTAAAGCTCTTCTGTTAGGTTCCTTTTCACCTGCAATACTATATATTTTATAAGCAATATATATTGTCTCGCTTAATGTTTGGTAAGTGATATAAAGTTCTACATGATTTTTGAAAGCCTTTTTAAAAAGCTCGATAACCTTATTTCTTCCAGGCTCATTTTCGACTATATATGCTACTAAAATACTGGTATCAACGACGTAGCTCTCTAAGTATCTCAAGATACTTCTCCTCTTCAATTTGCTTTTCTTCAGAAAGAATCTTTTCTACAACCTCAGGGTCTATTTTAACAGTTAAAGGCTTTAAGGGCTTTAAAAGTAAACCATCCTCTCTAACTTCAGCAATAACACAACTTTCCTCATCGATACCAGCTGCCTTTCTAAGCGCCTTAGGTAATATTATAATACCTTTTTTTCTTACACGTAAAGTGAACTCCTTAGATAAGCTCATAATATAAAAATAGTTAAACATTTTAAAATAGTTAACTTTCTAATATAGTCAAAATGTTATATTAATTCTAACTTCTATTTAAACTCTAGCAGGAATGTGGATAAAAAAGATAATGTCCATTGTAATGAATTTTATATTTTTGTATAATATAAAAGATGGTTAAAATTTTCTATAAGGCTAGGAAATATTTGTAAAAATACATTAAGCCCTAACAATTCTTAGTAATGATTAAATATAAAAAAAATAAAGCAAAAATAACAATTTTTATTTTAAAAAAAGAAAGAGAATTATGGAAGAATTTGTGCAGAAACTAGAGAAAAGGAGTAGGAGATTTCTTTTAAATGCAGAAAGAGATTTTAAGGAGAGAGAATTTGATTCGGCAATGTTTAATGCTGAACAAGCTTTGCAATTATTTTTAAAAGCAAAGATTTTGGCAAAGGGTATTGAATTTCCTAAAACACATGAAATAAGGAAGCTTCTAGAATTTCTATCCAAATTAGAAAACAAAACTTTAGAATTAAGTAAAGAAGATGAAAGAATATTAGAAATGTTGGAGGAAGCATATATTTCTTCGCGTTACTTACCTTTCTCTTTTTCTGAAGAAGAGGCAAAGAAGGCTATTGAGTTCGTTAAAAAGGTGATTAAGTTTTATGGAGAAAGTTTATGAAATTGCATTAGAGTTTGTTAGAGAAAGAGAAGAAACCTTCAGAAATGCTTGGGAAACAATAAAGAAGATCAAAGAAGCATCTATTGAAATTTTGAAAGAAGCGAGAGTTTACGTTTTTGGAAGTTTTGCAAGGGGCAATTATAATATTTATTTTAGTGATATCGATATTCTAATAGTTTCAGATAAAATTAGCGGTAAAATGGAAGAAAAAGCTGGAATAATAGTTGAGATAAGGAAAAGAGCAAATGCAAACTCCATTTTTCAAATTCATTTAGTAAATAGTAAAGAGTTTGAATTTTACAAAAAGTTTATTGATAAACTAATAGAAATTTAGCCTTAAGTTCAGTTTAAAAGATTTATTATCCTCTGAATCTCTAATTAACTTTTATGTGTTGTACAAATCTTTAATAATCTTATTAAAAGCAATTATACGTTAATTATTAATTATAAAAGAAATTTACCACAATTTCCATATCAGAAGAGACAAAGAAAAAACTAGAAAGCGAAAAAGGAGATATGAGCTGGGATGATTTTTTACTTTTATTAATAAATGAGTATTATAAGAAAAAGCTGAGAAAGGAATATCTGAGTTAAGAAGTCTTCTTACAAGTGAAGATATCGAAAAAATAGAGAAAAGCTATAAGGAGATGCATGAAGTGCTTATATGACAAATTATTTCCCGAAAGATTAATATAAAAATCTTAAAGAGACCAGAAAAATAATATTAAATTAAAAGAATCCAAACGATTATGACTAATCCTTTCGAAAATGTTAAGATTCCTTTAGGCGTTGAAGAAACTATTAAAAAGATCTTAAAAGGTATTCCAAAAATATCAGTCAAAGATCCTAAAGAGAGATATTTAAAAAGGATAAAATTTGTTGAGGAGCAGGTTAAGAGATATAATGCTTTCCTTAAATCTTTTCCCTTTATAAACGAATTGCATCCCTTTTATAAAGAGGTGGTCGAGATATTAGCAGGCGATATAGATAAATTCAAAATATGTTTGGCTTCGATTAAGGAAGCTGTATTTTTAACGAGAAAATTATCTAAGGATTATGCAAAACTGGTATCAAAAGAAGAAGATTTAAACAAATATCTAAGAGAATATGTTGGAAGGGTTGCATCGATATTAAGAAGAAGAAAAAGATGCATAAATTTCGTGATCGAAATTTCTAAGCAGTTAAAGGAGCTGCATACAATTGACCCAAATTTGCCAACTTTGATAATTGCTGGGCCGCCAAATGCAGGTAAAAGTACATTGGTTAGAAGGATCTCTACAGGAAAGCCAGAAGTGGCTATTTATCCTTTCACAACAAAGGACATACATGTGGGTCATATCATTAATGAATTTCAAAGAATACAAGTCATAGATACTCCTGGAATACTGGATAGGCCTATGTCAGAAAGGAATAAGATAGAATTGAAAGCTATAAATGCTATAAAGAATTTGAATGGTATAATAGTTTTTCTTTTTGACGCTTCAAATTTATCCACACTTTTTTACAAAGAGCAAATAAACTTGTACCATGAAGTTAAAGAATTGGGTAAGATAGTGGTACCTGTAATAAATAAGATCGATGATATTAACAAAGAATTATATGATTCAATTAAAAGTGAACTTCAAAAGGAGAATTATTTCGAAATAAGTGCGGAAAAAGGTTATGGTGTAGATAAGCTTTTGAATTATTTGCTAGATATATTATCTAAGCAAAAAATTAATTGATAAATTTAAAATACTAATATAAAATTAATAATTTGTTATTATTTAGTTATATTGAATAATTTTTCTTAATTGTATCTTTAAAATTTTTGAAAGTTTGTTTTCTTAAAAGTAAAGACCAGATTCAAATCTTCAATTCTTAAATACTCCTAAACCATCATATAATACTTTTTTATATTTTAACATCGTTTCTATTATCTTATTGTTAAGTTTATCTGGCGTTATTACAATAATATCTGCTGAGAATCCTCTCTTCATACTGTATAACTTGGAAGCCTCTTCAATTTCATCATCAACTTTCTCTAAAATTACAATGATATCATAATCGCTTGATGGCCAAAAGTCTCCTCTAGCTCTCGAACCGAAGAGCGCTATGCTCACTTTACCATGATAATAACTAATTATTTTGTTTATAAATTCCTCAAATTGCATATTTAAAAAATCTTTTTAAGATTATAAAAATATGGTTGAGAAATTTTGGTTTGAAAAGGCTAAAGAGTTCTTAGAAATTGCTAGAAATAATAAGGAAAGTTATCCATGGTTATCTTGTTTTGCATCCCAGCAATGTATAGAATTAGCTCTTAAAGGAATATTAGTGAAGTATAAAGGCACATATCCTTTAACTCATGATTTAGGAGAATTATTGGATTTGATAGGAAAAGAATTCTCGTTAACAGTACCTCCTGATATAATGAAGGATTGCGACTTTTTGACACCTCATTATACACAATCTAGATACTCAATGATGTCAAGCTATAATTTAAGGAAGGCTGAAAGCTGTGTTAATTCTGCTGAGCGAATTCTTAATTGGTTAAGCAGTTTTTTCAAAGAAATAAAGGAAATTATCTGAAGATTTTCGTATAGAAAAACGTTTAATTTAATATATTTTCTTGCAATAACCAAGGAAATTTACATTTCAATCGAGTTAGTTTAATTTACATTTTGAATGAAGATATTTCGAGTAATACTTGTTCCGTCAATATTTTTTATTTAAAACAAACATTAAAATTTAAATACTTGTCAGTAAATTGACAAGATTGGTGAATAGCCTTGTCAATATCAAATCTAGTTGAGGAAAACTGGTGGTGGAAACCTGATTTTCTTGATTTTCTAAATGAATTAATCAAAAAAAGCCGAGAAATAACTTCTGATGAATCTATAAACTATTTAAGAATTAAGCTAACGGAGGAAATGGAAAAAAGAGATCCTGAGTTTAGTGAGATCAAAAAGCCAGATACTATTTTAAGAATTGAAACAATTTGGATGCCTAGAATATTTTTTCTTTTAAGAAAAAACCTTTTGCAAGATACTATTGGAGATTATGTCATGATAAGCTTAAGAGGACCAAGGAGAATTGGAAAAACCACTCTAATTAAACTCTTGTTAAGAGAGATCTTTCTAGAAAGTATTTTTCGCAGGGATACAATTAATCCATTAAAAGTTGTTTATATTCGTTGTGATAGACCTGGAATGGGTGGAGTAAAAGGTTTAGCAGATATTATTCGAGATTTTCTAATGAGGAGAGCTGATCAAGTAGGTGATGTTTATATTTTTCTTGATGAGGTAAGTAGTCTTAAAAATTGGCAAATTGCAGTTAAAGATCTATATGATGCAGGTCTTTTAACCAAGAATAAGGTTAAACTATTTATCAGCGGCAGTCATAGCTTAGATGTTAGAAGAGGTGTTGAGGTTTTAGGTTTAAGAAAAGGTGTAATGTTAGAAGGAGGTAATGACAAATTGTTATTACCAATGAAATTTTCAGAATATGTTTATTACAGAGAGCAATTACTCGGTAAACGTGAGCTGAGGGAATTCTTTACTAAAAATAAATTTTTAGAACATGAAAAAAGATTTCAATTATTAAAGCAGCTTATAGATCCCAGTAATAAAATATTTCCTGATTTAGAGAAAGTTCAGACTTATATAAATGAGCTTTATGCTTATTTTGAAGATTATTTACTAACAGGAGGCTTTCCGCTAGCCATTCGTCAATATCTTACTTTGGGAAGAATTCATCCAAGCGTTTATTTTGATTTTGTAGATCTTGCAGTTAAGGATGCAATGAAGTGGAGGTTAAATGAGGACACTCTTTATAGCATTATTTGGCAAATGTTGGAAGCTCCAGGAGGGCCTTTTAGTGTGGTTCCTATAAAAGAAGTAAGTACTAATAGCTTAGCAGAAAAGCTTAAGATCTCACATAATACTGTTAAGGAATATCTTGATTATCTAGTTGATGCATTTGTTTTACTCGAAGTGGCAAAGCTGAAGGATGTTGGTAAACGGACATCTCCACCCAAAAGTCCTAAAAAATACTATTTCTGGGATCCTTTAATGTTCTATGCTTTCAAAGCTATAAGTGCTGGATATAAAGATCCATTTTCCCTAACGCAGAATATGCTTAACAACTGGAAAGGACCTGTGGTAGAAATGATTGTAGCAATTAACATTGCTCATATGATACTTTCTTTAGAAATTATTCAAGATTTAAGACTTCTAAAAAGAAAAATGTTCTATTACAAACCTAAACCTGAAAAAGAAATCGATTTCATAATAGATATTAACGGTAAACTTATTCCTATAGAAGTTTATTCTGGAAATAAAATTAATAGTGAACATATGAAGAAACTTGTAAATATAAGTAAACAATTAAAAATCAGAGGCCTTCTAATATATACAGGTAAAGAAGTGTATATTAATGAACAAACTATAGTAATTCCTGCACCTCTTTTTATGCTATTAGCGTAACATAAGAAAATTATATTAAATATTGGAGAGCTAAGAATCTTATAGAATTAAAAATTAAAACCACAGAGTTTTATCATTAATAAGTTAGTGAAATCATACGGAAAATAAAACTTGTCAATTAACTGACAAGATTATTGAAGAAACTTGTCAATATCTTTCTAGTTAAAATTCAATAAAAGTAATTTCATTAAACTTTCAAGTATTTGCTAAAATATTTTTCTAATTTTACTAATTTAGGATAAATTACAAACATACAGTATGGGTTGTATGGATTTCTATCATAGTAATCTATGTGATAATCTTCTGCTCTATAGAAAGACTTCAGTTCCTTTATTTCTGTAACTACAGGTTTCTTATACAATTTTTCAGCTTCTTTCATCTCTTCTTCTGCAATTTTCTTTTGCTCTTCATTCGTATAAAGAATAATTGAACGATACTGTGTGCCTATATCGTTACCTTGCCTGTTTGGAGTTGTAGGATCATGCATTCTAAAGAATATTTTTAACAATTCTCTGTAAGATATCACATTCGGATCGAAAATTATTCTTACAACTTCTGCATGTCCTGTATCTCCTGTGCAAACTTCTTCATACGTAGGATTTTCTTTCCAGCCTCCAGCATAACCTGGCTCAACTTTGATAACTCCTTTAATTCTTTTAAATATAGCCTCTGTACACCAAAAGCATCCTCCTCCTAGAACAGCAACTTCATATTTTTCATTTTGCATAGACAATATTTATTTTACAAAATTTATTTAGTTTTACGAATTTATTCATGTTTATTAAAAAATCTTATAATTTTAATTTCTTTGTTTATTCAATACAGATTGAGTTCAGCAGTTTAAGTATTGCTTTTATTCGTATTTTAGTTCAGAAATACTTCTAACATTTTTAATATAGTTAAATTAAAGTTATCTTGTGAATGAAGTATTAGATTATAAAAAGGATCCCAATTCTTATGTTTACATGAAAGTATCGGAAGGTTTAGTGGAAGGAAAATTAGCTTTGGAAATGCTTAAAAAAGGTTTCTTGACTAATGCTGCATCTAAAATATTCTTGGCTGTGAAAGCAATAATTAGTGCTTTAATAGTTAAGAACTTTGATAGGATTCTCCAAGATAAATCTGAAAAAGAGAAGGAATGGTATCAAAGAATAGGCTATTCTGCTCCTACCACTGGAATAATAGGTATATCATATGAGTTAGAGAGATTAGGCTATAATGTATCATTAGTGGTTAAGACGGCATTGCTTTTACATTCCTTTTCTTACAATGGTTTTGATCCCAATTTGGTAAACTATAAAGATGAAGAAGAGGTAAGGAAAGATATAATTTACATAATTGACTTCATTGGAAGTAACATTAAAAAATATTTTGAAGAGATTATGGATGAAAAATTGGAAAGCAACTTAAATGAACTTATAAAACTTAAAGAGTTATACTGATATTTTTTTAAATGTAAAGATAATATTTCTTGGATTATATGAATCTTATTGGATTAATATTATTGATAAAATTTTATAGTTTAAAAATAAAATGTTTATCAATAATAAATTTTTAATAGTTAAGATTTTATATCTTAAGTATCATTTTTAAATAAATTGAAACGTTAAAATATCTGTTAATTATCATATTTTTAATTGTACTTATGTTTAAAATTCTTCGCATACATCAATAAATTTCTTATACCAATTTTCATATTCTTCATTTGTAACTATATGTAGCTCAATAGGATCGCCGAATCCTAACATTTCATGTATCTTTGCAGCTATAACAGCTTTATCCCATGCTGTTTTTGCTTTATCAGTTATTATCAGAACGTCAACATCGCTATCTACTCGGTAATTTCCTCTAGCTATGGAGCCAAATAGAATTACTCTGCAATTTTGATCAATTTCCTTTATACAAAATTTCTTAATTTCTCTAACAAATTCTCTGGCATTGTTTAAAATTTCCTTGCGTTTTTGCCACCAATTATAATATTCCAACTTCATTTAATATATTCTTAACAACATTATATGCTTTTTCAACTGTTATCTTTTCGTAGCTGAAAGGCAAATATCTAGAAGCAATGTATGCCTGAGTTATAAGCTCCAAGACAGGGGTTTCTTCTCTTCTTATTCTTTGAAGATTTTCATTCTTTGTTAAGCTGATAACTTCATCCAATAATCTTAGAATATCATGAGTTTTTTCGAAGCTACCTTTAAAATTAAATAAAATGTATTTTAATGATAATTGAAGGGCTTGTTCCAAATGAAACATTGCTAAATTATATTTTCCTTCATTTAAATTTCTTTTAGCTTCGTTAAAGAAATCTAATGCATTCCGTTTTAAATGCTCAGCCATACACTAATAATTATTAATTAAATTATAAAGCTGTTTATTTAAGCCAAATTTGATGTTTCTTCTAAATGAAAGCTGATTTGGCATCTTTTTAATTTTTTGAAACAATTAAAATTTTAAACATTTTAGAAAATTTTTATTGTTAAATAGCATAATGATTATATGTATATAATTGATTATTATGTTGAAGCAATTGAGGATATTCGCTTTAACACTTTTCCTGGTTTCTTGCTAAGAGGAGCTTTCTTTGCAATGTTAAAGGAAATAGAACCTAAATTAGCTATTCAAATACATGAATCTAAAAGGATAGCTCCTTATTCTATAAAGATTTTTGAAAATTTGAAAACAGGTAAGATTTTATTTAATTTTTTAAAATCCAACGAATTAACGCGCTTCTCTTTTATTCTCTTAAATGAAGAACTTTTTGAAAACTATAGGGATAAATTTATACGAGATAAATTCATCATTTCGGATAAATTGCTTGTGGTCAGAAAAATAAATATAAATAAAATAAGCTTTAAAGACGTAAGTAATTCTATTCAAACATTGCCTACGAATTTTACTATCGATTTCCTTACGCCTACTGCCTTTAGATTGCCTGTAATAACTTGTTGTAAACATTGCCATATATATAAAAGTATAAAAATGAGGCAAATTAAGAAGAATAAAGAAACGTTAGAGCTTATAGCGCAGGTAAAAAATAGAAGAGGAGCAAAATGTCCTCTTCCAGATATCAAATTAGCTTTTTATAATATTATTAAATTGATTGAAGTTTTTGATCAAGTAGATTTTGATTTGAAAGGTTTCAATGATTGGCTTGACATTGAAAGCATTTTAATATCAGATTTTAAAGAAGGCATCAAAACAATGACAATTTATGAGCATAAGGTCACTACCAAGAAATTCTTCAGAGGTTTCATAGGTAAAGTAAATTTTGTTTTTAGATATGTTGATGAAAAGTTTATGAAAATAGCCTATTCTTTATTAAGATACGGTGAATTGACTAACGTTGGTTCAAATAGAACAGCTGGGTGCGGAATGATAAGATTAATATTTCCTTAGCTTGAAAATTGCATGTAAGTGTTTTTGATAGACCTAATGATTAGAATATCCAAAGTAATAAATAAAATGTTTATGCTGTGCTTTTCCAAACTATATGAGCTAAAAAAATTGACCCTAAGTATATCTGCAACGATTATGACATGCATAATGGTACCTATTAGAAATATTAATGCAAATAATGCTGTTATTATGGCAAATTTGTTTCCAATGCTTAATACGGTGGAGGTGGAACAGCGTATTTAATTTCAGGTTTAGCTTCCTTTACAGTAAACTTAAAAAAGCCTATAGCTGCACAAATCGCAGATATAACCATAATTATAAACGCAACAAATATAAAATAACCACCAGGATCTTTAATAATAGTTTTGGGATCACTAAAATATATAACAGCAAAATTCATTAATATTATGCTAATTATATTGACCGATGCTATTCTAAAGAATATTAATTTAATAGAAATATAGCTTAGGAATTCAAAAAATGAATAAATTCCCCAAAGTAATGCTACAAGCTGGAAGGTAAGGGGCCCTTGCATTCCAGACGCTGTAGTAAATGCAAAAATAAAAGCTACGCTAAAGGGACCGAGTATTATGACAAGTATACCTGTTACAAAATATAATTTCTTTTTAGTTGTCACTGAAAGTAATATCCAAGAAGGCCCCCTTATTATAATAGAAATAAACCATGGTATGAAAGCTACAAGAGCAAAGAGTATCATAGTTCCAAGTGCCGCAGCGATAGCAGAAAAGATAAATCCAATAAATCCTAGTATTCTATATGCAGCCATATAATAATTATGATTTAATATTTAAAAATTTTCATTATTAAAATTTTTAAATATAATAATTTTTAGGAGTTAAAACTATAAAGTTTAAAAAAATGGTATTAACTTTTTTGTAAATTTCTCTTCATTTATTCTGATTTTGCCTTAAACTTATTATTCTTCTTAATATAAACAATATTGCTATGGCCATCGTTGCAATGGTTGCTACTGCTGTTACAAGAATTAAATAATTATAAGCCGTAGTTTCTTGCTGAACAGGAATGCTAATTGCATAAATTATCCACTTATATCCATATGGTGCTCCTTCAATATATCCAGCTAGATATAACTTATTGCCAGCTATAGACATCTTTCCAGGAGGATCAAAATGAGAGGTCGCGTTAACTTGTTTATTTAAAATCAGCTCATCTACAATGCTTAGGTCTTTTGTGGCTCTTATTAATACATGTCTTTTGTAGCGATCTATTTCCTTTATGGATGCCAAATAAAGGTATCCATTACTATAAAGTATTCTTTCGGCTTTTATATTGTAATTTACATTAACGATTTTAAGATCGCTGGAAATTTTCATCAAACCAAAATTAACATTTTCATCAGAATAAACGTTGGTTATATAAGCATGATTTGATTCATCTAAAGCTAAATGCGGGAAAAGAACCTTAGCATTGAGCTCCATAGAATTAATAAGCGATAATTCCTGATCCAAGATACTTATTTTTCCATATCCTTCTAAATATTGATGTATTACTCCAATTAACCATATTTTACCATCAATAGGATTTATTACGATAGATGTTATATAATTACGAAGGTTGCTTGGATTATATGTGTAGCTTTTAATTATTGTGAGATCATTTGGATCAATTTTTATTACATGCCATTGTGTATCATCATATAATATGCTTTCAGAAGAACCATCGAATCCACCAACATATAAGTATTTTCCATCAGTAGCAATTGTTGTAGCAATTTCGTCATAGGATGATGGGTTATAATGTATTTTCTTTACTAATTTTAAGTCTAAAGTAAACTTTAAAATGAGCCATTCCAAATTACCTGGAGAATCATTACCTCCTACAACATGTAAATGATCGCCCAGAACGATACAATCATATAACCATATATTTCTTCCATAAGTACTTTGCCAGCTATACAGAAGCTCTCCTGTGTTTGCATCCCTAGCTTCGATAATACTTTTATCAGTTCTATATACCCCCATCACCCATTTACCAGAAAGTCCAACTATATAGACTGCTGTTTCGCTAATGCATTTTGAAATAGCCATACCTTCAGGTCCATATTGAACCCATAGGAGTTTAATTCAGAAGATTCTTTCTGAGCACTTATTTTATACTCTGCTTGGTTAAACAGTAAAAGAAGAATCAAAGCTGTCACAACAATTTTTCCTTGAAGAGAATATATGTTCATAGGTGAATTTATTTATTTAATAATTATATTTCTAAAGATTTTAATTTAATTAAAAATTTTTTAATGTATAAGTTGAAAGTAAATAAAGGTTAGTTTTCTTTATTTAAGTTTGGGAAATGGTATATGTTTTAACGAAAAAGTAATTAGCTTTTCTTTTAAAAGAAACAATCTGATAAATATTAAAAAGAAAATGTAAATTCTTTAGAACATAGATTTAAGAGGAAAATATAGCTAGTATAAAGGTTAATTACTTCTTACTTTTTCGTAATATTAACAAAGTTATGACCGTCATTGCTGTAGTTGCAGTAACTACTATGAAAATTATATAACCGTAAGATATTGGAATAATTAGAGAATAAGGTATTGTTAACGTATCAGTTTGGTTTGAATTGACTGTAACGGTATGTGGTAAAGGTATAAGTGATATGGGAGTGGGTATAGATGATGAGCTGGTTTGAGATGGTGTAGTTAAATTTGTTATAATCGTTGTTGTTGTCATGTTTTGCAGGTGAGAAATTCTGACAGCATAAATTACCCAAACGAATTCTTTCTTAGTAGAAAGATGTCCTGCTACATACAATACATTATTAGTTATAGCCATTTTTCCAACATCAGCAAAGAATACTGTTGCGTTATTTTGTGAATTTAATACAAGCTCGTCTAAAATTTCTAGTTCATTGGTAACTTTTACTATTATGTTATTTAAGCGATTTTCAGTGCATATTATTCCTGCTAAATAGAGATATCCATTGTTATATGTAATTTTGTTGATAGTAATGTTGTAATAATTCGTCTTAACGATCTTTAGCTCAGGTGATATTTTTAATATTGAAAATACAGTAGTTAGATAAGAATAGCCTATTTCATCAAAAGTTATTTTTGGATAAGCAACAAAAGTTTCAAGGTCTAACGAACTTATTAGCGAAAGGTTCTCATCCAAGACTTCTATTCTTCCTTTTGCCAAATCTACTGAGCCAGCTATCCAAATTTTTCCATTAATAGGATTAACATTAATGGAATATATCTTATCTATATTATTGCTTGGATTAAATGTATAGCGCTTTATTACTGAAAGATCATTTGGATCCATTTTTATTAGATGCCACTGAGTGTCAACAAACAACCAAATATCTTTTATTGAACCAAAAGCTTTCATAGGAGAGCTATCATATCCTCCAACATATAAATACTTTCCATCAGATGCAATAGTATAAGGAGCATCTTCGTAAGGTGATGGATTATAACGCTTCTCAGCTACTAGTTTTAAATCTAAAGTTAGCTTTAGAATAAGCCACTCCCAGTTACCTGGATAGTTATCAATTCCTATAACATACAAGTAATCGTTCAATATAAGGCAATCATATAAAATTGTAAAACTTCCGTAAGACTTTGCCCAAAAATCTAATAGCTTTCCTGTATTTGCGTCTCTGGCTTCAATAACTCCTACAGTAAAGTATGAATCGCCTATCACATAAACAGTAGTGCCACTAACACATGTTGCATGAACAGTTCCTGCTGGCCACCATTCGGGTCCATATTTTACCCACAAAAGTTCAAGACCTTTTTGGGATGCTTCCTGAGAACTTACTTTATTGACGACCTGGTTAAATAATAACACATAAACTAACATAACAATTAGTAATGAAATTGTGATTGCTTTATTTATTTTAGTATAAATGTATCTCATGTCTCATGAAATCATTTTTATTTTTTACTTAAATTTTTTTATTTGAAAATAAAAGGAATAACCACATTTTTTGAAAAAAATAGAAAAATTTATAAATTAAAATGAAATTAAGGAAATATCTTTTTCATTATTAATGATATTAAAAGATGCGATAATATTATTCCAAAAATTACTTAATACTTTAAATAAACTTGAATCAGACGAAAGAATTGAAGATAAATTTTAATATCAGGGGGTGTAAGTTGTGTAAATTTCGCTTGAAGTTAAAAAAAGAAAGGAAGAATTCTTTAACATGAAAAACGAGCTTGAAACATTAAAGAAAGAACTATTAGATCAAAATACAAGGATGATCGTGATTAAAGGATTAAGAAGAACAGGAAAGTCCTCATTGATGAGAGTAGCGTTAAATGAAACAAAAGTTCCGCATATTTTCATAGACTTAAGGCTTAGCACACCATTTACACCGGAGAATTTTTATCAATATTTTTCAAAGGAACTAGAAAAATTCCTTGAAGAAAAAACATTGAAGAAAATATTATCAAAAATAAAAGGTATAGAAATCTCAGGTTTAAAATTAGAGTTTAAGGAAAGGAAGATTAACATTATTGCTGAAATTCTTGAAGAAATTAGCAAATGGTCAGAGAATAAGCAGGTGGTTTTAGCAATAGATGAAGCCCAAGATCTAAGGTATATGAAAGGATTTGATAAAATTTTAGCACATGTTTATGATTATGTTAAAGGAATAAAGATTATAATTGCAGGTTCAGAAGTAGGGTTGCTAGATAAGGTTTTAGGTATTGGAAATCCAAAGGCTCCACTTTTTGGAAGAGCTTTCGTAGAAATAAATTTAAAAAAGCTTTCAAAAGAAAAATCAATTGAATTTCTTAAAATAGGATTTGAACAAGCTGGAATAAAAGTTGATGAAGAAGAAATAAACAAAGCTGTTTCTATTCTAGATGGAATCATAGGATGGCTTACCTTTTATGGTTATTTGAGAACAAGGGGTTATGGTGATGCTTTGGAAAGAGCAATTAATGAAGGCGCTAAATTAATAGCCAATGAATTCAAGCAGTTTTTAGAAATTAGACAAATAGCTAGAAGAAGATACATAGAAATCATGAAAACTTTAATAAGACCTTCAAGATGGAGTGAAGTAAAAAGAAATCTTAGAATTATAAGCAATGTAAGTGATAAACAAATATCAAATTATTTGAAAGAACTTATGTATTATGGATTCATAGAAAAAAAAGGATGACTTATACTATATATCAGATCCTTTGCTTATTGAAGCAATTAGAAGAGGTTATATTCAATAATTATCTTTTGTATTTTAATTGGAAATTTATTTTATATGAAAGAAAAAAGTTTAAAAATTTCTTCCCTTATGATAAAATTGTGGAAGAAAAATTAATTGAAGATTTCTTTTTGAAATTAAGAAAAGTAGAAGGAATAGAAAGAGAGTTAAAAATAGTGAATATTAAAGATAAGGTTTCTTGCATTGTTGGGCCTAGGAAAGCAGGAAAGACTTGGTTCCTGAGGATGAATGCAGGAGACGAATTATATGTTGATTTACAGGATATTGCTTTTAGAGGTATTTTTGATAAAGAATTTTTTAAAGTTATTGAGATATATACAAGGATTTTCGGAAGAGAAGTTAAAAAAGTATTTATCGATGAAATACAAGAAATAAAGGATTGGGAATTTCTTGTTCTCTCCCTTATGAATAGGGGTTATGATGTTGTTGTAAGTGGTTCATCATCAAAGATTTTAAGAAAGGAATTTTCTTCTTTGTTAAAAGGAAAAAATATAACTTATCTTTTATTTCCTTTTAGCTTCAGAGAATTTTTAAAAGCCAAAAATTTTCAATATGACATAAGGACTTTTGAAGGAAGAGGAAAAATTCAAAAGTTACTAAAAGATTTTTTAATAATTGGTGGTTATCCAGAAGTTGTATTAAATGAAGAGAAAAAAGATTTTTTATGGAGAAGCTACTTTGATGAGATCTTTTATAGAGACTTCGTTGAAAGACATAAAATAAAAAATCTTAGTCTTGGAAGATTTTTACTTGAATTCATTTTTCAAAATTTTTCGAAAGAAATTAGCGTGAATAGCATAAAAAAGTTTTTTAAAGGAAAGGTTCCGTTTACTGACAGAACTCTTTATGATTATATTGAAAAGTTAGAAGAAACGCTTAATGTATTTTTTGTTGAGAGATATTCTACAAAAGTTAGGGAAAGGTTAAGTTGGCCAAAGAAGATTTATGTTGCAGATCTAGGAATTACAAATATTTTAGCATTTTCTGAAGATATTGGAAAAAGAATGGAGAATGCTGTATTTCTTGAATTGATGAGAAAAATAAACTACAATCCATTGCTTCAGATTTTTTATTTCAAAAATAGAGAATATGAGGTTGATTTTGTACTTAAAGATGGTGTAAGAATAAAACAGCTAATTCAAGTAACTTATGCTAATAATAAAGATGAAATAGAAAAAAGAGAGATAAGAGCATTAATTAAGGCTTATGAATTGTTTAAAAGTGATAATCCCGAACTTTTAATTATTACGTGGAATTACGAGGATGAAATTAAAGTAAATAATATTAGCATCACATGCATACCATTATGGCAATTTTTACTAAAGACTTAGCTGAGTTCTTTTTACGAATAAAAAATTTGGTGAACGTTCAACAAAAAATTAATTATTTTAGGATGGTATTTTAATTAAAGCTATGAAATTAATAGATTCATATATATTTTTAGAGAAACTAAGGGATTTAATCTATGAGCTTCTAGAATATAGAGATCACATAAAAGAAAGCGGTTTAGAAGTAATACCTGTTAGAACAGGCACCCCGCTAGTTAAATACGGATTTATATCTATGCTAAAAGGAGGAGTCATAATGGATGTTACTAATGAAGAGCAGGCTGTAATAGCTGAAGATGCTGGTGCTATAGGTGTGATGGTTTTAGATAAGCTTCCATATGATGTAAGAATGGCTGGAGGAGTTGCTAGAACAGCTGATCTAAATATTATTCAAAAAGTTATGAACACGATCACTATTCCAGTCTCAGCTAAATGTAGAATTGGACATACCGAAGAAGCTGTTCTTCTTGAAGAAATAGGAGTTGATCTTATAGATGAAAGCGAAGTTCTTACACCGGTAGATGAGAATGTCCACATAGATAAATGGAAATTTAAGACTCCTTTTGTAAACGGTGCACGTGATCTTCCTGAAGCTCTTCGAAGGATATTTGAGGGAGCATCCATGATAAGAACCAAAGGAGAGCCTGGAACTGGTAATGTTGCTGAAGCTGTGAAGCATATTAAGATTGTGAATAAAGACATATCTAATTTAAGAAGTTATTATCTTAATAATGATCTCGAATCTATATGGCTTTATTCAAAAGAAAATAAAGTACCATATGAGCTTGCTTTATTAACAGGAAAAATTGGTAGAATGCCTGTGGTAAATTTTGCAGCAGGAGGAATTGCAACACCTGCTGACGCTGCATTAATGATGTGGCTTGGTGCTGATGGTATTTTCGTAGGTTCAGGAATATTTAAAAGCTCTGATCCTTCGGCAAGAGCAAGAGCAATAGTACTAGCAACTTCTTATTATGATGACCCGGAAACAGTTGTGGAAGCTCAAAAAATGGTCTCAGAGAGAGCTTCTATGTTAGGAATTGATATAAGAACTTTAAAACCTGAGCAACTAATGCAGGTCAGGGGTAGATAGCAATTTACAAAATAGGAGTATTAGGTTTACAAGGAGATTTTTTGGAACATATACAGCTATTGAAAGAAATAGAGAATGTAAAGCCGGTAGTGGTAAAGAAATCGGAAGACTTTTTAGATATTGATGCGCTTATAATACCGGGAGGAGAATCAACTACGATAGGAGATCTGATTTTCTACAGAAAACTTGATGAAAAAATTATAAAATTCGCTAATGAAGGAAAGCCTATTTTAGGAACATGTGCTGGAGCAATATTGCTTGCTAAAAAGGTTATGGATAGAGTTGTTGGCGAAACCGGTCAAAAAACTTTAGGGCTTATGAATATTACCGTTGTTAGAAACATTTTTGGAAGACAGAAGGACTCTTTTATTACAGATGTAGAAACTAAAATAGGAAGGTTAAGGGTTGCATTTATAAGAGCGCCAGGTATAATAGATGCCCAGTTACCAGCAGAAATTATAGGATATATAGATCATTATACTACAGGAAGAATAGGAGTCTTAGCGATACAAGATAACCTTATTGCGGCCACTTTTCATCCAGAAATTACAGGCGAAAAAGCATTATATCAATATATTATTTCTATGATTAAGAAATAATCAGAATGTGAATAAAAGTTATTATTATAAATGTATCTCTTGCAAAAGGATTTTCGATAAACCTTTCAATAGATGTTTTAATTGCAAAGGGCTTATAATAGTAGAATATCCATATTTAAAATTTGAAATAAATAAAACGGGGCAAGGAATATGGAGATATGGTTACCTATTACCAGCATTCAATACTATAATTTCTAAAGGAGAAGGTTTGACACCTCTAATTAAGATTGATAAAGAAAATAATGTATACATAAAAAATGAGAAATATAATCCTACAGGAACTTATGTAGATAGATCTTCAGCAGTAATAGCTTCTTATATTTCTGAAAATGATATTAAAAGGATCGGTATTTTGTATTCTGAAGATTATACATTGTCATTAGCTTATTATCTTAACAATAGATCTATAGAAATATTTGTAGATGATATAATGAAAATGGATCTTAGTGAACTTACCAAATTTCTAAGTATGAAAATAAGTATAAAACCCAATTCGTACGTTAATGAAGGTATAAATGTTTTTGAATATATGAATCCTCTTACTATAGAAGGTTTGAAGACTATATTGTTTGAAATATATGAGAAAAATGCTAACGTAGAAAATATTGTTGTGCCTGCAGAAACAGGAATCTTGGCATTTTCATTATATAAGGGTTTGAAAGAACTATGCAATGCAGGTTTAGATGTACCTTATAATGTAATTGCTGTAATGTCTCGGGATGTTTCTCAGCCTAATATCATTATGAATCTCAAAGATATAAAGATCATTAAAGTAGATAACGAGGAAATTATTACTTCATTTGTTAAACTGTATGAGAAAGGAATTAAAACAAAGCCTCTTTCAGCAATGAGCTATATCGTAGCAGAGAATTTAAAGAATTCTGTAGCAATAATAACAATGGGATTTAAAACAAGTTCAACATTTCGTGTTAAAAAGGAAACTCTTCGGGATAACATAATGAAAATTTTGAAAGAAAAGGGTCCTATGACAGCTTATCAAATTTGGAACGAATATCCTCATTATACTCTAAGAGGAATATATAAAGCCCTTAAAAATATGGAACTAAGAGGAGAAGTTGAAATAAGTGTAAAGGATAAAGGTCTTAGAAAAGTAAAGTATTATAAAGTGAAACGAAACCTCGTTTTTTAAGGCGGAGATAGAAAGATTTAAATATTTTTAAAAAAAATTTTTAACAAATGCAGGCATGTTGCCCAAGTTGTTGGTAGAAAATAGCCCATAGATTAATGAGATCTATAGGATGGGGAAGCTGTGAGCCTCCCAAACCAGCAAATGAGGAGATAGGGATAAACCCTACTCTAAACGCTGGAAGCTTCGCCCTTTAGGGCGGAGTAGCTCACATGCTGAAAACTAATAAATAGTTTCATTCAATATACAATAAATTAAAAGAATATATCTTTTAAAGAATTCTTACCTTAAATCTTTGGCAGAGCCTAAAAAGTAAGCTAATAATTGAGGATTTTTCCTTCTATTGATACAAAAATTTGTTGACTAATGGCTCCTTGAAACTAGCTTTTTTAATCGTTCTGCTACAACTTTAATTAAATTACAAATGAAAGTCAGAACTTTTTACTAAAGCTAAGAACAAACTTATAGGAATAATCACAATTCTATTACTTAACTCGAAAGTATCCTTGCTAAGAATTATGTAATTCGCTACTTTATCAACTTCTACAACTTTTCTAGAAACTTCTGGTTGATATTTTACTTCAATTCCCAGATAATTTCCTGTTTCTTGTTTGAAAATAAAGTCAATCTCGCCTCTTCTATCATAATAAAACCAAAGAAAAGTGGAGCTATCTCTTATTAAGGGGATCTCTTTTGTTCTTTGTAATAAAGAAAGTACTAGTGATTCTAAAATTACAGAAGTTTTCTCTTCACTAGCTAACATATTCTCTGTAACTTCAAAACCGTCTTTGCCTTCTATCCAGCTTAAGATTGCATAAAGTAAAAACGGATCAGTGAAGTAAATTTTTTTATTCCCCTTTTGTCTCTTTTGTCTCGTATCAAAATCATAAGAATATAGAACTTTTATTAAAAAAGAATCCTCGAACATTCTTAAATAATCTATGACGGTATTGACACTGATTCCTTCTTCTGTATCTTTGGTTATTGCTCTAAAATCATATGCTGAACCAAGCCTTTTTATTATTGCATAGAGAATTTGTTTTGCTAAATCTTCTGATCTTTCACGTTTAGAAATATCGCTTAGAATAACATTTATTATCGTTTCATAATCCCTTCTATCTATTCTTTTATTTTTAATATAACTTTCTATAGATTTAGGAAAACCACCAGTTCTTATGTAGAAATTTAACAAAAAATCCAATGTATCCTTAAATGGTAAGAGTAGCTCAAATTTTTCCTTAATCTCTTCAAAGGATTCTTCCAATGTTAACCAATTTTCTTCTAATTTCCTTTTTAAGAGGATTATTCCATCTTTAATCTTTTCGTCTGGCGTTAGTAAAGAAATAGAATTTTCGTCTAAGTTTAAAATAAAATCTCTAAAAGTAAGAGGTTTCAAAAAATATCTATTACCTTCTATATGCCTTCCAGGTAAAAATTCTATTTCCTTTACACCTAAAGGAGAGCCTGATAGAAAAATGCAAATTTTACTAAGCTTTCCCATATCTGCAAGATTCTTTATTTCAAAAGCCCAATCACGAACAAAGCTTACTTCATCTAAAAATATGTAGCCTTTATCAAATCTTCCTAACTTCTCTAAAAAATAATCTATTACTTTTCTTAATTCTTTTCGTGACCTTGAAATAAGTGAATCACAAGAAAAATAGCAAATGGCAGAAGCATCAACTTCTTTTAATTCCAAAAGATTCCAAATCATTAACTTAATCCAAGTTGTTTTACCTGCTTGCCTAGGACCTGAAATTGAATATATATTATTTGGTTGAGCAAAAATGAATTTTCTTTTAATTTTATACTTAGCATCATCATAATTGCTTAGATGTTCATCATATTTCCAAAATGGAAATTCCTTCCCTTTCCACCATGGGTTTTGTTCAATGATTTTTGAAATCTCTACCATTTTGTTAAATTTAGTAAACAAAATATTAAAATTTTGTTAATTATGGTGAACAAAAAGGAAACAAATTAACAATAACTACAATAAATGATGCTTGATATTTTCTATATGTTTTTGAAGATTTTACTTTTAACATCAAATTTTGATATTTTTATTACTAAAGAACTAAACAATGATCAAGTCTCAAATAATTAGATTTCTAAATCTTATTTAGCAAACTTTTCAATATGGCGCTCAATTTCTTCATTATTTCTATAATGTCATTCTTAGGTTACTTGCTTGAGAATTATCGTATTGCTTTTCTTAAGACTTCGTTAAAAAAGATAAATAACTTTTATTCCAAGATTGTTTACACGTAACTTTATTTTATTTTTTTTGTAAAATTTAATAAGGCTAAATAAATAATATATTTAGGAAATGTCAGAAGAAAAACCTTTTGTAGCTTTCGTTTTATGTCTTTTAGGAGGTATTTTTATGATGATAGGAAAATTGTTATTGTTTGACAGAGGGATAATCATAATAAATATTATTGTTTCTATGATTTTAGGAACTTTAGTAATAATTGGTGCATTATTGATTTATACAGATCGTGTTCAAAACATAAAAACAGGTGGTTTAATTGTTTTAACTACTGCGATGGTTTCGCTATTTACAATCAGTGATAGATATTATGGATATGAGTATGGTTATTTTTTAGGATTTCTCGGTGGAGTATTACTTTCAATTATAGGTAGCATTCTTGCATTGGCTTGGAAGCCTAAACTCTCTGTTGCACAAAGAAATCCTTAAACTTTTAGTCGATAAATTACGAGCATTAATTTCTTTTAACTAGGTTAAGTTTTTAATCTATAAATAAGGGCATTTCATTTTTATTGTTTTTTAATAATATTTAAACATGTATGTCTCTTGATAAAGAAATTGTACGAGCTAAAATAAACGAAATACTAGGAATTATTGCTGAGTTGAGAAGAATCACTTCCAAAAGCTATAGTGAAATGAGCATCGATGAAATATATTCCATGAGATACAACATTATAATTCTTGTTGAATCTCTAGCTTCTTTATGCTTTTACATTGCTTCGAGATATTTTAACATAAGTCCAAGATTTTATTCTGAATGTTTTAGAGAAGTCTCCCAAAGATTAAATGTTGCTTGTTATGAAGATCTAATCTCATTAACTAGATTAAGAAATCTGCTTGTTCATAGATATTGGATTATAAAAGATGAATTAGTCTATGATAATATTAAAAGAAATTTTAAATGTATAGAAAATTTTATTAAGAAAATTGAAGAAACAATATGAGCATAAATTACTTTGAAGTAAATCTTCCTGAAGTCATTGAAATATCTAAAAGCATTTTAAACAAAAATCCAAAAATTATCATAGCTGTTATATTCGGCTCTGCTATAATGAGAAAGCTGGTAAGAGACATCGATATAGGGTATATAGCTATACCTAAGCTCAGCTTTGAAGAATATGTTAGAATTTCAACGGAAATTGAGGAGAGAATTGGAATACCAGTTGATTTCATACCGCTGGACGAATCTTCGCCTCTCCTTAGATATCTTGCACTAAGTAAGGGAATTAAAATAATTGTTAAAGATAATTTTTTATTTTATAACTATTTAAGTGAAGCTTTAATGGAATTAAACGATCTAGATATTAAGTGGAGAATGGTTAAGGAAAATAAAATATAGAACAAATAAATAAAAAAGTATAACACTCATACTTGTTTTAAACATTAAAATATTAAATTTCGAACTTAAGCAAATAAATTTCTTCTTAAAATTTTATACATTAAATTAAATTTAAGTTAATTTTTGTTAATGAATTTTTTAGAATAAACTTTTTATATTCTAGTAAAACATATAACTTTCATCATTTTATTTTTTCAAATAATTTTATAAGTGTAAATTGCTGTAAAATACTAAAAAGGATATGAGCGTAAAAGTCTTTTTAATACAATATTTGCTATTTCTGGATTTTTCTTATAAAATTCTCTAACGCTTTTTATTTGAGAATCTATAAGCTTTTTTTGTTGCTTGCTCCATTCTTCGTCTTTATGACTTTTTACATAATTAGCCCAAAAAATTATAAATTCCTTTCTATTCACTTCTTATCACCTCTTTATATTCTTCAATTTTATTATTATCAATTCTTTCTTTAAAAACTTCTCTTAAATGTAAAGCATCTTCTAAGTCTTTTTCGCTACCTAAAACTTCTTCTTTATAGGCAATTTGAATTTCAATTGGAAAAATAAAGATCGATCGCTTGTTAGAAAATTTTACTTCTATCTTTTCTTTTAAAGTTAAAAAATCTATTTTTTTCTTGCAAAGTTTAACTTCTATGTTTGGAATTATTTCATTTTTTCTTGCAAATCTTAATGCACTTTCTTTTAGTATATTGAAAGCTTCATTTTCTTCATTGGAATTTAAACACCAAAATTTTTTATTCACTTCTTTCCAAAATTTTTTAAAACTTTTTTTATTCACTTCTCTTATTAAAATATCAATATCTTCTGTTGCTCTTGATCTTCCGAATAATATTGAAACATAGCCAGCAACTACTACATATTCAAAATACTTTTCTAGAATTCTAATAAAACTTAAAAGAAGCTTATCAAGTTCATTTAGCACTTTTTCAATATAAATTGTTTTATCATTAATCCATTTCATTATATTTATATTTGCTAATAGGAAAAACAACATTAAAAGGTTAAGTTTACCAATTTAATATAATTTAATTGTTTTCCCATAAATTTTTCAACGAACCCTATATGGCCTCTATTTATTGAGTATATGCTTTGATAAAATCTATTATAAGCTTAAATATTATAATAAATAGAGGTGGTATAATTGATATTAGCTTTTGATATATATGGTACCCTTTTTGAGGTAAAAATTTCAGGCTTAAAAGAAGAGATATTAAAAGAGTGGAGACAGCTTCAGATAGAGTTTACTTGGCGAATAACTTTAATGAGAAAATGGCTTAATTTTGATGAAATAACAGCTATTGCTCTTAAATATTTAAGTTCAAAGTATGGATTTGAGTTTAAAGAGGAGCTTCTTGAAGCATGGACAAAATTAAAACCTTTTAATGATGTAGAATACTTAAAAATTCTCAGCAAAAAATACAAAATTTATGCGCTTACAAACGGTACCTTTATGAGTGTTAGGAAGCTTTTAAAAAATGCGGGTTTGCTACAATATTTCAATGGCATCTTTACAGCTGAAGAAGTTAAATTTTATAAACCTTCTTTAAGTATATATCAGGTCTTTATGAACAAATTTGAAGGAGAAAAGATTTATCTTGTTTCTTCAAATCCTTTTGATATTTCAGGAGCAAAGAATGCAGGAATGAAAACCATCTATCTAAATAGGTACAATTTACCTCATGACCCATTGGCAGATAAGCCAGATTTTGAAATAAAATCCTTAAGTGAAATAGAAAAATTAAATTTGAATTAATTTTATATAAAATATATAAAAAGCAAACTAAGTTAAATTCAAAGGCTCTAAAAGACTTATCATCGATGACCTTATAAAACATATAGTTCTTAAACTCGTAAAAAATATAGATATGTTATAGCTTTATTTTAATAACCATTACTATGCAAAATAATAAAGCAAGATAATTGATTGAATTTCTTCTTCTTAATGAAGCTATAAGAAGGCTTTACAATATTTTTAAACTTTATTTATATTTTTTATTGAAATAACAATTTTCTATTACTTTATTCTTTCAAAAGTTCTATGATAAAAATTTAATTGAAAAAGATTGAAAGAATCATTTCAACTCAATTTTTAACCCCTTTTCTAATGCTTCTGTGATCACAATCTTTTTTCCTTTATATCTTATAATATCTTCACGTGTATAAGGAAAGATTTCCACATCCAAATTACCATCAAGTAACATATTTACTCTTATCATGTTTTCTATAAAGCTCTTATTCTTGAATTCTTCTGAAACAATTAAAATATCTATATCGCTTTCTTTTAGCGGGTTTCCATAAACTCTTGAGCCAAATATATACACTTCTTCAACTTTTAGTTCATCCTTTAATTTCTTTAATAATTTAGCTAATTCCTTTTTCTCTCTTTTGGAAATTTTAACTTTTTCAAGCTCCTTTTCTATGTTCATATGGATTCACTAAGATTTGCTTTATTTTTAACCCAATTTATAACTTTTTCAGACGCTTCAGACATCTTTTAGCAATTTCTTCAGTATAAGCTTCCGAAGGAGTAGCGTTGGCAGCATTAGGATATCTTGAAATAGTATAATGAGGATTAAGGAATTTTAGCTCGTCCATTATTTCTTCAGCATTTAATATTTTTCCTAACTTAATTAAATTATGACCTTTAATGGGCAATCTTTTTTTATATTATATAATATGCTTTAAGAGCTTTTTCAGCAGCTTGATGGGATAAAAAAGATGCTACACTAAATTCTTTTATTTCAAATATTTTCTTTGCTTGTTTTAAATTATACAATGCTTCTTTCCACCAATCAAGATCTTCTTCTCTTATTGAATTCACCATTCTGTTATAAGTATAATTTCAGCAAATAATAAAATATTCCTTTCTTTTTTGTCTAAGGATAATACGATTGCATTTTAAAAATGAAAGATTTTTCTGCTTATCTTAGTTATAAAATATAAATAAAAATTTAAAAATTTATAGAATAGCAATTTTTACGATACCTATAATAGAGAATACTTTTGAACTATTTCATGTAGTTCTTTTGTGCTAGATAGAATAAACCGAATAGTCTGAAAATATATACGAAAGAATGCACATATATATTTTATTTCATTAAATTTAGAAAATTTTCTATAATTATTACAAAGTCTTTTTATAATATATATATACAATAAACAAACTTAGCAATTAAATTTATATATTAGTTTTTAATTAACTTTATTATATGGCAGATACCAGTGCTATTACTAAAACCACAGCAATAATAATCGCAGCAATTGTAATAATAGCTGCTGTTGGAATCGGGGTAGCCTTTTTAACTTTAACTCCTTCTGAACAAGAAACTAAACCTACTCCAACTGCTCCTTCTACAATAAAAATAGGATTATTAACACATTTAACAGGACCAGTAACACCAACAGGGCTTGACATTTTAAGGGGAGCCCAGTTAGCCGTTGAGGAAATAAATGCAGAAGGTGGTGTTTTTGTAAAAGAATTTAATAAAAAAATACCCCTACAACTTATAATTGAAGATCAGCAAAGTAGCAGGGATAAAACTGTTGAGGCTGCTAGCAGATTGGTCAATTTCCATAATGTAGATATAATTGTTGGAGGTTTTGGAAGTGCTTTCATAATTGCTGCACAGCCTGTTATTGCAGAAGCAAAAACACCTTATGTAATAACAGGAGTTTCTACACCAAGAGTAGTTGAAAGAACAGATATTGATACAAAATGGTTCGTTCTTTATCAAGCAACTGGTCCTCAACATGGTGAATCAATTGTATTAATACTAGCTGAAGCTGTAAAGCCTGTAGTTGCACCTAACAGAGATTTAAGAGTAGCTGTATTATATCAAGACTCGCCTTTCGGTGAAGATTTCTTCTTAGGAATAAATAAGACAATTGTTGAAAGAAAATTACCGTTGAAATTAGTTTATGTAGGAAAGTTTAAAGTAGGAGAAAAAGATTACCGTGCTTTATTATCTGCAGCAGATGCAGCTAAACCAGATGTTATAGTTCCAATAGGATTTATCGCAGAAACTATTGATAGTATTAAACAAGGAGTTAGAGATTTAGGTTTAAAAAAGATTTGGGGTCCAGTTTGTGTATGTGTGGAAGATGTAACTTATTATAAGGATTTAGGAAAAGAAGGTGAATATTCTTTAATTCAAACATATTTTGGGCCATATCATAGTCATCCTTCAGTAAAACAAAAAATTGATGCTTTCATGCAAAAATTCAAAGAAAGATGGGGTGTATTACCTGGTTCTCAAGGTATTTCAGCTTATGATGCAGTTTATGTTGCAGCTAAAGCTATTGAAATAGCAGGTACTTTAGATAAGACAAAGATAAGGGATGCGTTAAGAAGCATGACGATCGATCAATTGTTGATACCTGTTCCAGGCGGCAAGATTAATTTTGGAGATAAAGGTCAACAACGATTTGATTTATATGGAGTTCAATTATTCTGGGATGAAAATGCTAAAGAATTAAGACCAAAAATTATATGGCCAGCATCAATTAAGGAAACAGATTTCAAGATACCTCCTGGTTTTGAGCCTGGTGAATAATTAATGAAATAATTTTTTTTTAATATGATAATTTTTTTATCTCTTGATTTAGAGCTAATTTCTCGTATTTTATTTTGGGGATTGGTAATTGGAATAATTTATAGCCTCTTAGCTTTAGGACTTAATATTATCTTTGGAGTGATGAAAGTTGTCAATTTTGCTCATGGAGAAATTATGATTATAGGAGCGTATTTGACATTTTATGTATCATCTTTACTTAAAGTTGATCCTTTTTTAATAATACCTATTTCAATGATTGTAGTAGGTCTACTGGGCATGGGTATTGAAAGAGTATTTTTCAGACCAGTAAAGGAAACTACGAAACTTAATGAGATACTAATTAGCATTGCGTTAATATTAATAATTCAAAATTCGCTTCTACAGATTATTTTAGAAGCAGACAAAGAGTTAAAACCTAAAGTAATGTTTACTCCTTTGGCTAATCAATCTATAGAATTTGGAGCAATCAAACTACCTTTACATTACGTAACTATTTTAGTTATAGCTTTTATCTCTCTACTTTTATTTTTTATATTAATATATAAAACACCTTTTGGAAGAAGATTAAGGGCTACCAGTCAAAACAGAAGCGCAGCAAATTTGATGGGAATAAATGTTGAAAGAATAGATATGTTGAGTTTTGGAATAGGAGCAGCTTTAGCATCAATGGCAGGAGCATTCTTAGGAATTATAACTAGCTTTGATGTATACTCAGGAACGTTGCCTGCAATAAAAGCTTTCGCAATAATCATATTAGGAGGACTTGGAAGTATTCCAGGAGCAATAATAGGAGGGCTAGTTTTAGGTATAGCAGAAAATATTGCTGCTGCTACATTAGGCGGAGCATGGAGAGAAGCTGTAGCATTTATAGTTCTTACAGCAGTATTAATTTTTAGACCTTCGGGACTTTTCGGAAAAGAATGATAAAAAAAATTTTTAGCAAGGTACAAATTACAGTTATATCGATTTTACTTTTAATCCCAGTTTTAATTTTATTAGGCGAAAGAATTTCTGCACTATACGGAATAGATTTCCCTGATACATATTACATGCAACTTTTCTCTTTTATACTGATTTTAACAATATATTCAATAAGCTGGAATATTTTGGCTTATTCAGGTCAGGCTTCTCTAGGACATGCAGCATTTTTAGGATTAGGTGCGTATTCTTCAATTTTGTTGGTAAAAAACATGGGGCTACATCCACTTCTAACTATTTTTGCTGGTCCACTTTTTGCAGCATTAATTGGTTTAGGCTTGGGATTAATGGTCTTAAGGTTAAGGGTATGGTTTTTAGCTATGGTTACTTTTGGTTTTTCAATAATAGTTGAAGCTATATTTATTGACGAACGATTGAAGTATTTAACAGGAGGATGGGATGGTCTTTTCGCAAAACCCTTAATAACAGCAGGGCTTCCAAATTATCAGTTTTTAATATATTACTTTACAGCCGCAATTGCGATTACAGTTTATATTTTTTCTTTAATAATTTATAATTCAAAGTTAGGTTTTGCACTTAAAGCAATTGAAGAAAATGAGGTTTTAGCTAAAATGTCAGGAATCAACACAACATATTATAAATTAATTGCATTTGTTATAAGCACTTATTTAGCAGGTTTGGCAGGAGCAATTGATGTTCACACGAGAACATTATATGTTTCACCCGAGATATTTCACTTACAAAATTCCCTTTGGCCATTAATATTTACATTGATTGGTGGACTTAAAACTGCTGAGGGGCCAATATTAGGAACGTTTGTTGTTTGGATAGCATGGACGCAGCTAAGCGGCTTAATAGGATATTATGCTTTATTAGCTATTGGAATATTACTTGCTGTAATCATCATATTTGCACCAAAGGGATTAATAGAGATATTATCTAAAACTATTTTCCGTATCCTAGGTAAACAGATTTAATTTTTTCGTTATTTTTTAGCTCATCAACATCTCCTTCAATAACCAGCTTACCATTTTCCATTATATAACCTCTGTCTGAAATATCAAGTGCAAGCTTTACATTTTGTTCAACTAATAGAATGGTCAATCCACTTTCTCTTAACTTAGGTAAAATTTCAAAAATTTTACCTACTATTTTAGGAGCCAATCCCGTTGAAGGTTCATCGAGCATTAACAATGATGGTTCCGAAACTAAAGCTCTTGCAATAGCTAACATTTGCTGCTCTCCTCCACTTAAAGTTTTAGCTAGTTGGCTTCTTCTTTCTTTTAACACAGGAAATAATTCAAAAACTTTTTCGATATTATCTCTTTTTTTAATTTTTACACCTGAATTTTCAAATCCAACAAGCAAGTTTTCTTCTACACTCATATATGGAAAGAGCTCCTTCGTTTCAGGAACAAAAGCTATACCTGCTTTAAATCTTTCATAAGGGTGGAGGTTTGTTATATCTTTGTCTTTATATAATATCTCACCTTTATAAGGCTTTAAAAGACCTGCAATTACTCTTAAAGTTGTTGTCTTACCTGCTCCGTTAGGACCTAAAATACAAACAATCTCTTTTTCTTTAACTTTAAGATTAATATTCCAAAGTATTTGGATTTTTCCATATCCTGCTTCAATATTTTTTAAAACAAGCATTTAATGAACTTTTCCTAAATATGCATTTATAACAGCTTCGTTTCTCATTATCTCTTCAGGAGTACCTTCTGCTATTTTCTTTCCAAAATCTAATACAATAACTCGCTCGCTCAGTTTATTAATAATTCTCATATTATGTTCTACAACCATAAGCGTTACTCCTTCTTCTCTTATATTATTCAATAATTTTATATATTGATCTGCTTGTTCAGTATTTAAACCTGTAAAGAATTCGTCTAATAATAATATCTTAGGATCTGTTGCAAGTGCTCTTGCTAAATCTAATCGTTTAAGTTCTGAAGTATTAAGATTCATCGCTAAGCTATTTAATTTAGACGAAAGACCACAAAATTCTGCAAGTTCCTTAATTCTTTCTTCAGGATTAATTTTATTTCTTTTATTAAAAAGTAAACCAATGGCTATATTTTCTTTAACAGTCATATTTGGAAAACATGTAGGTATTTGGAAAGTTCTATTTATTCCTAATTTGCAGATTTCATTAGGCTTATAGCCTGTTATATTTAAACCGTTATAAAAAATTTTTCCCTTTTCAGGTTTTAGAAAGCCTGTTATTATATTAATTAAAGTAGTTTTGCCTGCTCCATTTGGCCCAATTAAACCTATTATCTCCTTTTCCTTTAAACCAAAGCTGACGTTATTTAAAGCAATAAGACCACCAAATATTTTTGTAATTTCATGTCCGCGTAATATCATTTTTGTATATAAAATAATTAAATATATTATTAAATATAAATTTTTATGTAAAATAATAATCTTTAATATATGGAAGTAAAAGAAAAAGTTTTTGAAGTTATTAAAGAGGATAACTATTCTAGATTCTTAGGTATTAAGTGCTTGGAAATAAAAAAAGGATATGCAAAATATTCAATGGTAGTTAATGAAAATATGATAAACTTTCACAACGTAGCCCATGGAGGAGCAATATTTTCTTTGGCTGATGCTGCTTTTGCGGCAGCAAGCAATTCTGAAGGAATTAGGTCTTTGGCTTTGGTTGTAGAAATTTGTTATAGAAGACCTGTTCATGTTGGTGAAGAAATAATAGCTGAAGCAAAAGAAGAAAGTGGAGGGAAAAGAACAGCTGTATATTCAATAAGAGTATATAATAAAGAAGGAGAAACGATCGCTTTATGCCAAGCTACTGTTTATAGGACAGGTGAAAAATTAATTTCTGATTAGGCTTTTATAGAAAAACCAGCTTCGCTCTTTTTTAAACTTTCTAATAACGTCTGAATATGACTTATCAAGTGCATTGTATTTCTTTCTAAAAATAACATGTTATTTTCCTTTGCTATTTTGTTTATTTCATTTAATTCCTTAAGGATCAAATTTAACTTTTCTTCAATTTCAGTCATAGTTCTTTTACTATTACTCTCTTAGATTTACCTTCATAACGGGGTAAAGTGTTGGGATAAACTGGAATCAATTTAGGAGTTACGAATATTAAAGTCCTAGCCAAATCTTCTCTTATCTTTTCAAGTAGCATTTCCTTATCCTTTTGATCTAATCCTTCTTTAAATTCAATATTAATTATGAACTCTCCTTGAGGTCTATCTATGATTATTTGATATTCGACTACTTCAGGATAGTTCAATAATACTTTTTGAATATCTGTAGGCCAAATTTTTGCTCCTTTGAAATACACTACATCATCGACTCTTCCCTTTATCCACATACATCTTGGAAAAGCATTTCTTCCACAGGGACATTTATCTTCATCCAAAACTGTTATATCTCTCATTCTGTATCTGATAAGAGGCATAGCTTCTTTTGTTAAAGTAGTAACAACCATTTCACCTTCTTCTCCAGGTCCAACAGGTTCAAGTGTTTCAGGATCAATTAGTTCTAAGAAGAAATGATCTACCCAGAAATGAAAACCATTTTCATACTCACATTCTTGGCCAGCGCCAGGTCCAAGAAGCTCCGTAGCACCATAAACATTTCTAGCTCCGCCTCCTTTTTCTTTAAGACCAAATCCTTCTTCAAGTCTTTTCCTTACTTCTTCAGTCCATGTTTCGGCACCTGGTATAGTTATCCTTAAAGATGTTTTCTTAGGATCAACTCCTTTCTTAATTAGCATTTCTAATATATGAAGTTGATAAGAAGGAGTTCCTGTCATAACCGTGGGTTTGAAGTCTTGGATTATATTTATCATTGCTTCTGTTCTTCCTACACCCCATGGTATTACTGAGGCACCAACTAAATGGGAACTTTGGTGAAATCCTAGTCCGCCTGTAAAGAGTCCATAACCATAGATATTTAAGATTATATCGCCCTTTCTTACTCCTGCAGTAACCAAAGTCCTAGCCATTATATGCATCCATGTTTCATAATCCTTGAAGGTATAAGCGCCAACTGTAGGTCTTCCAGTAGTACCACTTGTCATGTGCCATCCTATCAACTCTTCTCTAGGAACACATAGAAAATCACCTCCATAAGGATAAGAATATTCTCTTAAGTCATCTTTGGTTGTGAAGGGAAATTTTCTAATGTCGCTTAAATCATGGAAATCATAAGGCGTAACTCCATGTTCTTTAAATTTCCTTTTGTAAAAAGGACTTCTTTCGTATACGTAATTTAATATAAATTTTAGTCTTTTTCGCTGAATTTCTTCTATTTCTTTTTTACTAGCCAATTCTATTTGGGGTTCCCAATATTGTGTCATAATATATAATTGTAATGCAAATTTATAATTTTTTATAAAAAATATTTGTTTGAATATCTCGCTTAGGAATTCGCTCTTATTTATATTTTTAAAATTGAGTCAGAATTTTCTTGGATTTAGCATATTAAAGTAAAGGGGTTTTATTTTTTATTAAGCAAGTTCTATTAATATTTCTAGCCTTACTCAATAACATATATATTAAACAATAATTTAAAAGAACTTCATGTTGATTGATATAAAAATATTTATGCATATTTATACATTTAAATAATTAAAAAGAATATTGATGAGTACTGAAAAAGTATCAAATAGATGGATATTTGTTATTGCTGGATTTTTAATTAACCTTGTATTAGGAACAATTTATACGTGGAGTGTTTTTAGACCACCATTGCATAAGCCTCCATATAATTTAACACCTGCTGAATCTACCATTCCATATAGTATCTTTTTACTTGTTTTTGCTATTACATTCGCTTTTGCAGGAAGAATGGTTGGTATTTATGGGCCTAGAAAGCCAGCTTTGATTGGTGCTTTGTGCTTAGGTTTAGGATATTTACTATCTTCTACCATAGCATTGTTTTCTACCCTATCTTTTTATATTCTATCAATAACATTTGGAGTAATTGCAGGATTTGGGAATGCATTTGCATCAAATGCATCAATTGCAACTGTTGGGCGATGGTTTCCTGATCGGCGTGGTTTAGCACTAGGCTTAACTGTAACTGGCGTAGGCTTATCTGCATTAGTTACAGCTCCACTTGTAGTTTTTCTAAGAGATACTTTTAATATAGCAAATACTTTTTTGATATTGGGAATAGCTTACTTAATGATACTATTAATGCTAGGATCGTTACTAAGGTTTCCTCCTCATGATTGGAAAGCTCCAAATATTCCAGTTTCAGTTGCCAATAAAGCATGGATATCGCAAGTAGATTTTTCTACGAGGCAAATGGTAAGAACGAGCACGTTTTATGTAGCATGGTTTATATTTCTTATAGGAGCAGGTGCTGGTCTCATGGTAATAGGTAACGTTGTGCAAATAGCAAATGATATAACAGGACTAAAAGGAGAGCTTGCATGGATGGCTACACTAGCTGTTCAAATTCTAGCTATAGGTAATGCTACTGGAAGATAGTTAATGGGCTGGGTATGTGACAAACTTGGACCTAAGAATACGTTAATTATCATGCTATTAATACAGTTGATATGTTTGCTTGTTTTATTTCCGCACGCGAAATCTCCAGTAATTTTATACTTAGCTGTACTGATATTTGGCATGATGTTCGGTGCATATTTTGCTGTTATGCCAGCTTTAATTTCTTATTCCTTTGGAGCCAATAATTTAGGACCAAATTATGGGTTATTCTTTAGTGCTTATGGAATAGGAGGTTTATTGCTGCCTATTGTCATGGCTTCAGTTATAGGTAAAAATCCCAATTATGAAAGCTATGTAACAGGTTTCTATGTTACAGCAGGGTTTATAGTAACAGGATTAATATTAGCACTAATTTTAAGACCGCCAAAGACTGTATAATACAAAAATCTGGTATTTTAATTATAAAAATCCCATTTTTAAAAAATAGTATCCAAAAATTATTGCTAAACCATAAAATAACAAGCTTACTACTTGTAATAATATACCTTTCTTGCTAGGAAACTTTATTAAAGCTAGAAAAAGGGATGTTACATAAACACCTGCAATTGGTGTGAAAATAAGAACTGCTAAATCCAAGCCTTTTTTAGCCTTTCTTCTCAAGTATTCCCCTCTTTTTAAAAGGAACATTATTATCCTATTTTCTTTTTTGTAGAGATTTTCGAATAACTTAAAAATTGGATAAGCTGGAATTATATTTACTGTTACAACCAAAATTAATGAAAATATAGGATCTAAACCAATAACTAATGCTACAGGTAACGCAACTATAAGCTCTCCAGTTAATGTAAGCAATATTATAAAAATTAGTTCTGTAAGCATACATTTTATTTAAATTATCTAGAATATTTAACTAATCAGTTTCCTTATTTCGCCAATCAGTCTTTTTGCAATATTCAAACAATTGTAAGCTGTTTCTTCATCGATTTCAGTTTCGCTATAATCTGCATCCTTCCTCTTTTCATAAAGGTAAAGAACCTCTTCCGCTAGTTCGCTCTTTCCCAGATATTTCAAAATGTTTATTAACTTATCATCTCTTCTAGGAATAGATGACTTTAACTTTGTAGCTAGTAGCTCAATTTCTTTTCTAACAGCAAAATATGATGCTGAAACTGCTTTATTAAAACATCTATTTCTCAAATCAATTTCTGCTTCATTTATTAAAGCATCAGTCTTATTCATATTTAGTGCTTACGTAAAAGTTTACTGGACAATCATACTTTGAATTCACCTCGAGTGCAATTCTTGCAATTTTTCTTATAATCTCATCACTCTTATTTTTAACAATGACTAAAACATTGCTGTCATAACCATCTATTTCCTTGACATCAATAACTTCCTGCAACTTCATTACTTTCTCTTTAAATTCTTTTATGGACACCTGACAATCCTTCTTACTTAAGTTGTAATTCAGGAAAGAGTCAATGATATCTTTATTATCCTCATTAACCACGTAGAAGTTTATTGAACAGTTATACTTAGAGTTAACTTCCAAAGTTATCTTTACAATTTTTCTTATAATTTCATCATTTTTATTCTTAACAACGATCAAAACATTACTGTCATAAATTAAATCATTTTCATTAAGACCTATTATCATTAATAGCTCGTCTCCTAGCTCCTCTTTTAGTGTTTTTGCAAATTCATATAATGCTCTTCCCCATGTTTCAGCAAAGTTCAACACATACACATGTTAAATTCAAATTTGGAAACAAATAAATTTAACATGAAAATATTACCAGTTGATTACCCTTAGTATATTTTTACAATCAACTTACAATCGTTTTGAAGCTTTTGATTCCTGAAAAAATTAAACAAGTTTGTGCTCATCAATAGTAACTTAATGTTATTATATGTAACAATTACTAATTTTATGTTAATTAACATTATCAGTAATTTTCTCTTCGATGCATAGTTGATTTTTAGTGATAATTTAAGTAATAAGTCACTTATTACAAAAAAAATATAAATTTTTACAAAAATCTTGTTTTATGAGACCAAAATATAAGGCAATTATTTTAAGTTTTATTTTAATATTCTTAATTTTCTCACCAACTAATCCAGAAACACCAATTTCACCGGTTTTACAAAACCATGATGCTAATTATGAAGAAAATTTGAATGAAAATTTAAATAAGATAATAATAGAGGTTAATGGTTCTCAGCTAAAGCCTCTCTTAAATGTTTATACAATGATACCTAGATTAGCAGTATATAATGGTTCTCAATGGATCGAATTAAAGCTTGAGCTTGTTCCCTATGAATTTAGAGAAGAATATGCCTTTGGTGTTGAGAAGCAAATTGTTCCTTCATTTGATACCTTTGTAAGAAACACAACAAAATTTAGATTCTTCTTACCAAGTTTCAAAACTTATGAAAGTGATGATTGGTGGGATACTGCATTGAGGCAGAGCCTTAACATGAGGTTTAAGATCGAAATACCTGACTATTCTTTTATAGGATACTTTTATTTTGCTAACCTAACTTCCTATACTGACTTTTTGAATTCTGAACATAGAATAGCTATACCAGATCCGAGACCACAGGAACCTTTGCTTGATAAATATTATCTAGAACCACCTTCCCCATTCATTTTGGTTAAAAACTTTAGAATTAACGTAGGTCAAGTAGAGATTAAACCTTTGAAAATAATTCCTAATGGAGGTGGAGGAGATCCGCCACCTCCAAAACCCGCCTATCCTAATACTAGATATTACTCAGTAGCTTTCTGGAATGAGCCTTTTAAGGTAAATGACAATAAGACTACTAATGTTCTAACACCATATAGAACTAAAACTGCCACACTAAGGATTGAAGGAGCAGCTTCAGCTGATACAAACATTAATGCCAGGATTATCATAAGCATAAATGGAGAGAAGGCTGTAGATATTTATGCTATAACTAAGAAATTCAACGAATTTCATGATGTATCACAGTACTTCCCTTATAATGAAACTAGTGAAATGTTAACACCTTTATCACTAGCCATACCTGAAGGTAATCCCGCTATAGCTTGGAAATTCAATGTAACTTTTTATTTTGGTTATGAAGCTGAATCAGAAAAATTCGTTAAAAATGCCACAATAGACTTTTTAAATATTTACACCTTTGTAGATAATTACAGTCCTTCTTTTTACGGTTTATCACCACCTAACGGTTTGTTTTTAAAGCTTGTTGAAATAAAACTACCTGATATGATCATTCCTGTTAAAGTGCCTTTCGCTGGTTTAGGCTTCTATTTCAATGTAGTTAAGAATCCAAATCCTCCCCCTGATTGTAAAATTAATCCTGAAAAACAACAAGCATATGTGAAAATATACGTGAATAATTATCTACGTTGGTCAGGAGTGGTTAATTCTAGTAGCAATAAAGTGTTTATGGATGCTGTAGTTCCAGCATTTTTTGATTATATGACTTCGCTTATGTATAATACAACTGTTAAGGTTTCAATAGAATTAACACTTTTAACCGATTGGATTTACTTTCCTCCTAATACCAAAGGTTGTGCTTATTGGAGAGTAATGTTTGGCGCAGCATCTTCATTTAGACCTGAACCTTGGCCTGATAATTCTTTAAAGTGGTCAGTATTTTCGCCTTCAGAAAATATGGGAGGTCCTCACTTCATAGGTAAAGGTATGAGTCTTGCTTGGATAAATGAAAACCACTTCTTTTCAAAACATAATTTAAAGAATGAACCCATAGCTTTTGTAAATATATATCCAGTCATATATGGGGAAACAACTCCACAAATCGCTCCTAATCCTAGTTTCTACAATAATATTTATATGGTGGCTGTCAATAAAACAGGTTGGGTTAACAAATTTACTTCTGTTAAAATAGAATTCTATGCTGGTACTACTTTTCTTGATAGAGGGTGTAGCCTATATATTTCACATAATGGTAAAGAATACCCTGAAACTAAAAAAGCATTAGAAACTGCACAAGAGTGGATTGGCAGGGGATTTGAGATAAGCTCTTGGTTCTTCGGAGAGGCAAGTGCAATAGTAGCTTACTTCTTAAATGTAATGATCGATAATTTTATTGAGTTTCTAAAAAGAAATTTAGTATATACTGTTACGATTGATTGCCGCAATGATGGAGCAAAGGTAACGGTTAACACGGGACTAATAACAACGAAACCAACCGTGTTTAGGTTAGAGCTGTACTATTATAGTTTTCATCGACCGCCATCTGGCCATCATGAAGGTAATGTTATTGTACATTATGTCATAGAACATTCTGATAATTATCATACGCATCTTCTTAATGGTGGTTTTGCCTATTCTGAGATAGATTATATTACATGAAAAATTTTTTTTAATATTAAAACAAGGATTAAGACTATATCGTAGAAATAAATTTTTTATTTTACTTTTTATTTTACTAGCTTTTCTTTATATTACAATTAAAGCTGTATTTGAATATTATGTTTTATATGATATTGCTAAAATTTGGAGTTCTTATTCATGGGTCCCTTTAGAACAATTTTATTCATGGTTTGCAATCTCAATATCTACCCAATTTATTCTGAATGCTATTAAGTATTTACTGGAATCAATAATCGTAGCATATCTCTTGATTAAATTTGCTGGAAAGAAAGATGCAGGAAAATTTAAATTAATCTTGAACATATTTGCAATATTCCTCATTTTCGGAGTACTGCTATATATAATCGTGCCTGCTGGTTTATACATCCTGGCTTTAAATTCATTTATGCAAACCGTTGATATCTCAATTGCATTGTCTTTCTCGATATTTCTACTTATTTACTCTTTTGTTTATCCGATCTATTTAATACCTATAATGTACTATTCCCAAATTAAAGCATTAGATGAACCTAGGTTATTATCTAATTTGAAAAGAAGCTTTAGATTTTCTTTAACTAGAAAATTCCTACTCTTTATATTTTTGAATATAATTTATGTAATAGTATTCATAAGGTTGCCAATAGTACCTTTAAGTATTTTTCTCAGAAATGATTACTTGATATTGCCTCCTGAAGGGTTCTATAAAGGAATGATCGCATTAGCTACACCTTTAACTCCATATTCTATCGTAGCGATGCTGTATGCAAGTATATGGCAACCCTTGATTTATGCTTTATTTATTGTAGCAGAAAAAGGCGGTATGGAAGATTAAGTTATTCTATTTTAGTAAAAGCAGATCACTAAAAATTCTATAAGTTTTATATTTTTATGATTTAGCTAAGTTCATTATCATTACATAAAGAAATATTGTAATGGATATATTTGATTAATTAAAGAAGTATGAAAATAAACGTTGTAATAAAGAAGCATATTTTTATTTTCCTTGCCATCATATTTGGGGACTTTCTTATCCTGTTTCTAAGATAACTTTAGAGTATATGTCGCCAACTGTACTAACTTTTATAAGATTTTTTATTGGTGGCTCCATAATATTTTTAATTTCAAGGAAATAATTTACGGAAAAAGGAACTCATAAACTCTTTGCTAAATGTTGCCCTTGTTATTTTGCTTCTAAATATAGTTGAAATATTTAGAAATCTATAGTAGCAAAATATCTTGAAAAAGTTTAAATTTAGCAAGAGATGACCGTTAATTTGTAACTTATTAACAATTAAGTTAAATATAACCTAAAATATATAAATAGTGAAGGTAAGTGCGATATATTTCATTCCGTTTTATATTAAAGTATATATCTTTGGCTATAATTAAAAAAAGAGAAAGAAAAGAAATTATAAGGCCAAGGATCGGGCATATCGTAGAGAAGAAAAGACCAAGAGTTGGACATATTGTAGAAGTTTCCAAGAGAAAATAAAAAAATGGGTGTCAGAGTTAGAATAAAAGTTAACATAGGAAATAAAGTTGCTGAGACTGTTGCACTAGTCAATAGCGGATTTGAAACAGAAACGCCCCAGATTTTAGTACCACATAAGTTTATACTTTCAAATAATATAGATTTGGATATTTTAGGAAGGCCAAGAATACAGGAATACGATACTGCTGGAGGACGAATCATAATGTATATGTATCCAGAATCATGTACGGTTAATGTTGTAGAGGAAGATAGATTGTCAAAAAGTGTAAAAGCGGATTTAGTAATATCTACAATCGAAAAAGAAGTGTTGTTAAGCGATGCACTAACTGAAGAATTGGAAATAATCATAATAAGCCCAAGAAAAGGGTTATGGAAATTTACAGATGATCCTTTAAATAAAATTAGATATTCTTACAAGCCTGAATACTGGTAACTTTTATTTTTTAGAATTTGAATTTGAAAAGTTGAACCTAAATTTAAATGGTTAGAGCTAGTAATTAAAAATGATCACTATTTGCTGATCCTTCCATAAAAATAAAGTAATTTCTTTGCAAGTCCATACAATTAAAACCGATTAAGAATGAACTTAATAATTAAATTTCAATGAAATCATTCTTAACGAAGCTCTTATAATAGTTTTCCCATGTATCATTTGAGATAATATGAATTTCGAAGGGATTCAATTTAAACTTCTTGTTTATAAGGGAAACAAACTTTGCTCTTTGGAATTCGTCAACATTTCTCATTAAAATTATAGCTATATCTATATCGCTATCAGCTCTATAATTGCCTTTTACCGTGCTTCCGAATACAAGTAGCTTCAGAAAATTATCTCCAAAGTATTCTAAAGCCGTTTTCTTTATTTCGTAAGCATATTTTCTAAAATTCTGTCTATATTCATTAAAGATAACAGCAATATCCTTTTGAAGATCAATCAATTTCATTTTTAAATTTTTCCTTAAATTTATCCAAAAATTTTAGTGATATTTCTGCACTCTTTTTGCTATATTCCATCATGGTATATCTAGCCTCTATATATGAAGTAGTTAATAAATCTATTATTTCTTCGTTTTCTGATATAAATTCAGAGATATCAACTAATTTATTTAAATTCTCAAATAATATTCTTAAATTATGAATCTTTGGATAATCACCTATTTTAGATAAAGCTTAATAGCTTGTTCTACAAAGAATAGCACCATGGTATATCTGCTTTTTTCGTAAGCTTCCCTTGCTTCTTCTTCAAAATATTTAGCTTTCTTCTTTAAAAACTCCATATAAACTATTCAATTTGTTGCTTAAAAGTTAATTTCTTTATTTATTTTTCTAGCATATGATTAAATTAAAATAAAAATTACTTATGCATTATGCTCTCATATAGTTCAATCATTCTTTGGGCTACTTTTTCTATATCGAATTTCTCTGCAGTTAAATAAGCTTCTTTACATAACTTTTCATAATCACTACTATCCATATTCATGATCTTACAAATAGCTTTAGCTAAATCGTTGGGATCACCAGCTTTAAATAGAAGTCCATTTCTTTCATTAACAATCTCAGGTATTCCTCCGACTCTTGAAGCAATGACTGGCTTACCGCATGCAAAGGCTTCAAGTATTACAAGACCGAATGGCTCAAATCTAGAAGGAAGAACTAAAGCTTTACAGTTATGATAGTATTCTATTAATTCTTTTTTGTTAACGTAGCCTAAAATTGATACCTCCTTTTCTAACTCTAATTCTTCGATTATATGCATGACCTTAATCTTATTTTTGGAATCATCTCCGATCATAATCAACTTTATATCTCCGCAACTTTTGCTGGAAATCTTAAGAGCCTTTAACAAAATATCTATTCCTTTTTGATCGATATCAAATCTTCCTACAAACAATAAGTAATTGCCATTGGCTCTTTTATCTCTTTTAAACAAGTTTAAATTTATTCCCAGCGGTATCTTCTCTATCTTCTCTTCTTTTATACCTAAGTTTTTTAAATGTTGTTTTTCTAGTTCTGATATAGCAATTATTTTATCTGCATGCAAGGAAAAAACAGGGACAATGGAATCAAATATCCTTTTTGATATCTTTCTCCTTCCAGGATCAGAATGTGTTTGGATTACATGTTTTGTTTTCTTCAAAAGCTTTCTGAAAGAACCAATATATGTTGTAAAGTATCCGTAAGAATGGGAATGTATTACGTCAAAATCTTCCTTTTTCAATACTTCCTTTAGCATGCTAAAAGAGAAAATTCCAAGACCTCTTGGTAAAAAAGGTAATAAATTAATTGCATTAAATCTTTTAATATAGGGAAAATCCTTCTTGATCTCAACACGCTGAAAAGTTTCAAAATCTAAAAGGTTACTTGCAAAAACTTCAACTTCGATCTTTCTTCTTTGAATATTTACAAGCTCATAAACAAAGTTTTCTACACCACCTACTGAAGGTAAAAACTTAGGGACAAGATGCAACACTTTCATTATTTAAAAGTATTTTGGTCATCTTAATTAATAAATGCTAAAAAAGGAGCCTGATTTCCACATAAACAAAAGATGATAGATTCTTGTACGGTCAAGGAAATTGTTGGCTAGAATTTTAAGGTAAACATGCGACTTCTTTCCATTTAATTTTTTAAATTCTTTCCCTATATTAAAATAATATATGGAGTTTATTATTGTAAATTACAGACTGGGAGGAAAGCGAGTTTATCCTTCGCAGGTAATAGTTCAGCCAAAAGAAACAAGCAGTAATCCAGGAGACTTATTGGGAAAAAAACTTGAATATAAAGACAAGCATGGAAATGTTTATCATGGAAAGATTGTTAGGAAACATGGTAAAAGAGGCTACATTGCAACCTTTAAACCTAACTTGCCACCTTATGCATTAGGCGGAAGAGCTATTTTAAAAGAATGATTATTCTTTAACTTTTGCTATAAGTTTTATTTGTTTATTCTCTTTGTTTTATAAAACCAAATTGGTAAAGCTACTATTGATTACAGGATTAATTTCCATAGCTCTTCTCTTTACTCTCTTCAGATACTTTAAGAAGTAGCCGTTCTTAATCTAGCTATGAATATAACTTATTATTGAATTATAGTATGCATGCCAATAAAATATAAGATTTTTAATATGAAAATAGTTTTATCTTTTGTTGCAAAATTATGGGTTAAAGATTAATAAAATATCAAAAATTTATCTTTCCGAATTCTTACTCTTTTTACAAGCTTATTTTCTTCAACTATTTTAAGCACCAACGACCCAGCTTTTGTTTATAAATCGATCTCGACCCCACTTTTCATTACTTAATGTTAAAGGTTTCTAACTTGGTAGAGTAAGGCATAACTTTAAATTAATGAATGCCAAATTTATATCAAAGGTGACTTTATGTATTTAGATGAGTTTAAAGCTCGGTTAGTTAAGGATTGGTCTGGAAGCTTGTTTAGCTTAAGCTCTATACGAAAAATCCATCCAAGAGCTAAGGAATATTTGCATAGGTTAACTAAGAACAATGATATTAAGCATGTAACTTGGGGTTGGTACTGGTTTCCAATGAGTTATAGGGATGCTTGGGAATTCTTAGCTAAGGATAAAGGCTTTAAGGTAATAATTAAGCAAACTGCTGCAAGCATATGGAATTATGATTTTATTCATCGAGACGTTTTCCGCTTAGCTGTTAATAACCGATCTTACAAAAGAGCTTTAGAAGCTTTTGCAAAAAGCATGGGTTGGAATTTTGAAGTTGAGTTTCATAGAAAAATACCTTATGAGTATAGGGAAATTGATGGCTTATTTGTCGAGACTTTAGAATCCTGCATAGTAAATTGTATAGCTGAATGGTCATTCATAGATGCCTTCGCTACCTTATACTTCAGAAGGGATGATATAGATTTTGCTAAGTTGAAAAATTTAGGAAGATGGAAAAGGATATCTGGAACAAACACAAGGGTTTGGACTTTAATAAAATATGGTTGCAAATTGTTCAACAAATATTTTAGAAAAGAGGTCTTCAAGTTTAAAGCTGTTGAGATAAAACAAGCTGATGTCAGAGAATTGATAAACGAAGCAATAGAGAAGGTTGTTGAATTTGCCTAAAGCTATAGAGCTTATGAAGAGAAGGGAGGAAGAAATTTTAAACAGTCTACTTTTTCTTTCAAAGAAAACTAACGACTTCACAAATCCTGAGCTAATATTGATTGGTGGTTATGCTCTAAGAGCCTTCATACCATTTTCAAGGTTTACAAGGGATTGTGACTTTGCATTAATGAAAAAGAATGGCTGGAACATAGACAAGATAAAGGAATTTCTTTCTAAAGAATACTTAGTTGAAGAAGAACAGAAGCGTAACAATTACGGATTTTTGCGATGTATTAAATTTGTTAAATATAATAAGGCTAGAGTAAAAGTTTCAATTGACTTTATGGAGGGAGAAATTAGAGGAAGGAGGCAAAGGAGATAATAAAGATCGATGAAACTATGATCAAAAATAGAGTGTTTGTTTCAATTCCAATAGCTGGCATACTCATTAAATTACCTATTCCCAGCTATATTGATTATTTCATAATGAAAGTTGTTTCCGCTAGAGCTTCTGATATAAGAGATATTGCAGCATTAGTTTGTGAAAATGGAATTCCAGGTAATCTATGTGAAAGGACTAAACAAATATTACCTTATCCAGAAATATTTTCAATGAAACTTAAGGAAAGAATAATTCCTGAAATTAAAAGGAAAACATTCCTAAATAGCTGGAGAGGCATATTCGGTACAATAAAATACAATGAGGAAGATAGAATAAAAGTGATTATCGAATTGGAAAAGCTGATTAAAAGCATAGATCTTCTTTCTTAAAAACTCTCAGCTAATTCAAAAGCTATTTAATCAACTTCTTTAATTCGGCTATAAATTGTTTTACATCTTCTGCATATTCCTTAACTACTTCTTCATTCAACCAATTTTCGTAAAAGTTTTGGTGTAATGTACTAGCAACAGAGAAAAGTCTTCTAAGTTCTGGTTTATTTTCTTCTTCACCTAACTTTCTGACAAAGCTGAAAAGATCTCCATGAGATAAAATTGTAATTCCTCTGCTAGTTGCTACTGCTTTAACCATTAACGCTGCTGCACCCCACAGTTTTTCAGATGCCTGAATATAATCTTTTTTAGCTAAAAGATCATCAGCATCCTTCAAGTATTTTTCTGAGAGCTTCATATATACTTCAACTTTATCAGATGGATCCAATTTCTCATTCAGTCCTTTATACAAGGCTTCTAATACTAGTTCTTCGATGCTCATTCCAGTCTTTTCACATTCTTCTCTTAACTTTTTCTCGATTCTATTAGGTAGTATTAGCTCCAATGGGTACACACTATTTTATTAAGCTATAAACTTTATAAAGATACTTAACATAACGTTTTATTCATTTTCTTGTCAAGTTATTTCTAGAAGTTAATTTTTAATGATTCTTTTAATAAATAAATTTTCAAAAATTATGTGATGTTAAGTTTTATGGAAGAATAGTTGAAGCTCTATGATTATTATTTTTAAGATCGTTATGAAGTAATGATGATACCTAGATATTTTAATACGAATTCAAAGAATTTGTAAACGAATCACTTTAAAATGTTTTATAAGAAAAATTTATATAGCTATTTATTTATTTATGAAGAGGCTATACTCTTTGCTGGTTATAGCTAATCCTGATTTAGATAGAAATAACATTCCTGAAATAATAATAGCTTATATGTGGGATGGGTCTGCACCTATAAGAGGACCAAATAGAATTGAATATATTATACTTTGGAATTTTAATACTAATGGACAATATTCTTCAT
>OGCB01000001.1_pt1 | contig 129949 bp, 126 predicted proteins | sample 1570031 | NCBI WGS metagenome assembly OGCB01 (sample SAMN05518655, study PRJEB24509) | hot springs metagenome | isolation source: Octopus Spring Streamers, Yellowstone National Park, Wyoming, USA | place: USA:Octopus Spring Streamers, Yellowstone National Park, Wyoming, USA | collected 2011-10-11 | reverse complement strand
CTTTAGGTATGCAAATCAATTTGGGTGGTTACATAGAATTAACAAAAGAATTATATAACCAGTTATATACTCAATATAAAGAAATTATGGATCAATTAACTAATTATGAGTTAAAATATTGTTTAAAAATAGATTTAACTCCAGAAAATGAGTAAAACAATAGCTTTAATTTTATCGTTAATCATAATATTAAGCACATTCATATCATTGGTTCCTAAAGTTTCTTCTCAACAACATAAAACTCCGAAAGATCCATATTTTGTTGGTGCTAGATACAATCTACCGTGGTGGTGTTGGTGGTGTTCACCACCGACAGCAACTTATGTAACTGCAACTATGTTTATTCCTGATGGTTCGCCTGAATATTATTCAGTAAACTTTATTCATTATTACGTACTTTTGAACGTTAATAATCACGATCCTAACAATGCTCCGAGATACTGGTATCAACTTGGAATTGATAACAGATTTCATGTAGTAGCAGCAACATACGATTATGGAAATGATCGGCGTCCCCATACTGGTGATGATAATGTTTGGTGGTGTATTAGTCCTGCTGATCCTAATCCATCATATTTTTTAAAGCGTGGAGAATGGTATAGATTTAGAATAGAAATGGATGGAAGAACAGTTGTTTTTTCGGTTCAGCGGTTTATTAATGGAGTATGGCAAAATGTTTTTGAGCCTTGCAGACAATCTTATTCTACATCTGGATATTTAGTTTTGGATAGTAGTTATTCCGTTTTTCAAGAAGTAAGAGCTAATCAAACCTATGAAAGAATGCCAACCTACAGTTTTTATTTTATAGACCTTGGAAATAGCAGAACATCTACAGAAACAAATTGGGTTTCTTTTGAAGTTTCAAATAATCCCACGGTAAATCCTGTTCCTCCAAATGCTAAAGCAACTATATATCAGAATCGCGTTCTTATTCAAAATTTCTATAACAGATTTCAAACAGCATCAGGTCAACAACCAGTTAGTGGAGCATCAGCTACTAAAGCTTCTTCAAAAAATACCTTTTTAGTAGCATATTACAATTCTTGGAATAATATCGTTATAGGTAAAGTAACATACAGGGATCCTATTAATAGACCTAACAAATATTATGTGAGTTATGAGATATTAACAATTACATCTGAAAAAACAGGTGCTGTACCTTCAATAACATATAGTCCCTACACAGGTAAGTATTACTTAGCTTGGACTGGTTTAGATTATAGACTTAATGTCATGCAATCATATGATGGAATTTATTGGTTTAATAAAGTAACTCTAAATGAATATTCATTGCGTGCTCCGACTTTAGTGGTTAGTGGTAATCATATTTATATTATATGGGTAGGTATGGACGATAGAATAAATGTTATGAGATCCCAAGATGGAATTAATTGGTTTGATAAAAGTACAGCTAATGAATTAACTAAATATCATGTTGGTGCTACTACATATACTAACAATGTCTTGGTTATTGCATGGGTTGGACTTGATTATAGAATAAATGTAATACATTATTATGCATCAACAAAAACATGGTTATATAAGGTAACCCTTAATGAATTATCATTTTCAGGAGTTAGCATAACAGTTATCAGAGAACCTTATAAGTATTATACCAGTGATACGCTGTATTTAGTTTGGATGGGTGGGGATTGGAGGCTTAATTCAATAAGATCAAATGATTTAGGTATTAACTGGGGTCATAAAATGACTTTCGATGAAAGTAGACTAACCAATCCTTTTATTGCATCTAATGAAGATAAATTATTTATAACCTATTGTTGGACGATCTTCTCTTTTTATTGAGAACAACATTATAGAATAAATTTTTAAAATAATAAAGAGTATTTTTCTGTGATATTAAAAATTTCCGAAATTAACCATTACTTCTAAAGAAAATAAGATTTATAGTCAATTAGTAAATAATGATACTCAAATTTTTTATAGATCCGATGTGGCTAAAATTTCAAATAACTAATCAAGTCAAGTAATTATTCTTCTTTAACGATAAGCTTATTTCCTTCGATTTTTATCACCCTAACGTTTTTCCCTTTCTTTATTACTCCTTTTGCAGAACTGGCTAACCATGTTTCATTTTCTACTAATACAACTCCTGTGTCATTAATGTCTGTTAAAGCTTTTCCTTCTTTACCTATAATGCTTTCTTTAGAAAATATAGGTTCTTTTTCTAACACATAGAGAGCTTTATAAACTATTATAGATAAAATAGTTAGAACAATTATTATTAAAATTGTTATCCATAAAGGTATATTTATTCCGAAAAGTGGTAAAATAAAGAATATTGCTATAATAATAACGATTTCATCGATCGAAGCTAATATTGTGGCTTTAATTCTTTCTTTTTTCATCAAATTTAAATTTAGAAAACGTAATAAAAAATTATGTTATTTAAGAAAAAGCAAACGCTGGATGATTTTTTAAATGAAATTTTAAGATTAATGAGCAAACATGCTAATAGGATTTATAAATATATGGATACATTTGACGAACATCTTAAAAATTTAGATAATTTAATAACTGCTACGGAAAATAATATGCAAAACATTGATAATCATGTCAAAGAGTTAACTGCACATGTTCGTAGCGTTACTTCAAGACTTGACATGTTTGATCTTTATCCTAAGGAAATAGTTATGTATGGAAAGATGCTTAATAAATATTCCAAAAAGTTTGATGGTTATTTAATTGAAGCCAGAGAATTTAGACAATCTTTAAGCGACTATATAAAGAAACTTTCAGAAAATAACCGAGTTATAAGAGAGTTTTCCTTAGGTTTTCAATCATATTTAAAATTGATATATAATCTGTTATATCCTTTGAAATTCGATGATTTTAAAGAAGAATTGTTAAAACTTGGTATAAATATAGAAAAAATAGAAAAAATTAAATATGTGGATTCTGAGGGAAAATTTCTTGTAAAAGATTCTCATATAGAATTTAATATTTATAAAAGCGAAAATCAAAATTACTTGTTAGAAATAAAAAATTTTGTAGATAATGAAATAGCTGAATTTTTGATATATAAATCTAAAGTCTTTAATTCAATTAATAATGAAAACTTTAAAAAAGTTGTTTTAGCTTTAGTTGTAGAAAAAGATGCTTATAATTTGCTTCAAAATAAAGGATTCAATGTCATATATAAATTTATCATATAAATTTGTTTTAATATTTTTAATTTTTACTTCATATATATTTCAATATAATTTATTTTTTCCTCAAGAAAATTTTTATATAAAAATAATAGAATTTTATGATAAGACTGATTCCATTAAAGTTGATTTAATAAGAGTAATTGATGGTGATACAGTTGAGGTTAGTTCTTGGAATGAAAAGAGAAGGGTAAGAATTGTTGGTTATGATGCCTATGAGCTAAGTGAACCTAAAGGACTTGAAGCTAAGTCCTATTTAGAATATCTTTGCGTTAATGCTGAGGTTTATCTTGATGTAGATGATCTGGAGCCTAAGGATAAGTACAATAGGACATTGGGCTATTTATACTGCAAGAAAGAGAACGAGGAAATATATAGATCTGTAACTAAAAGCTTTTTAATTTTAAGACCTGACCTTGTCAAAAAACCTTTACAAATTCCTCCAGATGAGCATCCGTATACTGTTTGGTTAACTAAACATTTTATAAAAATAGTTTCAGATGTAAAGTTTGATCTCTATGTTTACAATTTAACAGGAAATTATAAATTAAATGAAAAAAACGTAACTTTAACTGGAGGATATTATGTTATTGAAAGTAATTTGTTTATTAATATAAAAGAATTGAATTTATTAACGGATAAAAGTAAAACAATAACATTAGAAGCCAGCTATAAAGAAGCTACAGTTACAATAACGGAAACTTTTACAGTTAGCGAAACCATGACAAAAACCAATACAGTATATGAGACAAAGACAACAACTGAAAAATTTAATTATACTACTACAAATACTATTACAGTCATGAACACTTATACTAGACCATCTGAAACGAGCAATGTGTTATATATCATTATTATTATTATATCTTTATTGGTATTAGTGATGGTTATTTATTTGTTTAGAAAACTTAGACGATTTTAAAATAATTATTTATAAAAAATTTTGAACTTCATATTAAAGTAAGTATTTATGAAATTTATGAATATGAAAATAAACTTGCTATCATATTAATTAATAACTCTTTTATACGACTGTGTTTCTTAATAAAGTAGCGCAGGAAGTACTGGCTTTAAGTTACTTCTAAGAGAAAACTAAGTTTAATGTATCTTAAAGCGCTGGTTTATCAATAGCGTTTCTATTTTTATTACTGAAGTTTTCTCATTCAATTATCTTAATACGCTCTGAACATAATGTTTTTAAGGCAAATTGTGTTAAGAGGACATCGATTACAATCTGGATTTTCTTCATGACAGTACTTTACCCCTACAAGAAACGCTCCATAGTCTATGGAGAACATGTCTCCATCTGATTTAATAGTTCTAACCTCTTTTTCTATTCTCAATCTCTCCCTCTCTGCTTCAACTATCATTCTTTCTCTTTCCACATGTACACTTTCTAGAAAACCAGTGCGGGCCAAAATCTTTACGACATGTCCATTCACAACCATTGGTATAAAGTTTGCAGGTAGATTTTCTCCATAAATTTTCACAAATAGTTTTAAATGTGTTATCCATCCTACATAGAGCCTCGCAGCTTTCTCATAGAGCAATCCCGAAAGTAAATGTTCTTTCAATATTCCTTTATTGAGAAGTATGAAGGGGTCCTGATATCTCTTAAAGTATTCAAGTAATCCTCCAAACCTATAAGATAGGTTATGTATAGTTAACATAAATCCTCCTATTCTAAGAAATGTTATTCCTTCTTTCTTCATTCTAATAATTCTGGTCTTCGGAGTATATGTATCTAATACAGATCGAACAATTTCGTGAATATTGTTAAAGCATCTCTGAGGTTTCATAAAAAATTCATATCCATAATTTTGGAAAACCCTTTTAACAGTTTGCCTAGCACTCTCAGATTCTGCTTGCTGATCTAATATAGCTGCCAGAAGGAAATATCTTACTAAAAACTCTTTATTATTAAGCAGCTCATGGCTTAAAATGTCTAGAAGTGTTTTCTTAAGGTCTTCTGCAACGCTTCTAGAACCAATTTTTTCAAGCATATCAAGTAATGACCTTCTTTCATTTGATTGTAACACATAAGGTATTTTTACTGTAGGCATAATGTTACTTAGTTTAAAGTGTCAGATACACAATATATTCATATCTGTTATTTGTTTCCTAATATCTTTGAAATATCTCAATTATTACTTTTCTCCCTTATTTTTTTCTCGATTTCGTTTCTTAATTGTGTTCTTAGACGTTTTGCATCATCTCTTATAATTATTTCTACATTAATAGCTTCTGGTGTAAGCGAACCCTGTTTTAGTCCTAGTCTCTCTTCTATAGCTTCTTTAAGTTCAAGATCAATCTCATAACCTATACAGTTTCTTCCGAGCTTTTTAGCAACTAAGCATGTTGTTCCAGTTCCAAGGAAAGGATCCAAGACCGTCTCTTCATAATAACTATATAACAATACAAGTCTCTCGATTAGTTGCTCAGGAAAGGCTGCTGTGTATTTACTCCATTTTTCATGAGGTAAAACGTTTTTTATGTCCCAAACTGAAAGATACCATTTCTCATTTTGAAATCTAGAGATATTTATCTTAGATTTCTCTTTAACTTCTGCAATAACTGATGATCTATCAAATTCACCAGGCTTCTTAAAAACAACTACTTCTTCATATATATTGTCTGGATAGTAGTACATTGGATATGGATGCTGTATGATAACTCCGCTCCTTCTGGATATTCTGATGTATCCCTCAGGTTTTCTCCAGATAATCTTATCCTGGTACTCAAAACCGATATCGTAGACCATAATATGGATTAAGTCTGATACAATTGGATAAAGTTTACCCTCGATTCTCACATCTTGGGTAACAAAACAAGCATATCTAGCAGGTTTAAGCACCCTAATTAGTTCTTTGCCTACATTTTTTAAAAGTTTAAGGAATTCATCGTAGGAGTTAAATAAGTTTGGAAAATCAAAGGGAGCATTATAATAAGGAGGTGAGGTGACAATTAAATGTATGCTATTATCATCAATTTCTTTCATGTTCTCAGCATTACCAAAAATAATCTTAATAATTACCACTATTCTTCAACTTTACTATATGTCTCGGGAAATATAAAAATAAATGTTATCATCAAAACTTTTAATATTTGTCTGCTATAAAAACAAATTACAACATTTAATATTTAACTCTATATATTGCTTATCATTTTTAAGATAAATTAATTATTTAAACAATTTTAAAAATCATCTCTAATATATTTAATACTTTTCTTAGAAAAAGTAGAATATAGCCAGCTATAATGTAAAGTGCCACATTAACCGAAAATAATAAACCTTGGAAATTAACTTTATATTCTCCAAAATTACCGTATAAAGCTCTTCCTATAATAAAGTAGAAATATAAAAAATAAAAAACTATTAAAAGTGCTTCGCTATAAATTATTAAAGATCTTTTAACTTTGATTAAATTAATTATTATTATTGGTAAAGCGAAGATTATCAGATCTTCTAATTTGTAAAGATTATTTTTAATTGGGGAAAGATAATTTAATGCAATAGTAATGAAATAAGGTAATATTATGAGCAAAAATATACTTGAAATTGTTGAGAATATTAATTTCCCCAAGCCAATTTTTGTCTCCATTTTTCTTCTTCTTATTAATAGATAGGTTATTGGAACAAAAGGTAATATAAATAACAATATGAGCAAGTAAAAATTCTCTATGTTAAAGTTAATTAGTTTATCCTCGTTTAAATGAATTTCTTTTTCATAAGTAAATATTGATTTAATTCTTAAAGTATAGTTGCCTAAGGGTAAAGTAAATTCTATATTGCTTGCATAATTTTTATAACTTCTTTGGCCAATTATTTCTATGTTTGCTTTAACTTCATTACCCAACCAATCATTTATTATAACTTTCAATTTATAAACTGGAATATAATATAGCGTTAAATTCCTAGGAGAAGATAGGTAAATAGTAAAATTCTTTGTAGCACTTATAAAGCTTCTATTATTCATTTCTATTTTTTCTTGTGGAACAATAACGTAATGCCTATTTCCTTCTAAGTATATCGGTTCGTAGCTTATTTCAAAGTTTGCATCGTTAATTTTTACATTAGCTTTTAAAGTATAATCATTAATTGTTTTTATAAATAAATATAATGGATAATAAAACTGATAATAAATTATTATTGAAATATTTTCATTTATTTCAAGTTCCATCTCATTTTTATTATAAACTTTTTCGTTAATTACAATTTTATTTAATTTATATAATATATCTTTATAATAGAAAGTTTCGTCTAATATAATTTTTATTTTTGTTTTAAATATGGTTATATTAATTGGTAAATTGATTTTTATATTTTCTAGAATTATTTTATACTCTTTTAAATATGGATCGCCTTTAAAATCTATTTTCAAATTATATTTTTGTTCTTTAATTTCTTTTATTTTATTCCATGCTAGTTTGGGTTTATTAAAATAATTTATTAGACCAAAGTTTGCTTCAATATTAGTTGTATTATAAAAATGATCATCGAATCTATAATAAACAACCAATTTGGTGGAAGAAAGGATAGAAGCTAAGGCAATTTTCTCAATAAATAACGCTTGATTTATTTCATTATGTTTCTCATTATAGGTTGAATATCCCGTTTCTGCAACGATCACTGTTTTATTAAAATACTTTGCTTTGTTTATATAATCGTAAATTAAAGAAGCTTTTGAAGGATCTCCTGGATTTTCTGTGTAATCATCAAGATAGTTTGGATAATAATCTAAACCTATAATATCATAGTTTATTTTCCATTCATTTAATTTTTTTAGGAAACTAAACCAATTAGGGTTATCTACAATAACGTTTATAATTATTGGAGCATTATCCAAAGTTTTAGTTATATTGGCTAACTTTTCTAAAATTTGTTTTATTTGAGTTTCATTCCATTTCCCTGTTCTCCATCCCATCCATTTATAAAATGCAACATGATTAAGTTCATTTTCTATTTGCCACATATCAATTTTACCTGCATATCTTTGAACTGTATTTTTAGCAAAAATTGTTAAATAATTTAAGTAATTCGGATTGTCAATAGATCCTTCTTTTAAAATCCATTCAGGTAAAAGATCTGTATGGCCAGCTCCAATAATAGCTATTATCTTTAAATTTAGCCTTTTTGCTAGATTTATTGTATAATCATAGATTTTAAAGTCAAACTCTCCTTTATTTTTTTCTACATTTTTCCAAGCTAAATGAAGCCTAATCCAATCGAATCCAGCTTCCTTTATTTTAATTAGGTCTTGTTCTATATTACTTCTTGTCGTAGGATCATAATGAATTCCTAACATTAAACTATCTGATTTATTTATATCGAAATTTAAATTAATATTGGAATAAAAAGAAATGAGTAAAAATAAAATTAAAAACTTCATGGGATAACTAAAAATTTTGTAATTAAAGGAGTATCAATATTAATTGGTTCTAAAATAAATAATTCAATCTTTATTACGCTTCCATGCTTTATTCCTTTTATTATATTCTCAAAAATAATTTTATTATAATTTTGTAATATATTAATTTCTAATATTATTTCATCTAATAAATTATTATTAATATCAAATATCTTTATTTTTGATTTTATAAATATTTTATTTTCAATGTTACTTTTTAATATAATTTTTGATTTTATAAATAATTCATTTTCTTTTAATTTTTCAAAATAAATATCTTCTATATCAACTTCTATTTGTCTATTTAAATTATATTTAAACTGTTTGCTAAATAAAATTTCTTCTTTTTTAATAAATAAATTTATAGTTAAATCTAAATCTTTACTAATAAAATTTATTAAATTATTTTTGTTAGTTATAATTTTTAAATTTATTATATTTTCTCCATATTTCAATCTGTCAATTTTAGAATAAAATGTAGCTAATTTTTCTTTTTCAGCATAAACATCGCCAAAAATTTCCAAATCTGAGATTTCTATCCATCCTTCATAATTTATTTTTAAAGGAGTAGAAAAAGTTACATTCCCATTGTTTATTTCCAACATTTTTATTTCCAAGAGATTAAAGAGATTTTTAACTTCTATTTCGTTAAAACTTAGTGAGAAAGGAGTCGAAGTTTTTATTATTCTTTCGACATCTAATTCAAAATATATTAAATTAAAAGCATAGCGCCCATTGGAAGCTACTTTAATTTTTATTGCTTTATCTTTTAAAATTTTCTCATGAATATTTAAAGCTATTAGCTCTGTTAAATTCAAACGTATATTTATGTTTAAAATTTTCTCTTCACCGCCTTTAATTTTAATTTTTTCATAAGGATAACCAATGTATGTCCTAGTTATTAGAAAATCATCCAAGGTAAATATTGAAATACTAATAGCAAGGTTTTCGATATCATATAATCCATCATTCCTAATTTTAAGGGGTATTTCAATTATAACTGAATCTTTTTCTAATATGAAATTTATTTTATTAGGATCTGTAGGAAAATCGATTTTTATTCCACTTGCAGATATTGGTATAGTTAATCCTAAAATTGAAAAGGAAATGGAAGAAATAATTATAATAAGTTTCAACAATGCTAAAAAAATATGAAATTTTGCCACTGTTTTATTTATTTATGATCGTTAATAAATATATTATATGCTAAGACTTTTCGGCGATGTTTATAGCATAGGCGGAGGAAAATATACAGAATTGTTTCATCTTTTTATTTCATGGCTTGTTTTAACGTTTATTTTCTCTTTAAGATTTATTATTTCTGAGCCTTTATCTCTTGGTACTCTCATAATTTTTGGTATTTTTGGAATAATAGTAGGGACTGGTTTTGTATTACATGAGTTAGCTCATAAATACTCAGCGAAATATTATGGACATTTTGCTGAATTTAGAATGTCACCTCAAGGCTTAGCTTTAGCTTTAATTATAAGCATTGCAACTTTTGGACAATTTATTTTTGCTGCGCCAGGAGCTACTGTAATAATCCCAAGAGGAAGCATATTTGGCTTCGGTTTAACGAGAAGAGAAAATGGAATAATTGCTGCTTTAGGTCCTATAACTAATTTAATCTTGGCAGGGGTTTTCTATATTTTGACTTTTTTAAATATTCCATTACTTCAAAGTATTGGGAATATAGGTTTATTTGTTAATCTATGGTTAGCAGCTTTTAATTTAATTCCAATTGGTGTTTTAGATGGAGCCAAGGTTTTAAGTTGGAATATTATAATATGGGCATTACTTGCGATACCTTCTTGGGCGTTGGTAATTTACCTAATATTAATTTGAACTATTTTTTCAAAAGCTATTTTATAAATTTATCTATTTCAATTAAAGAATTTATTTTAGGGCAATCATATTTACTTTCTCCTTTTCTATCAAGCAAAACCGCTTTCATTCCTAAAGATAAAGGAACCCTTATATCTAAATCATAGTTATCGCCTATCATCATTATCTCATCAGGTTTACATGAAGCCATCTCGATAGCTTTTTTATACAGTCTTATATCAGGTTTTTCATATCCTATACTTGCAGTAGTTATAACCACCGAAAAATAATGCTCGATACCTTCCTTTCTTAATCTTTCCTTTCTAAAATCTTCTTCGCTTAAAATACTTTGGGTAATTATTCCTAAATTTTTTTCTTTCATTACTAAGTAATTCAAACATGGTATTGCATCAGGATATAAGCTTGCTCCGCTTCGTTTATGCCACTCATTGTATAAAATTTCTATCATTTCATCAACATTTTCTTCTATTCCTAACTCATAAAAAAGAAAACTATAATAATCATAGGCTATATCTTTATTCCATTTATTCCTTGAATTTAAATATTTTCTTTCCCAGTAATCTTCTGCAGCATCATAAGCTCTTTTTACTTCCAAAAAAGAAAAATGATAATTAAACTCTTTTAAAACTTCATTTATTATTGTAAGCAAGTCCTTCTTTATATAAACCAATGTTCCTACATGATCAAAGTAAACGAATTTTATATCAGCCATTATTAAAAACTCATGAAAATTATATTTAAGTTTTTAAAAATATAAAGCTAGTAGATTAAGTTTATCTATGGAACTATTAATCTTATTAATCTTGACAATATTCTTAACAATACTTCTTCAAGTTTTCACAAGTGTTGATTATTTGGTAATATTATTAGTTATAGCTTTGTTAATTTTAATATTAATTAGGCGTAGAAGAAAGAAAAATAAAATTGAAACAAACCCATTAGATTTTCTGCATGGTTAAATAATGAAAATTAAGAAATATTGTCTTGTTTTTAGCTTAGATTATTAAGTCAAATTAACTTTAGGACTGTTTAAGGATGAAGTAATGCATAATGTTAAGTGAAAGCGAGTAGTTTAATATCTTTCAAATGTAAAGTAAGAATATATAAAATTAAGTTTTTGTTTAAAAATAGTCAATTTCTTTGGAATTAAAATCATAAAGTTTATATACAGTTAAATTTAAATATTTGAAAATTGTTTTTTTTGTGAAAGCCAAAACAATTATTTCGGTGGCAATGCTTGTATTTTTAGTATACGGTAGTAGTACAATTTACCCCCAAAATGCATTTGAGGGGTATGATTTAAGATATAGACCATTGCTAGGAGGAACACAAATTGAAATAACTAAAGCAGCATGGTATGGACCTTCTTTTAGCAAAGGTTTTTGTTCATTAGGTTTTCCTGTTAATTTTACAGAAAATAATGTTAGAAAATACGGTTACATTACAGCAGGTCACTGCATAGGAACAGCTTATGGAGGAGATTATATAGATCAACCAAGAAAAGCTTCTTGGTGGGATTGGAGTAATTTTATAGGAAGAGGAATTAGGATGGCCGATGAGCGTATCGATAATAGGGCAGATGCAGGATTAATAAGAATCGAAGGTAGCGGTCATGAGGGTGGTGTTGGCAAGCATATTTATGAAATGGGTTATATTCGTTACTTTCGATTTCACTATCCAGATTTTAATAAAAGAGTAGGCATCTTAGACGTCAAAACACCTCTTAAAGAAATGGAAAGTAATGAAGACTACATACTATATAAATCCGGAAAGACTACAGGTCTAACTTATGGTGTTGTACTTCAATATGACTATCGTGCAAAATATAGAGCCGGCGATCTCTATCCTACATTATTGATAACCAAACTGAATCCGAAGAATAATACGCCGTATTATGATGGCCCGATAGTTGGGTACGGTGATAGCGGAGGGCCAGTTTATATGCGGATCTTGATTTATCCATATTACATGCCACAATATGGCGCAATAATTTATGGCATTACAACTAGTTTTGACCCTGCTAGACCAAATGATCCTAATTATATGGTTGCTTCATGGGCAATCAAGGTTAAGGAAATTTGGCCTGATATATCGTTTATAACCTGTGGATATGGTTCCTCATGCTGGTGAAAAAATGAGGAAAGCTATATTTTTACTTTTGATTTTAGTAATATTACTTAGTATTAATGTTTTGAATGTAAAAGCAAACGAGATGCAGGGAAAAATTGTTGAAGTTGCCAAAAGAAATCCTGACATGGTAATAACGGGATGCAATGAAACGTATATATATTGGAAGTACAATACTCCCAAATATCCAAACCCTGTTTTAGTAAGAGAAGCTAATGAAACATATTATCTAGAATTAAAAGAAAATGTAGATTATGGTGATGAATATTGGCTTCTACTTCACATGCTTGCAGCCAAATATAATTTAACTGTCCCTCTAAAAACCTATGAACGTTATTTATACGTCGAATCATTGAGAGCTGAACTTGATAAGATAAAGAATGAATTATTCCAGCAACATGGGGACTTAGGTATATGGATGCTGGGTGTTCTGGGTTTTGAACCTATTACAGTAGGTATTAGAATGTATAAAATAACTGATGAAAAGGTCAACATTGTTCTTGAATATATTGGACCTTTTGTTAAAAAATATAATGCATTAGTCTTCATTTTCGAAGATTATTTTGCAGAAAGCATATATGAGAAACAGAGGGAGGCCGTCAACAGGTTTTATGATTATGGTCTAAATGAATATTTAAACTTACTTAAGGAATACTATAATTTTACTTTTGAAATAAAGGATATTATTATGATAGGACGTGATATAACTTTACCTATACCTAAAAATGTGCCTTTCAATGAAGAATTTGTAAAGAAAACAGTCTCGGTAATAAGAAAGTATGCAGGATGCGAAGTTCCTCTAGTAGTTAATTTCGCCTATGATTACGTTGTATTTTTCCAGTTTGAAAAAGCTGTATTATATTCTACGCCAAATGATGGTAAGCTACTTAATCCTAAACCTGCCTATCCATCTCTCCCATATTTAATATTATTATTCGTAGTAATTCCAATAGCAATATTATTACCTTTAGTTTTACTTTTAAGAAAAGGAATAAATAAGAAAGGAAAAAATTGAAAATAATTCCAAATAATTTTTTTACTTTTTAACCGATTTAAAAACTTATTACATAAGAACGAATATTTATTATTTTAAAAAATTTAATATTTGTTATGAGTGAAGTAAAGATAAGATTAAAGGAGTATCATAAAGACTTTGTTAATTATTTAAAATCTATAAATGCAAAATATGATTCCTTAACAAACACTTGGATTGTTGATTATTCTAATTATGAAGAAATAAGGAATAAAATAAAAGAATTCAACCTTGACAGTAAAATAGAAATTTCTGTTAAAGTGCCTGTTGTAAAAAAAGAAAGACCTCAGGAAGGAAGAATAGTAATGAGATTATCCAAAGATAAAAAATATGCTTTATTAACAATAAATCTCTTAGCCTTTAAAGAAGATATCGAATCTCTTATAAGTGGTAAAAGAAGAACTGTTAGATTTAGAGTCCTTCCTTATCGAAGAAAAACAAGTTCACCAACGCAAACTTAAAAAGGATCAAAGGCCTTCTGTCATCATTCATTCAGCGCTTTGTACCTTTCTCATCTCTATTTTATAATTTTTAAATCAAATTTAAATTCATTTCTAGTATAGTTATTATTCTAAATAGAATTTGAAATGAATCAAGAACTTTATCTCCAATTCTTATTATTTTCTCCGCTTCTTTTAATATCCATTCATTTTCGAAGTCTCCATGAGGAAATCCTCCTATAATTATTATTTTTCCTTCTAAGAGATTAGCTAAATTATTTAAACTTATTTTATCTCCTTTCTCATGAAAAACTACCCAACTATTTCCTTGAATGAATTCTTTTAATTTCATATCTATTAACTTTAATAATTCTTCACCATCGCTAATTATCGCTCCTTTTTCATAAAGCTGTTCAATTAATCCAATAAAGTTATTATAATTCTTCGGTATTCTTGTTTTATTATTTACTTCAATTATCTTATCTTCCAATGTATGAATGTATATTTTGCTTAGATTATTTTGAGCTAATAAACTATATTGATGAACCAAAAGTAAAGAATGAATGATATCCGGTCTTCCTCTTTTAGTGGAATTAGGTAATTTTAACATTGCAAAATGATGTTTAGCTCTATCTAAAATAATTTTTGAAGGATCTTTTCCTCTTTTATAAGCATCTGAAATTACGGCTGGATGATTAATAATTTCCTTTGGTATAAGTTCCAATGAAGATTCAGCTATGAGAAATTTAAATTTCATTAAAAATAAATATCAACTTTTCATTTTAAAAATAAATGCTAACAATAGGAATAGATCCAGGAACTAAAAGTTTTGATGTTTGTGGAATTGAAGAAAAAGATTCAAGTATAAAGGTTATAATAGATGAAAGTTTTCCTTCAGAAGAGGTCGCAAAGGATCCTTCAATTATTATAGAATTAATAGAAAAGTTTAAACCTAATTTAATAGTAGCTCCTTCAGGATACGGAATATCCTTAAAGCATATTTCGCAGTTAAACGAAGTAGATATGAAACTAATAACTTTAAGTAAAAAGACAGATGAAGGAATACCTGTTCTAAAAGGATTAACCAAGCTAATAAAAATGTTTAAAGAATTAAATTATAATGCTTATTTAATTCCTGGTGTAATACATTTATCTACGGTAAAAAGTTACAGGAAAATAAACAAAATTGATATGGGAACCGCTGATAAGTTATGTGTAGCTGTTCTAGGAATATATGATCAAAGTAGATATTATAGAATTGATCATAAAGAGACCAATTTTATTTTGGTAGAATTAGGTTATGCTTATAATGCTTGTATCGCAGTAGAAAAAGGTAAAATAATTGACGGTATAGGAGGAACAAACGCATCGATTTCTTTTAAATCTTTAGGAGAGATGGATGGTGAACTTGCTTATATTTTAGGTAACTTTGAAAAAAAAGTCCTCTTTAGTGGAGGTATTTCTGATATATTACAATCAGATAATCCTGAAGATATTTTAAAAGACGAATTTTCTTCTGAAGCTTTCTTTGAAGGAATAGAAAAGATGGTTTCTTCAATTCTTGTAAGCTTAAGATATCCAAAGGAGATTTTAATTTCAGGAAGACTTTCGAGAATAGAAGGAATTTATGAAGAAGTAAGAAGAAGATTAAGAAAATATGCAAAAGTAAGAAGGATAGAAGGATTAAAGTATGTTATAAATAAAGGGGAATATTTTGAAGATAAGCCCCTTTTATGTAAGGAAGCTGCCCAAGGAGCTGCATTGATTTCCAATGGTTTAGCTGGAGGAATTTTTAAAGATTTAATATTCAATTTAGAACTTTATAAATCTAAAGGAACAATATTAGATTATATATATTTAAAAAATTATAAAGCGATAATATATAAAAATTTAAGTTTATTTGATACATTATAAAATACTTGCTCTAAATTCAATATATATATTGTTTATATTAAAATTAACTTTTGTATATACTTCATAAAGTCTTAATCCTAATACTCCTTTAGCATCTACATATATTTTTATATGAACTGCAAAAGGATTTGGGTCATAATCATGTGTTAAAAGTAAATGTGCAGCATTAGTAATTACGATCCTTACATTTTTTATTACATTCTTTTGCATTTTCTGTATTTGATATTCTGAAGTATAATAACCATAACCTAAATTTAATCCTGGGTGGGCTTCTTTATTAGACTCATAAACATCAAAGCTTATTGTTCTATTCGAGGCTGGTAAGTAAGTAATTAAAGCGGTTATGTTATATGGGTTAACGAAACTTATATCCGCATCTATTATTATTCCAGCTTGAGATACTGAAACAATTGAATATCTTTCAACGTTAAAAGTAACTTTTGGTCCTTTTTCTGTATAAATTAACTTATTTAAAGCAACTTCTACTTCGTAATTATAAGCTTTTGCATTTACAATTATATTATCTAAAATTATGGAGAAGGTATCACTAAACAAGAATTTCTCTATAAACCAGCCTATATGTGCTCTATAAACTAATAATTCGCTTTCAACTGTAATGTTACCTTTGTTTGAACTTAATAAAACATCTCCTTTTATATATCCTTCACCTAACTTATGTGTAGCATTATATATTTCAAATTTTGCACTTTTTACCGTCAAAGGAATGTTAACTCCGTTTTTATATTCATAGCTAATTAAAAGTTTAACTGGAAATATATCTCCTGGATATTTGTTTTGAATATCTAAAATTTTTATAGAGTAATTTAATACGAAATTATGGTTAATAATTACCAAAACAGGATTTTCAAAGTTTAAAATATCATTCAAATACAAACCATTAATATTTACTTTAACTTTTGCACTGTTTACGAATATGAAGATTTTCTTACCTTGAACCAATGGTGTAGCAAGCATGTTTAATCCCTCTTGAGTGAATTCAGCTTCTAAAACACCTCTCATTAAATAGTTTGAAGGATTATAGATACTTATTAATCTGATTTGAGCTACTTTTTTGTCATTCAAATAAGCATCAAGGATTAGTTCATCAGGCATTAAACCAAAATTAAATCCCTTTATTGTTGCTGAAAATTCTGCAGTTAATTTATTGCCAGGATATTGAATTTGAAAATCTGGAATGTAAACATTAATTTCATATGGCACTTTAGCTAAAGCTATTACATTATTTAAGTTTATTTGATAGTCTTCATTACCTAATTTGCTATTTGCTATAATATTTCTTAAGCTTAATTCAGCTTGTTTATTGCTCAAAACTATTTCAATAATTTCTTTAAAAGTACTTTCATCTAGTTTTATTCTTATAGTTTTGCTAACAGCTACATAATTAGATTGTATAAATAAGTTTAAATCTAATTTTATTTTTGTTATAAATTTATCTTTCAAATATATATCAGCGTTAATATCTATAATTCTTACATTGTTTATATTTATACTTGAATTTAAACTTGCTTTAAATTTAACATCGAAATGCTTTTCAATGTTAGCAAAGGATACATTTTCGATTATTCCCTCAATACTAAGTTTTATAGGTTTTTCTAAAGTTATTTCTATATCTTTATTGTATTCAACTTCTAAACTTTCTCCCAAAACTTCTAGAGAAATATTAAGGTTTTTTAATTGAAATCTTACAAGCTCATTATTTAAAAACTTCTCAATTAAATTATTGACCTCTTTTTTAACTAAGGCTTTTAAAATAAATGAGTTTTTACTTTTCTCTGTTATAATTGTTGATTTGCTTAAATTAACTTTTGTTATTAATTCGTTATCTAGGTATAAATCGGCTGTAGCTCTGTTAACGTTAAATGTTATTTTTGGTATATCTCCTAGATTAATAAACGCTGTTATCTCTATCTCTACCTCTTTGGAATTTAAAAATGTAACTCTGTTTATTTCTGCTTTTATATTTGGATTTAAGTTTATCTTCTGGATATTTAGATCTATTTCATTTAGAACTATTGAATAGCTGTTATCTATTAAATTAAAATCTAAAGCTAAATTATTTACGTTTAATTTTAATTCCTCACCGTTTATGATCTTTGTTATAGGACCTTTCAAGGACTCTGAAGCTTTAATTATTATCTCAGCTCTTGTTGGATTGTTCGTTATTAATGTAATAGGTTTTGCTAATTCAGCATTTCCAAAAAGTTTATCATCATAAAATATTTCAAAATTTGCCTTTTTAATGAAAACTTCAACTAAAAGAATATCAGTTATAGAAGAATTTAGTTTTACCTCAGCATAATACATATTACTACCAGTTTTGGCTACATTAATAATTTCAAAATCAACAAAAGGTTTAAATTTTATATCTTGTTTCAAATTAAAAGATACGCTAATATCTTTGTTTAAAATATTTAAATTACCATTAAATTGTGCTTCAATTGTAATTTTCTTGTTATTAATTAAATCGTTTATTGCATTTCTTAAATTATTTTGGTTTATTTCAATATTCGCTTCAATTTTTGTTATATTTGATTCAATTTTTAAATTTTTAGGAACATTTATTTTTCCTATATTATAATTATTATAAAATAGATTTATAGTTGAATCTTTTAGTATAAAGTCTAAACCATATTCATTAATTAAATATATTAAAATTTTTGTATTTCCTTTTAATAAATATATTTTATCAATTATAATCAAATCTTTTATACTTTTGCTAATATAGGTTGTATTGTTTTTAATTGAAACATTTAAATTTAAATCCAATTCTCTAATATAGACATTTAGCTCTGCTTTGTAATGAATGTTTGCTTTACCTTCATTTACTATCTCACTTATCATATTGATTGTAGCTTGGTTTACGTTTATAATTAGATCCAAATCTAATTTCTTTACTTCTTTGCTTTTTAATTCTATTTTGTCTTTGATTTCTAAATAACCAATATCATTTAAAATAAAGACTCTCCCTTTGTTTATTGTAATGTCGAAAGGAGAATAATTGGTAATGTTAACGTTTGTTTTGGCAAAAAGATTTGTTTCATTTCTTCCTATGACCTTTATATAATTTATATCTATTTTCCAAGAGACCGATTTGTATAAAAAGTTAACATTAAGCTTAACTTTTCCTTCAATATTTACATCCTTTCCTATCCAAAATCCTATAAAATTAATTGAAGCTGAGGCTTTTGCTTTATAGCTAATTTCAGTTTCGTTTACTTCAACTAGATCTTTAATTATTTTCTTTAACTCGTTCAAATTTAATTTAAAAGGTAAAGTTATTATCTTTTCTTTCTGAAGTTCAAATTGTTCTTTGAACTCAGAATATCCTATTTTAATGTTTTCATAATAAGCTTCAATATAAACGTTATTAATTAAAGCATTGAAAGGAGACTTGTTTATTATCTTTACAGTCGAGTTTAAATAAGCATCGTTATACTTTATATATTGATAACTTAAATCTATGATTTCTGTTTCTACGAAATTTTCTATTGCTAAATTGAGATAAATTATAAATAAGCCTAAAATAATCAATGGAATGATTAGCAGGATTAATTTTTTCTTTGTTATTTTCATCTTAAATGATTTATTTCCCTTAAATAATTTATCTTTTATGAAAATCTTAGCCCTTTCAGATATACATGGTAATACACGTACTTTAAGTAAAATACTGAATAAAGTAAAAGGACATGATATAGATTTGGTTTTAGTTGCAGGCGATTTAACGGATTTTGGTTCTTATAATGAAGCAAAAAGCATAATTGAGTTAATAAGTAGTTCATTTTCTAAAGTATACTTTGTTCCAGGAAATTGTGATATAATACACGATTACAAAGAAGATATAAACAAATTAAACTTACATGGAAATTATTTGGTTTATAAAGAAATAGCTATAATTGGACTAGGTGGTTCTTCTCCTACACCTTTTAATACCCCATTGGAATTTAGCGAAGAAGAAATAGAAGAAATATTAAACAGTACTTATGAAAGATTAAAAAATAATTATGAAAAATACGAAAAATTAATCCTTCTTTCTCATACTCCCCCAATAAATACTAAAGTTGATTTTGTTTCTTCTCGTAAAGTTCATGCAGGAAGTTTAAGTGTAAGAAAATTTGTAGAAAGATTCTCGCCACATTTAGTAATAAGTGGTCATGTACATGAGGCAAGAAATATAGATCAAATAAATCAAACTTTGTTGGTTAATGCAGGTCCAGCATCGCAAGGTAACTATGCAATTATAGATATTAATGAATCAATATTAATAAAATTAGAAAATGTTTAAAGATGAAAAAAGAAATAAGTATTTGGCAATAATATTATCCTTAATAACAGTATTATTATCAATATTGATCTATTTTTTAAGATAATATAAAAATTAAAAATTTATTTTTAAATTCTTAGTTATTAAAATAAAAATAAATATTGGTAAAGCTTTTTTTAATTATGGAATATAGGATATTTGGTAAAACAAACGAGAAAGTTTCTGTTATTGGAATGGGTACATACTATGATATATCTTGGATAATATTATCATATTTAGGAATAAAAAGAAAGTATAGAAAAAAGGTTGAGGCAATTAGAGAAGGGATCGAAGGAGGTATAAATTTTATAGATACTGCAGAAATTTATAACAGCGAAGAACTTATAGCTAAAGCAATAGAAGGATATAAAAGAGAAAATCTTTTTATTGCAAGTAAAGTTTGGCCATTACATTTGAAGTATGATGATGTAATAAAAGCTTGTAAAAGAAGTTTAAGAAGACTTAATACAAAATATATAGACTTATATCAAATACATTTTCCAAGCAGAAGAATTCCTATTAAAGAAACTATGAAAGCAATGGAAGATCTTGTAGACATGGGATTAATTAGATACATTGGTCTTAGTAATTTTAATTTGCAACAAATGATTGAAGCTCAAGAAGCTATGAAAAAATATGAGATCGTTTCTAATCAAATGCCTTTTAGCATGGCTAATAGGAAAATTGAAAAAGATATAATTCCATATTCAATTAAAAACAAAATAGCAATAATTTGCTATTATCCTTTAGGTCATGGTGAACTTATAAAACGTATTCCTAAAGAAATTGTAGAAAAAGTTAGAGAAAAATATGGTGAAAAAACTCCTGCGCAAATAGCTTTAAATTGGATAATTAGCAAATATGAAAATACTTTTCCCATTCCGAGAGCTTCTAACCCAGTACATGTAAAGGAAAATTTAAATGCTATTGGATGGAAAATGGATGATGAAATTCTTAATATTGTGGACAAATATTTTCCTTTGGATTAATCAAAGATCAATTTCTTTGTCTCTGGTGCAAATATTAAAACTATTATAGCCCCTATTATTGCTACAGTCATTGTTACTATTAATGGTACATTTACGGTACCTGTGATTTGATATAACGCTCCAAATATTAAAGGTGCAATTACAGCTATAACTTTACCTATTCCTTCAGCCAATCCAAAGGATTTTCCTCTTAGTTTTGTTGGATATAACTCGCTTGTAAAAGGATAAACAGAACCCCAGGCTCCTAAATTGAAGAAGCTAACGAGGAGCATGGACAATGTAAATAGCAGAACATCGTTTGTAAATAACCCCATCGTTATTCCTGTTATTCCGCTTAAAAGCAAATAAACGGTCAGTGTTCTTTTTCTACCCCATATTTCGACTAAAAACATTGCACTTAAATATCCTGGTAATTGGAATAAAAAGGCTAGTGCTAAGAAAAACCAAATGTTATTTCCATAAAGAGCTAGTATGTTAAGAACGGTAGGTAGCCAAAGAAACAGACCATAGTAGGTATAATTTAATGATGTCCAAGCTGCTAACATTGCTACAACTCTTTTTTTGTAAAGAGTAAAAAGCTCAGAATAACTTCCCTTTTCTTCTATTGCAAAAGTTATGGATTCTGAATTAACATTTTTTCCCGTAAGCTTAAATAATACAGAAGCTGCTTCTTCAATTTTTCCCGTTTTAGCTAAAAAGAAGGGAGATTCAGGAACAAGTAACCTAAATAAAGCAACAATAAAAGCTGGAAAAGCTGCAGCTAAAAATAGTCCTCTCCAATTTCCGTTTAAAATCTCTAGAAACACATATGATAACAACAATGCTATAAAACTTCCTATAGGCCAAAATAAATCTAAGCTTACCATTAACTTCCCCCTTTTCTTTGGAGGTAAGAATTCGCTTAATAGAGCAGGATCTATTACAAGCATTCCTCCGAGACCAATTCCAGCTAATACTCTTAAAATAAATAATTCATAAAAATTATTTGAGAGTGCTGTCAAAGCTGTAAAAATACTATACCATAAAAGTGTAATTTGGAATAAAGGTCTTCTGCCAATTTTATCGCTAAATCTTCCAGAAATTATTGCACCTATAATATTTCCGATTAAAGATGCTGAAGCCAAAAGACCTATTTCAAATTCTCTAAGATTAAATATTTTTGCAAATAAGCTTAAGGTAAAGGAAATAATTATTATTTCCATTGCAACAAAAGCCCAGGAAAATCTAGCTATCCATAATACATTTCTTTGGGAAGGTGTTATCTTCTCAACATCCAATATTTCTTCAATTCTCATATGGTATAGTTTAAAATATCACCATTATTAAAATATAAATTTCTATGTTTAAACAATTTAAATAGTTTTAACATAATAAGCATATGAACATTATGAGTATGTAAAAAGAAAAAAATATATATTCTGAGATTATAAAATTATTAAAATTGTTAAGAGAAAATATTATTAATGGAAGAATATAAGGTAGAATACACGAGTACCGTATTCTTCATAAGACTTCCTAATAAGCAAAAGGCTTGGCTAAAATATGAAATTGAAGACGGAATAATGAAGCTAATACAAACATATACACCTCCCGAGTTTCGTGGAAGAGGATTAGCAAGATTGCTTGTGGAAAAGGCTATAGAAGTAGCAAAGGAAAGAAATTTAAAGATTTATCCTATATGTAGTTATAGCGTGTATTATTTCCTTAAATATCCTGAAAAAAGAGAATTTTTAGTTGAAGAATTTAAAAAATTAAGCGATGCTGAATTAGAGAGATATTATAATGAAAGGCTAAATGAAGAAAAGAAATAAAGAATCATCGTAATTTCAAGAGAAATTTATATATTTTTTTAGAATTGAAGTTCATTGTAAAAACTTTTTATTAACCTTATTTTGTTTAAATTATCACGAATCGCATCAAATAAGTTTTCTCGCCCAAGAATTTTGCTAAGTAGTATTAATTTCAAGCCAATAATGTTACTTATAATTGGTTCGGGAACGCCTATAATTAAAAACAATCCAAGAGACTGTAAATATTTATTTCTCAACTTGTAATTGTTTATTCTTCTAATGTTTATGTATGTATCATGGAGAATGTTATTAACTTCTTTTAAAATGTAATATTTCTCAAAATCATATCTCATCATGTTTTGTTTTTTTATTTAAATATTTAGTTTTCGTACATTAAAAAGTATAATACTCTATTAATACCAATAAAAAGATTTACATCTCGTTGTAAATAATAAAATACAGTTAAATAGTTTGAAGTTAATTTTAGCATGTAGTACCTCTTTTTTCTAACCTAAGCATGTTATTAACTAGTTTAAAAATTTAATTTTTATAATTTTAATATTATTTTAAAATCTTTATTATATTTTCTAATACTCTCTTTTGTTCTTTATTCATAGGTAATCCTAGAATTAATTTATCAATTTTTAATTCTAACAATCTGTTAATTTTTTCTTTTACTTCTTTATAATTTCCACAGATTGTTAATCTTTTAACATCTTTATCTTTTAATAATTCTCTTGCTTCTTTAATTTTGTTCTCAAGAATCAAATCTCTAAGCTTATCTCTTATTTCAGCATCATAACCATATAATTTTATGGAACTATCAGACATTCCTGCATAAATTATTGTCGCTGATTTTCTTGCTTCTCGTATAGCTTTTTCTTCATCTTCATAAACATAAGTTTGAGAAATAGCAAAAATTGTTTTACTTTTATCTTTAATAAGTTCAATTGCTTTTTTCAAATCTTCTTCATTCGCAAGATTTATTATCACTCCATCGCAAATTCTTGTTGAAATTTTAAGCATATATTCACCTTGAGCTCCCATAAAAATAGGAATATTAACTTTCTCCTTCTCAAATATCCTTTTAATTATTTCTATTCCTCTAATTAAGTTATCTATTGCTGTTTTTGAATCAATGTTAAACATTTTAAATAAATACCAATCGCCAGTTCCAATACCTAAAAAAATATTTTCATTGTAGGTTTTTTTAAGGGAAACAAAGAAGTTAGCTAATTCCCATGGGCTATGAATTAATGTATTTGTCACAGCTGTACCAATGTTAACATTTTTTACTTTTTCCAATATTTTGATCATTGATAAATAAAAACTTCCTGCTTTATGGTAATCGCTTATTGTTATTAGCTTAATATCTTCTCTATAAGCTCTTATAGCATATTTCAAAGTTAAATTTGAATTTTTTAAAGGTATTAAAGATATTCCGATTTTGTCTTTCATTAGTTTTATATTTAATTTATATATAGTTAAATTATGAATCTAAACGGTATAAATGTTGAAGCTTTAAAAAACATTTTAGAAGAGGTAAAATTAAATAAAGAGAAAGTAAAAGCTTTAACAGTTTGGAGAACAAGGATAAGATGGTTAGGAGGATTTAAAGCTAGGGCATACATGAGAAGACATTCTTTAGATATAGATGAGGTTTCAGATCTAGCAGGTGTAGATACTGCTCAAAATCCCGTTGAAACTTTATTGGCTGCTTTAGGTGCTTGTATAATGGTAACTTTTGTGTACAATGCTACTTTAAGGAACATAGAAATTGAAAATTTAGAAATAGCTTTAGAAGGACAAATAGAAAATATTCTTGTTTTTCTTGGGCTGGAAAAAGAAGGCAATCCGGGCTTTAACAATATAAAAATAGACATATATGTTAAGAGCAATGCAGATAAAGAAGTAATGGAAGAAATAGTGAAAGAATCAATAAATGCTTCACCTGTTGCTGCTACGTTGACCAGAAATGTAAACTTAATTCATAGAGTAAAAATTTTCTAATGGAAGGACCCCCTGTTAAAGCATTATCTATAAAGCTATCTTCTTTTGTTAATGAGATAATAAATGATGCTAAAGGAAATGCAAAAATAAATTATGATGAAATTAAAAATAAAAAAATAGATAACATATTTAGCATAGGAAAAAATTTATTTTTTAAAATAAATAATAAATATTTAAAAATTCATTTTCTTATGTATGGAAGTATAAGAATAAATTCATTTAAAGAAATGAAAGAAAGATTATCTTTAATAACAAATAATGGATTTATAAATTTTTATAATTGTTCAGTTAAAATTATTAATAAAAAAGAATTTAAGGAAAATTTTGATGAAGAACTAGATATAGTATCAGAAAAATGGAATTTTGAGAAAGTTTTAAATTTAATTCAAAAGTATAAAAATCAATATATATGTGATGTATTACTTTACCAAGAAGTTTTTGCAGGAGTAGGAAACATAATTAAAAATGAAGCATTGTTCTTAGCCAAGGTTCATCCTTTAAGCATTGTAGAAAAAATACCTGAAAATGTTTTAAGAAATATAATTCTTCAAACTAGGAATTTTTCTTTAAAATTTCTCGAAACAAGATTAAATAATGAGTCTCTTAAAAAATATTTAAATGTTTATAGAATTAAAAATTGTAAATATTGTAATAATAATATTAAAATAAAAAAATTAGGATTATTAAATAGGATTTCCTTTTATTGTGAAAAATGTCAAATTTTATACTCATAATTAAGTATTTATATTTTGTAGTTTGAAAATTATTTGATGTATTTCTTAGAATGGGAGGAGAAAGAAAATCAGTATTGGATGAAAAAATGTGAAGAATGCTGGAGTTCTTATATTAAAGGAATTCAGCATAAGAATTCTTTAAAATGTTGGAAGCTAGGAATTCCTTTTTCTTCCATTAAGAATTTAGATGAAGCTATAAAGATAATTGATAAGATAGTTGAGGAATTTAAAAATGTAACATATAAATATTCAAAAAATTTTGGAATACTTAAAATAATATCTAAAGGGATAATAATAATTTACTTTGAAAGTAAACATGATATGTTAAAATTTATAATAAAGTTTAAAAGAGAAACTAGGGATATATTAAAGGATACAAGTTTTTTAGACAATTTATTTTATAAGTTTATTGTAAATACCAATAAAATCGATAATTATTTTTATTATAGACGTGGATGTCCTGAATATGATTTTAAATTTGGAAATTGGAGAAAATGGGAATGTTAATATTTTTGAAACATTAATTACCTTTTAATGGAATTATTTCCTGTAACTGTTGTTGGTTCATGGCCAAGACCAAAATGGCTTCTTGAAGCGTTAAAGAAAAAAAGAGAAAGAAAAATTTCTTATGAAGAATTTGAAAATATAGCAGATGATGCAGTTTTAATAGCTATTAAATACCAAGAGGATTCAGGAATAGATATAATAAGTGATGGTGAACAAAGAAGAGACAACTTCTATTCTTTTGTTGCTGATAAAATAGAAGGAATTGAATTGAAAACCGTTGCAGAATTTATAGATTTTGTTGAAGATAAAGCTTCATTTGAAGAAATGTTAAGAAGATTAGATGTTCCTGCTTTTGCTATAAGAAGTCCTATTGTTACAAATTATATAAAAAAGAAAACCTATTTGGCTTTAAATGAAGCTCAATTTTTAAAAAAGCATACGAATAAAAAGATAAAAGTAGCTTTACCTGGACCGTATTTGTTAACAAGGTCTTCATGGATTAAAGGAATTTCTGATAAATATTATAAAGAAAAAGAAGAACTAGCTGAAGAATTTGCTAAAATATTAAGAGAAGAAATAATAGCTTTAAGGGATGCAGGGGTAGATTTTATTCAATTAGATGAACCTGTTTTAATGGAAGTATTATATGGACCAGAATTATCAGCACAAACTTTTATGTGTGCAGCTTTAACAGCTAAGGAAAATCCTAGAGATGAATTAAATTTTGCAGTAGAAATTTTGAATAAAACTGTTCAAGGAATATCTGGAGTAAAAATAGGTGTTCATGTTTGCAGGGGAAATTGGAGTAAACAAGAAGAAGCCTTATTAAAAGGAGATTACTATCCTTTGCTTCCCTTCCTTTTGGAAATGAAAGTTGATCAATATGTTTTGGAGTTTGCAACGAAGAGGGCAGGAGATATAGATGTTTTCAAGGACTATCCTACAAATAAAGAATTAGGATTAGGTGTTGTTAATCCTAAAACTGATGAATTGGAAAAAGTAGAAGAAATTGTTTCTCAAGTTGAAAAAGCTTTGAAATATTTTGATGTAAATAGAATATATTTGAATCCTGATTGTGGCTTTGGTACCTTTGCAGAGGTACCTATAACTACTCCTCAGATAGCCTTTGAAAAATTAAAGATTATGAGAAAGGCAGCAGAAATTTTGAGGAAAAAATACGGTGAGAAGTTTACATAAGATAATTATAATTTTAATTCTTGTAATAATAATATCTTCAGTTTTATTTTATTTTAGTAACTATAGCGTAAACGTTGAGGGTTATGATATTATTAATGTAGTTACAAATTTGGATACTCCTTGGTCTTTAGCATTTTCTAAAAACGGAATTCTATTTTTTACTGAAAGACCTGGTTATGTTAAAGCTTTTTATAACAATACATTAATTAGCTTAAAAGTTGAAAATCTAAACGTAAAAGAAATAGGTGAAGGCGGATTATTGGGAATAGCTTTAGATCCTAATTTTCCTAATTCGCCATATATTTATTTGTATTATACTTATGAGGAAGAGAAACTTTGGAATAGAGTCGTAAGATATAAGTTTGAAAATTGGACTTTAGTAGATCAGAAAATTTTAATAGATAAAATACCTGCTGCTACGATACATAATGGTGGAAGAATAAAGTTTGGTCCAGATGGAAAATTGTATATAACAACTGGAGATGCTACACAAAGGGATTTAGCTCAAGATATAAATAGTCTAGCTGGAAAAATCTTAAGAATAAATCCTGATGGAAGCATTCCTGAAGATAATCCTTTTCCACATTCACCAGTTTATAGCTATGGCCATAGAAATCCCCAAGGAATTGATTGGTTTGATAATTTGATGTTTTCAAGTGAACATGGTCCTAGCGGAGAGCTTGGTTATGCGCATGATGAAATTAATTTTATAATTAAAGGAGCAAATTATGGATGGCCAATCGTTGTAGGAATTTCCAATGATAAAAGATTTAAAAACCCAATTTTAGATACAGGAGAAGAAACATGGGCGCCTTCAGGAATTAGTTTTTATAAAGGAAATATATATCCTGAACTTAAAAATAAACTTTTGGTAGCTACTTTAAGAGGAAAACATTTAAGAATAATAGAAATTGACTTTAAAGAAATAAAGGTTATCAATCATTATGCAATTTTAGGCAATATGTTAGGTAGAATAAGGGATGTTGTGGAAGGTCCTGATGGTTATATTTATATAGCAACGAGCAATAAAGATGGAAGAGGAATACCAGCTTTAGATGATGATAGGATTGTAAAGCTTATTCCTAAAAATACTAAAGCCTATTTGAATATTAACTTATTTTTCTATGCAATTTTTGTTAGAGAAAAAATTAAATTAGTTAAAAATTAAATTAATTGTATTACAGTAGCAAGTCTCTCTTTTATTTCTTTAATTTTATTCTTAAGTTCCTCATTTTCTTGAGATAATTTGTTTATTTGATTTTTCAATTCTTCAATTTGAGGTTCAGAAATTTTTCTACATTCTTCTTCCGTATAATATCTGTTTATTTTTATGTTATCAAACTTTATCTTTTTTTCGACATCATCATATTCTGCTTCTACAGTTATTCTTATTACATCAAGTTTTCCTATTTTATACTGATTTACTAAAACATCATATAATTGTTTATTTAATTCTGCAATATCTCTAACAACAACATCTTTAGGGGCTAACTTGCTAAATGTAACCAAGGCTACTCTTCTTAATTTATCAGCATATCTCGCTGCAATAATTAAACCTGTACTTAATTCAAATCTATTTTTTCCTATTGCAGATACCCTTACGGTAGTTTGCTCATACTCTTCAGCTCTTTCAAGATCTCTTTTTATTTCTTCTTCCATCAATAAATAATAAAAATTCGAAATAAAAAAAGTTAATTTAAAGAAATTACTCTAAGTATTTTGGTGGTTTAGGATTCTTCTCCCAGAACTTTGTATCGTGACTAATTATTACTTTAGCATTTGGCCTTCTGGCCCAAAGCTTAATTTTTTTAGTATTTGATATATATTCTTCTCTATTTTCTAATAGCCACCCTTTGTTTTCCAACTCATATTCTTCAAATAAATGGAAAAAGTCCCCTGCAAAGATATAAGTATTCCCTGCATCAGTAACTACCTTCAATATTACATGTCCTGGCGTATGTCCCCCTGAAAAATGAATCTCAACTCCTGGAAGCAACTCTAAAAATTCTCCTTCAATTACATGCCAGTTTGCTCCTTTTAAAGCCATGAGGTCTAGCTCTAAATATCCCCCTCCTTTATTCATCCATATTCTATATAAAGCTGCCTGCAATTCCTTTTTATGTATAATTAAAGGAGTATTGTGGTCTTTAAATACGTAAGCCTGTCCTGCATGGTCTAAGTGCAGGTGTGAAAGAACAATGAAATGGACGTCGCTTGTTTTCAATCCTATTTTTCCAAGTTGTTTTTCTACAGTATTCTCATCCTTATTAAAGTTTGTTACAGGAAAGACATCAAAAACAGGCTTAGGCCATTTTTCAGCAGCTTCAGGATGCACACCTGTATCAAAAAGTATATTTCCGTCTTTGTGTTCTATTAAAGCACCTGTAACAGGTATATCAACCCATTCTGTTACTTTAGCTGCTCCTCTTTCCATTATTGTTGCGGGATCAGGTATAAACCAGCCTTTTTCTCCTGCCAACCAGCCGTAATCTAAGAGAAAAATCCTTTTTACTCCTGTTTTCATTAAGCATTTAATTTCTTTAAGATTTAAATTTTTAAGGTAAAATCCTCTTTTGTTTAAATATTTGCAGAATTTGTGTTAGATTTGATTTGTCAAATAACTAATAGGTTCAGCCTTTAAAGATTTCATAATCCAACTTTGAAGAAAGTTTTATGGTTTGTTCGAGGTTTCTACCTTTATCTTAAGCAAACAATATATAAAAAGAGGTATTTTTAATATATAAAACTTTCGCTAAAATTTTCTATTTTTTAATTTGTATGTTTACGTTAAAAATATGCAAGAAAAAGAAAAAGATTTATATATTAAATTAAGCATATATTATACAAGGAAGCCATGGTAACAGCCTATTGTGTAAAGTGTAAGAAAAGCGTAGAAGTAAAGAACCCAACAGAAGTAACCTTAAAGAACCAAAGGAAGGCAGTTAAGGGTACTTGTCCAACCTGCGGAGGAACAGTATTCAGAATAGGAGCTTTAAAGAAGTAATATAATTAAATAAAATAAATTTTTTTATTTTTGTGTTTGTTTGAATTCCGCTACTCTCTTTTTTGTAGCTTCGTCTACTTTTCCTTGATCTTCTCTTCTAAACCATTCTATTTTTAAGCTATCGTAATTCCATACTATTTTGCCATTCACTATTTCATAATCTATAACTATTCTTACCATATCTCCTTTATCACAATTCAATTCTTCAACGAGTATCTTGTATAATAGTTGGTTTAGTATAGCAGATGCATAAGCCACATCTTCTGTCTTTATTATTCCTTGGTTTACATTTTCCTTAGTTAATGCAAATAATGTTCTTCTTACTTTATCTGCATATGCTCCTGCTATGATTCCTCCAGTATTTAAAGTTGGCATAAATATAAAAATATTTTAAATCAAAAGATAAATACTTATCGTTAGATTATTTTAAGTCTTTTTCCACACTTTTCGAATGCATTAAGAGCAAAATCTAAATCTTCTTTGGTATGATTTGCGTTAACAATTGCTCTAATTCTTGCAGTTTTTCTTGGAACCATAGGATAAAATATTGGAACAACAAAGACTCCTTCTTCAAAAAGCATATCAGCCAATTCTTTAGTAGGCTTATTTTCTCCTATTATTATTGGTGTTATAGGAGTTTGACTTATACCTGTATTGAAACCTAAACTCTGCAATTCTTTTTTAAAATATCTAGTATTTTCCCAAAGTTTTTCAACAAGCCATGGATTTTCTTGAACAATTTTTAGTGCTTCTAAACAAGCTGCTGCTACGCCTGGTGGATGGGAACCAGAAAGTAAATAAGGTCTTGCTTTGTTTTTTAAATATTTGCATAAAATTTCTGCTCCTGCAACATATCCTCCAACTACTCCAAATGCCTTTGAAAAAGTTCCCATTTCTATATCAACTTTTCCTTCAAGATTGAAATGGCTAGCAACACCTCTTCCTCCTTCACCTAATACACCTTCACCATGAGCATCATCTACATATAATATAGCATTATATTCTTCAGCTAATTTAACAAGTTCAGGCAAAGGAGCTATTGTTCCATCCATGCTAAAGACTCCATCAGTAACTATTAATATTTTCTTGAATTTTTTACTCTCTGCTTCCAATACTCTTTCTAATGTTGCTACATCTCTATGTGGATAGATCCTTTTTTCAGCTCTACTTAATCTTATACCGTCTATTATACTTCCGTGATTTAATTCATCGCTTATGATCAAATCATCTTTATCTACAAGTTGCGGTATGCTACCAAAGTTAGCAGCAAAACCTGATTGAAAAACTACGCTTGCTTCTCTTCTTTTAAATTTAGCTAGCTCTTTTTCTAGTTCTTCATGAATCTTCATAGTTCCTGCAATGACTCTTACTGCACCTGTTCCTGCACCATATTTTTCTGTAGCTTCTATCATAGCTTTCTTTAGTCTAGGATGATTTGCAAGTCCCAAATAATTATTTGAACATATCATTAAAACCCTCTTTCCATCTACAATTGTCCATGGTTCACAGGGAGCTTCTAAAATCCTTGTATGCCATATTAAATAATTATTTTCCATATCGTCTAATATTTCCTTCATAAATTGAAACTTTGCAGGTATAGACAATGTTGTCATAAAATGAATTACTTTTTTTACTATTTAACATTTTTTAATCATAAAAAGATTTAAAGATATGAAAGCTATTGCAAAAACCAAAGCAGAAAAGGGCTTAAATCTAATAAATACAGAAGAACCGAAAATTTCAAACGAAGATGAAGTATTAATTGAGGTTATTTCTGCTTCAATTTGCGGTACAGATATTCATATTTATGATTGGGATGAATGGGTTAGTAAAAGGATTAAAATACCTAGAATCATAGGGCATGAGGTTGTGGGAAAGGTAATTAAAGTTGGTAAAAATGTAAAAAATATAGTTGAAGGAGATATAGTTGCTACAGAGTCACATATTCCTTGCTTAAAATGTTATTATTGTAGAACAGGAAGAATGCATATTTGTAGCAATCTTTTAATATTAGGTGTAGATGTTGATGGCGGATTTGCTGAATATTTTAAAAGCAAAGAAATTTCTTTATGGAAAATAAATTTTAACGTAAATTATGAATATTGTTCTACTTTGGAACCTTTGGGAAATGCTGTTCATTGTTTATCTGAAATAGATGTTGAATTAAAAAATATTCTCATAATCGGCTGTGGACCAATAGGATTAGCAACTATTTATTTCGCTAAAAAATTGGGTGCATTAAATGTTATAGGTGTTGATATTTCAGATTATAGATTAAATTTAGCAAAAAAAATGAACGCTGATCATGTAATTAATGCAAGATATGAAGATGTTGAGAAAAAAGTTCTTGAAATAACAAATAATGAAGGAGTAGATGTATTTTTAGAAATGAGTGGAGCAGAAAGTTCATTTGAAAAGGGATTAAAGCTTTTAAAAAATGATTCTTCAGCAATATTCTTTGGAATCCCTTCTAAACCTATTCATATTGATGTTACAAACATAATATTTAAGGAAATTAGCATAAAAGGAATTTTTGGTAGAAAGATGTTTGATACTTGGTATAAATTGGAAACACTTATAAAAAAATATGGTTTTCCTTTTGAGGATTTTATTACACATAAATTTAAATTAGAAGAATTTGAAAAAGCCTTTAATATTTTAAAAGAAGGTAAATGCGGAAAGGTTTTAATTAAAGTACTCTAGTACAAACAGTAGGTATTGAAGTTTTGCTGGTTACAAAGTTAACGTTAAAGGTAATTCCATAAATGTCAGCTAATCCTCTACCTTGTGCAAAAGCTTTAGCATTTGTTAAACAAGCTTGACCACTTCTTATATCAACTTTTATATATTGAGCTAAAGGCCCAATATTGGTTATATCAACAGGAATGTTTCTTGCTGTAAAAGATTTTCGTGGTTCTAAAGTAATTTTTTGAGCATAACTTCCTTTTCCTAAATAACCACCACTTCCTGCTTCATAAACATTAAAGGAAATATTGCTTATTGATACCGTAAAATTAAATGGATTTGTAACTATAATATCTACTGTTACTTTAATATAATCTATTCTAACTGTAGGAGGAAATCCTCCACCAATCCTCCATTTTATATCTACAATGTTTATATTTACGACTTCTATTATTAATTTAGGACCAAAGAACACTACGGTAATCTCTTTAAATGGTAATTTTCCTTTAATATCGTAAATTTCTACATCCATTAGAATATCTGAGAACTTTAATGTAACTTTCCCTGTAGAGAATAGGTTTTCACCAAAATAAGCAAAACCTGCTCTAGAAATCTGTGCACTTGCTTCTATAAATAAGCTTGCATTTTTTCCAGTTATCGTTATTTGATTATTAAGCTTACCTTGACCTACTGAAATCCATTCTCCTCCACTTGGTATTTTTACAGAAAAAGTAGCACCTTTAACATTGATGATTCCGCTAAAACCTTTTTGAATGGTAACATTCAACATTCCAGCACCATCAATTATTGGTCCTTGCGCTGAAGGATTAATATTAAAGGATCTAATTGTAGCGTTGAAATCTATCAATATTTCTGCTTCAACTCTTATAAATAATGTTTGTGCTACGAATATTTCTACCTCCTTTCCTCCAATTATTCCTTTAGCAGTAACATTTGTACCATATATTCTTATTGTTTCGCCTTTTATTATAGGTCCCAATGGAGTTAACGGATCTTCTCCTAGTAAAGAAATATCAAAATTTCCAACGATCAGTTTTCCTTTAATATTTTCTTCAATGTTAATTAATTTAGCAAAAGCAAATCTTTTTAAAGTAACTCCATCATGTAAATAAGCTGTAAGAGTATTAATGTAAACTGTTAAATTGTAATTTGGTGAAAAAACTGAGACCTTTGTATAAGCCTTTTTACCAGGTGAGAATGAAAAATCTACAATATTCACAATAACTCTTGGATAAAGCTCAGCTACAATATTAAAGGATTTTGCGGTTAAGTTTAATGGTAAATTGTATAATTTTATGTATATTATTGCATTTCTTATTTGTAAGCTTACAAAATCTTTTTGAAGTGCTTCTTCAGCGATCCATTTAAGTCCTTCAGTTGTTATAGATACTCTTATTGTCGCTCCAAATGTTTTATTTCCAGGTTCAGATATGCATACCAAAGGAATCCTTCCTTCTTTATGTTTTTCTACAGTCGTTACATTTTTAGCTATTAGTATTTGGCCATCGCCTGAATAAACATCGTATGTAACTTGTATTACGCATATATCAGTTATTACTTTAGTTGTAACGCTTAAAGTTGCATTAATATTTACTTCAAATACTCCTAGAGATGGTGATGTTACAAGGCCTGCATAGATTTTTAGATCAATTAAAGATAATGGTGTTACATCTATAGCTTGGTTTACTTTTAAATTTATAGAAAGCTTAGTATTTTTAACTTCAATTGTACCGTTCATTTCTAATATTATAAACTTCACTTTACCTTGTGTTAAGAAAATTGATGCGATCTTGTTAGTTATAGGATCATTTATGTTTAGTTTTATATTTATTCTTGTTAAAGTATAATCTGTAAATACGAAATCGCCTGAGCTAACTGAAAATGTAATATTTGCATCAGGAGAATATATCTTAAATTTAGGCTCTATTATTTTTAGCTGTAAACCCTTTATATTGGATGCTTTTGAAATTAAGTTTAAAGTTATATTTAAAGACTTTAAATCAAGAGTAGGAAGTATTGAATAAATTTCTGCTTCAAAGTTTATTCCAAGATTTTCATAGCTTACAGGTATTGCAATAGATGTTGTTGCAGTAATGTCAAAATTCTTATTTAATAATCTTATATTTCCCTTGACATTTTTAATATCAATTGATACTGTTTTATTGCTAAAGAAGGAATAAATTAAGCTGGGTAGCCCTTCATCGGTTATGGAAAATCTAACCTCGATATTATTTATAGTTTGATTTTTAACTTCTATGTTTTTAATATAACCTACTCCTACTTTTTCTCTACCTACGTAGGTTGTAAATTCTAAGTTGCTAATATAAAAGTTAACATCGAAGACATCAAAGATTGAAAAACTTGAATTGACATTTAAAATTAAAGTATTAGGATTTTCGAAATATGCACTATTTACGTTAGCTTTTAGATTAAAATCGAAATTTATTTGTTTTGTAGCATTAATGTTAACTTTAACATTGTAATTCAAAAAGGTAATCTCAACATAACCTAGATATGTTACATTTGCAGATTTTTGTGCTATTATATCGGATATAAGAGAAGAAACTGCTTCATTTACTGAAGCATCAAGATTTATGAATGTAACGCTTTCAGCAGGCAAAAATATTTGATCGTTTATTGAGGCTTGACCTATATTAATTCCTTTGTAATACAGATCACCATAAATTTTATTTATTACAAGATCGATTTCTGTAGGATTCTTTAAATAAACCCTAACTTTTGCTTTTTCTCCTCCAGAAGCTGTTATTCTTACTATTTCTACTAAAGTTTCAACTTTAATTAGTTCAAATTTTGCTTTTTCTTTTCTTATTTCAATATTTAAGCTAAACATACTTAATATAGGAACAGGTACTTTTACGTTACCAGAATAATAAAATGTTGCATATCCTTTGCTTAATAGCTCTGATGTAAATTCTTCTAAAGCTTTTCCTGGATTTAATAAAACTTTTGTTTGAATTGTTACATTCTTATGCGAGGGTAAGAAAATATTGCTTATTTTAGCTATTCCTATTATATCCAGATCATTAAAAATCTTTATTTCTCCTTCCAATATATTAACATCAATAGAAGCGGTATTTTCTAGATTTACCAAAACTTTTAAATAATAATTTTCTCCTTCTTTTTCGTAACCTTGTAGTTTTATAGAGTTAATCTTAGGTGAAGAATATAACATTGTTGGAATAAAGTAAATCATTAGCATTGAAGTTAAAATTATAATTAATGGAACTATTGTCAAAATAAGTTTCTTTCTTTTCATTAAATAATTAATAAAATTTAAGTTTAAAAAAATTATTGGTAATTATAATTTAAGGATAAACTACTTTTATTATATCAGTTTTGTATTCTAAGAATAATTTTAATGAGAATATTAATATACTTGCCCTTAATTCAGCATATACCAACATATCTAAAGTCTCAGTTTGCTCATTGTAATGTCTAGTTACAATGTTAACCCAATAAGTAGGAATTGTTATAGGAATATTTGTTAGTATTTTAGAAGATTTTCCTTCAATTGCTATATCCGAGATTTCTCCATATCCAAATTGTTTATCATCATATTTATCATAAACTTTAAATTCTGCGATATCAATATATATAGCAAAACTGTAGGGATTAGTAATATTTATATCTACATAAGCATAAGCATACGATGAACTTAATTGCGTAACCCTAAATTTTATTAAGTTTAAAATTATAGGTAATCCTTTATATTTAACTTCTAATTCTATTGGAATAATTCCTTCATAATAATAATCACCTATCTTAACTACAACGGTTATGTTTCTTGCATAAAATGTTGCAATATTACCTTTAGCTAAAGTTTCAGCAATTTTATTTAACCTTGTTCCATTTCTTAATTCAACTTTTGCTAAACCTTCATATTCTGTTTGTGATACTTTTTTAAAGTTATTAGCTATTCCTTTTCCTATTTCCAAACCTAATTCATCATAAATTATGAAAGTGGAATTATAAGGTTCAACATCTTCTTTTATTTCTCCTTTTAATAATTTAATAGCTATCAAAATATCAGCAACGTTTCCTGGTTCCTTGATCAAGATATCTTTAACTGTAACGTTAATATTGAAAATTTCAATCTTTGGTATCAGTCTTAAAAATAAAGTTTTTTCAGTCTTTATTTCATATAAATTACCTGCAATTACCAATTTAGTTGTTAAGTTTGAGATATAAACAGTTGAATTATAACCAAAGAATATGTTTGATATACTTTTATAATTTTTACCTAAAAGATTTATTTCTCCTTCGCCTTTTAATATACCTCCTTCAAGTTTTAAATTTTTAAAGTTTAAAGAGCCTAAATTATTAAAATCTAAATCCCTTACTATTCCATTTAGTTCAATAATTTCAACAGGAACTTCCACTCCATATAGAGTTAATGTATAAGAAATATTGACTTTGTTTCCAGGCTGAATTACTTTAAGTTTTTCTATTGAAACGTTTATTGTAGGTAAAAATATAACATTTAATGTAATGTTTTGAATTCTTAATTTAACATCAAATTCTCCAATAGAAATTAATATTTCAGCATTAAGTATTATTAATTCTGTTTGACCTTTTTCGAAGAAATCTTTTATTATTTTTGATAATAACTCATTGGAAATTTTAACTATTGCTGTGGTATTAAGATTAATAGTTTCATTACCTTTTAAAACTTTATTTAATTCTTGCTTGTAATTTTCAAGTAATTTCTCTCCTTCAATTGTTAATATGGTAAGAATAGTATCTTTAACAAATAAATTATCAATTACTAGTTTAGAACTCATCCGTAATTCTAATTCTAATTTAAATTTATCATCTAATTGCGAGATCTTTTCCATTTTTGTTATTAAGTTTATAATATCCAAAGGAGAAATTCTAAGATTAATTTTAACATTCGAAGTATAACTGAATTCTTTATTATATGTTTGCATAGTTATCCACATTCTTTCTATCGTAGTTGTTATATAACCTTCTTGGGAAAATCTTTCAATTAGCGATTTAACAGCAGGATCCAATGTATTTAATCTTACTTTTGATATAAAATATGTCTGATTTGTTAGATCTATGGGTATAATAATTGATTGGTTAAATTTTATTTTATTTTCAAAATTTATTTCTGCAATCAATTTTTTAACTATTACAGGAAGTCCTGTAATATTTACAGTAGTAAATATAAATTTAAAACCAATTTCTAAATTTTTATTATTATTATCATATGATAAAGAATAAGGTATAATGTTTATATTAAAACCAGTTTTATACCAATCTAAATTAATATTAAACCTTTTTATATTTAAATTAACTTCAGTATTAAAAAATCTTATCCTTAAATTATTTATATTATCTAGAAGTAGAGATAATGAAGTATTATTTAACAAATTCTTTACTATTTCATGAAAATTATCTCTTGAAGGAAGGAATAAGAATCTGTTATAAACTTCGTTATTTACCAATACAGGTTCTAATATTCTAAAATCACCTACATTTATATCTTTTATAAATACATTTCCTTCTCCAGAAGAAATTGGCAATCCTTCTATTTTAATATTACCAGCTTTGAACCCTTCTAAATCACCAATAATTTCGAATCTATCAGGATATTTAAAGAATTTTGCTTCAATTAATTTAAATTTCAATTCACTTGGTATTTTAATTTCTTCTTCTAAATTCAATCTTACTGGAATCGAAAAGTTCTTAAATCTTATTTTAAAATTCATATCTACTCGAGCTTTGAAATCTCTTGATAAAGCTTGCTGAAGTTTTTCTTCAATGTTTTCCAAAGATTTTACGTTTAAATTCATTGTTCCTCTTTTACCTACAGTAAAAATAAATTCGTTATCGGAACTGATTAGAAAAGATCTTATATTGTTAATGTATATAGAACCATTTACATTTCTTATTGCAAAGTCGCTATTCAATGTATTGTTAATTCTTACTATTAAATTATCTCTAAATACCGAAATTGACTCTATTAAAGATAAAAAAGGATTATGGTATATTTTAGCCGAACTGCTAACACCCATCCATGTTCCAAAAAACAGGTTTTTTACATATATTGAACCTGAATATTTAACATCAACTTTTCCGTTTGATAAAATTTCTTGTAAAACTTTACTAAATGTTTCTTTCTCTTTCTCTGTAACTGTTAAATATATACTTAATTCAGAACTTGAGTATGGAAGAATTTCCAATTTTTGAGCAATTTTTATTTTTCCAAAATCCTTTTCTTCAAATTTTATTGTAAGATCTGCGTCTTCTATGGTTAAGGTTAGAAATGAAGAATGAGAAATTTTGGCTGTTGCAATAATTGCTAGTCTATCTTGTCCTCCTGTAATTGATAAAATGTTTATATCAGAAATAATAGGTGTTATAAAAAATGAACTCAATATGGGAAATAATGTTAAGCTGATTATAATTACTAGTATTATGGCAATTATTTTCTTTTTTCCAAATTTCATAAACCGTACTCTAAAGAAACTCTAATAATATCTCTTGCAGATATCATTCCTATTAGTTTTCCTTCCTTGTTTACAACAGGTAAATGCCTTATATTTTTTTCCTTCATTATTTGGATCGCTTTTTCTAAATTTTCATCAAAGTAAATTGTTATAGGATTCTGTGTCATGTAAAGTTCAAGTTTTTCATTTAGGTCTTTTTTCGAAGCTACCAAATTGATTATATCCCTCTCTGTAATTATTCCGAGAACTTTTCCATTTTCTATGATTATAACACTACCAACTTTATATTTTGCCATTTTTTCCACAGCATCGATAACTTTTTCATCAGGTTTTGCTGTTACTAAAATATCATGCCTCATAATCTCTTTTACCAAAATTTTCTTCATGTTATTTAAAAATAATTTTTTAAATATAAAAATAAAAATATGAAAAAAGCTTTACTTTATTTTAAAAATTTAATTCCGTGTAATATATTAGAAAGGATTAACAGATTCGTTGTAAAAGTGATTATAAATGATAAGGAAGAATTTGCATATTTAACCAATACTGGAAGATTAAAGGATATTATTTACAAAGGTGCAGAAGGTTTTTGCTTAAGTAAAGAGGGCAAATTAAAGTTTACATTGATTGCAACAAAGGTTAATGAAAAGGAATATACACTTATAGATACTAAATATCAGATGATTTGCTTTGAGGAAGCCGTTAAAAGTAATTATTTAAACTGGTTAACTAATGTTAAATTGATTAAAAGAAATATAAAAGTCAATAATTCTTTAATAGATTATTTGTATAAGAATAAAGAAGAAATATTCATTGAAATAAAATCTGCAGTATTGTTTGATGGGTATTTCTCAATGTATCCAGACTGTCCTAGTATAAGAGGAAGAAGACACATTGATGAAATTTTAAGATTAAAAAAGGAAGGTAAAAGATCTATGATCGTTTTTATTGCAGCACATCCTTATGCAAAAGCCTTTAAGCCTCATTATGAAGGGGATAAAATATTGGCAGAAAAAATTAAAGAAGCATATTATAACGGAGTAGAAATGCATGCCATAAGAATGCACTTGGAAAAAAGTGGTTATGTATATTTAACAGATGATGATTTGCCTATTAAATTTTAGCAAATTTTTTCTTATTTCTAATTGATGTAATTATGAAAATAAGAGATATTGTTCAATTGTGAACTTAAATGGGAGAGATTCTCCGAGCTAAATTACTCCTTAAGCGAAATATGAATTTCTGAATTAATAGGGGAAACTTTTGCCTTTTATAGCATATGGAAGAGAGTCAGCTTTGTTCTTAAAATATATTAAGAAATATGTTTTATAAAATAAAAATATAATAAAATAAATTTTTATTTATACTTTTTAAAATATTTAAAATGGTTAATATCAATTGAACATATGATATTTAAGGATACCTTTAAATAATTTTTAAATAATAAAGAATTGTAATAATTAGTATGAGTAAGTTAATAAAGTTAGCAGTATTAAAAGGAGACGGTATAGGACCTGAAGTTGTAGATGCAGCATTAAAAGTACTGGATGCGATTCAAGATTCTGTAAAAGGGATACAAATAAAATATGAATTTGCAGATGCAGGCTATTATTGTATTGAGAAATATGGTACAAATTTGCCTAAAGAGACGATTGAAGTTTTAAAAAATACTGATTGTGTATTAAAAGGTCCTATGACTACTCCTGAAAAAGAAGGAATGCCACCAAGCGTCGCTGTTCAAATTAGAAAAATTTTTGATCTTTATGCAAACGTAAGGCCAGCTAAAGTTTATCCTAGAGCTAATCCCTTGCATCCAAATGTTGATTTAGTAATAGTAAGAGAGAACACTGAGGGATTATATACAGGTCTTGAATTTAGATTAGGAGATGTTGCTATAGCATTAAGAACAATTTCAAATAAGGGAAGTGAAAGAGTAGGCCGCTTTGCTTTAAATTTGGCTAGAAAGCGTAAAAAGCATTTAACAATTGTTCATAAAGCTAACATTTTAAGGGTTACCGATGGATTATTTAGAGATACGATATTAGAAATTGCTTCAAAGGAATTTTCTGATGTTAAAGTAGATGAAGCACATATTGATATTATGACGGTTAACTTAATCAAAAGGCCTCATGAATATGATGTTATTGTTTGTGAAAATATGTTTGGTGATATTTTATCAGATGAAGCTGCTCATGTAGCTGGTGGAATAGGATTAGCTGCAGGAGCAAATATAGGTGAAAGTTATGCTATGTTTGAACCTGTTCATGGTTCAGCTCCTAAATATACAGGTAAAAATGTTGTAAATCCAATAGCTACTATTTTAGCTACAAAAATGATGTTTGAATGGTTAAATTTACCAAAGCCTGCTGAATTAATAGAAAAAGCAGTAATTAAGGTTCTTGAAGAAGGAAAAACTTTAACTTATGATTTAGGAGGAAGTTCGAAAACCTTTGAAGTAGCTGAAAATATAGCTAATAAGATTAAAGAGTTGGCTTAATATTTTTCAATTAAAAATATATTTTTATAACAACAAATTACTATTATGAAAGGTGATCGCTTCTGTTACAAATAGTCAATTAAAAGTATACAATACTTTAACTAAGACTTTAGAAGAATTTGAACCTTTGGAAGATAAGAAAGTAAGAATTTATGCATGCGGTTTGACTGTAAATGATTACATGCACATAGGGCATGCAAGAACATATTTGGTTTGGGATGTAGTTGTAAGGTATTTAAGATTTTTAGGATATGATGTTTTCTACGTATCAAATATCACGGATATAACAATAGATGAAAAAATACTTAAAAGATTGGAAGAAGAAAAGATAAGCTTTCAACAATTAATAGAAAAATATACTAAGGCTTATTTTGAAGATAGGGAAGCTTTAGGAATACTTAGAGCAGATGTTCATCCTTTAGCTACTCAGCATATTCAAGAAATGATTGAACTAATCCAAAAGCTTTTAGATAAAGGATATGCATATGTAGCTGAAGATGGTGTTTACTTTAGCATTAAAAAATTTCCTGATTATGGTAAGCTTTCAGGCATAAAGGCTTCTGAGCTTTTAGCAGGAGCAAGTGGAAGAATAACAAAGGATGAATACGAAAAAGAAAATGTAGGTGATTTTGCTTTATGGAAGAAAACTAAAGAAAACGAGCCCTATTGGTTTTCTCCTTGGGGTAAAGGAAGGCCAGGCTGGCATATTGAATGTTCAGCTATGTCTATGAAATATTTAGGAGAAAGCTTTGATATACATGCAGGAGGAGAAGATAACATATTTCCGCATCATGAAAATGAAATAGCCCAAAGCGAAGCCGCTACAGGAAAACCATTTGTTAAATATTGGTTGCATACAAGACATGTTTTATTAAAAGGAGAAAAAATGTCAAAATCTTATAAAAGATTAATATATTTAAGGGATGCAATAAAGAAGCATGGTGCTTCAAATTTAAGATTTTTCTTATTATCAACTCATTATAGGAAGCAATTAATGTATGATGATGAATTAGTTGAAGAATCGAAAGTACATGTGGATAGAATAAAGAAAACTGTACAATTACTTGATAAATTTTCAAGGGAGGGAAGAGAAGAGATTACTGATCAAGAAAAGCAACTTATTGAAAATTCAAAAAAAGCAATAGAAAAATTTATAGAAAGCATGAACGATGATTTCAATACTCCTTTGGCTATTAAAGTTATAATAGATTTTTCAAAACAAGTTTTAAGTCATATTGAACAGGAAGGTATTCTAAGCAAGGAAGCATCAAAGAGTTTGCTTGAATTTTTTGATTTCTCTTGTAAAATAATTTTTGGGGATCTATATGAAAAAGAAATAAAGGTTAGATTAAACGATGTTTTTGTAAATTGGATAGAGAAATTAATTAAAGAAAGGAATGAATTAAGAAAACAAGGAAAATTTGAAGAAAGTGATAAAATAAGAGAAGAAATTAGAAGAATAGGAATAGAAGTAGAAGATTCTAAGAATTATACATTCTGGTATGTGAAAAACTTAAATATTGTTAAGTAAAGGTTTTTTATGAAAACAATAGATGAAATAGAAAAAATTATTCAAGTTACAAAGGATGTTTTAGAAATAAAAATAGATCCTTTTGATGTTGATGTAAAATCTCTTATTGAAAAAATTAAGGAAATTTTTCCAAAGTTAAGTAGTTTAGAAGAATATTTAAAGGATTCAGAAGCAATTTACAATCTTTCTCAAGTTATAGATATGCAAAGCAATGAAATTTATTACAAATCTTCTTTTCTTTATTTTAACCCTTCACTATTGGTTAAAAAAGTTCAAGATTTATCATTTTTAGAATTGGGAAACATTTTATCCTTTTGTTTTTATCCTATTCTTTCTACTAATTTTATTAATATTCAAAGTTTAATTCATGCATATGAGTATTGGAACAATATAAGTTATAAAAAAATTAGTTTTATTAGTAAAGAATATAAAATTGAAGAAATTCAATTAGAAAAAGTTAGTAAAAAAATTGAAGATAAAATTAAATCTTTAGAAAAATATTTGAATGAAACATCACCGATAAAATTAAGTGAATTTATTAAAGACGAACCAAAAAATGTTGCAGAAAAACTTTTCTTATTATCTTTTTTAATTATACAAGGAAAATTTTATGTTGGTTTAAATGAAGAGGGAGAAATTATTATACAAAAGAATCCAAGTGAGATTAAAGGTTCCATCGTTTTTAATGTAAAAATATGAAGAAAAAAGATAAAAGAAAGGAGAAAAGAAAGGTTACGATATTTGAAAAAATGAAAAAAGCTTTATTGCTATTATTAATTCAAAACAAATTCATACCTGGTGTTAAAGGTTGGGAGTTAAGAAAATATATAGGAAGCAAATATCCTTACATTTTGAAACTTCTCGATAAAGAACTTGAAGACTATGGATTAAAAGTAAAAATTGTTTTTGATGAAAGTATAAAAGATGCAGAAAATCCTACTTTAAATGACTATGATAAAGCACACATTTACATTACTTCCTCATCTCCTATATATTATTCTCTTAAAGGACAATTTAACATTGAAGAATTGGGATGTTTATCTGCTTGTATAATTTATATTATTTCAAAATCAAATAATGCTAATTTACAAGAATTAATTAATTTCTTATCTTCCAAAATACCTAAAATTAAAGCTAAAGGATATGTGGAGAAGTTTAAAAGAAAAGGTTATCTTAAAATAAAGGATGATATAGTTAGCATAGGTTGGAGAACAAAAGCTGAAATAGACTTAGATGCATTGGTTAAACTTTTAGCTATATACGTTTCTAAATAAATTGATGGAAGAGGAGGAAGAAATCAAACTTACGGGCAAGGCTTTAATGGTTTATTTATATGCATTAAGGAAAAATAAAGTTACTTCTAAAGAAGTAAGAGAAGAGTTGGGTTTTTCAAGTCAAAGCCTTGCAATATATTATTTAGAAAGATTATATCAAATGGATCTTTTAAACAAAGAACCAGGAGGATATTATTCTGTTAAAAAAAGATTAAACATCGGTATTTATTCCTTTTATTTAAATGTTTATGGTTATTTACTTCCAAAATTTTTGCCTTATTCTGTATTTTTTACTTTATTTTTTGTATTATATTTATTGTTTAAATTTCCAGATTATGATATATTTGTTATAGCAATTTTATCAATTGTAAATGGAATTTTTTGGTATGAAACTATAAAATTATATCTTAGATTAAAAAGGATGTTAAAGAAAAAATAATTAAAAAGATGCTTCTCTAATTTTTCTTACGTAAAGATACACTGCTGATGCAATTAAGGTACTTAAAATTATAATTATCATTAAGTTTATTATTTCTTTGGATGGAATTTCTCTGCCAGAAGTTTTCTCTGCAGCAGGAAGAAAGGATTCTGGTGATGTATAAGTAGGTGAAGTTATCTCGGTATAGGTTGCGGGTGTAGTAGGAACAGGCGTGTATGTTGTTTGCATTCTACCAATTTCTGTTGTTGTAAAAGTTTCAGTAGTTATAATAGGCAAAGTTGAAATAGGAGTATAAGTTGAGGGTAAATATAAATACAGTAATGTATATAATTCAAGTGGAAGATAGCTTAGGGAAAATGCTGTATTAACTTTTTTAATAACAATAACTATTTCATCATTTTCTGGTAGAACAAAAGACATTCCTATATATGTTTCTGTATAATCTGATTTTGTTTCTATATTGGCAGCTGACGTTTTGTAAACTATTGGGGTAATGGATGTTTTATAAACTATAACAAAGAATGGATATTTCTTAGTTAATATCCTATTGTCAAAATATATTCCGTTTGTATCAATTGGGTTTAAAATTAATACAGAAAAGTCCTTGGCTAATGTACCGTTTTCATAAATAACCTTAAGATTATAAACTTTATTTTCATATTCACCAACTTTCTTTAATGGAATTTGTATTTCCAAATCACTATTTAGATTTACATAAGAATAACCTGCCAAACTCTCATCAGTAATTTGTCCTCTCTCAATATTTGTTATTGCTAATATTACATATTCTCCTTCTTTTATTTTCATGGTTATAGAATTTAATTGATTATTTGAAATAACAAAGTTAATTGAACCGCTAAGATCACTTCCAAAAATATCTATTAGCAATTTCTCTAAGGATAATTCTTTATTTATAACTAGGTATATAGTTTCTTTTAATGCTTCTTGAATGTTTATTTTTAAAGAATATTTTTCCTTTTTTTCTTCAATTTGTTTTACGACGAAATAATTATAAGCAAAAGCGTCAAATGTCGGTATTGCTACCTCTATAAAGTAAATGTTTTGTTTTAAGTTTGCTACCTCAATTAAAATTGTTGATTGCGAATATGGTTCAATGTATTGAGTATCCCGCTGAACCTCTAATTTTTGCTTGAAATCACCAAACAAGCTTGTTAGATAAACATTAATTTCTTCTGATTTAATTTCTATCTTATTTCGAAGCAAATTTATTATATTAACATTTATTTTTACCATTTCTCCTTCATAGTAATAAGGTTTATCAGTATTAACTTGAACGAAAATCGAAGAAGTAATATGGCTAGGAGGAGTATAAATTTGAGGAAAAACTATTATCTTTGTTTCTGCTGTTAAATTATAACCCACTAAATATGCTTTTATAGTATAAATGCCTTCTTTTTCTGCTTTCCATTCAAAATTTTGTTCAAATTTTTCATTTGGCTTAATTCCTATTTTAGTAATAGTTTGAAGGAAAACATTATTTTCAGAATATTTGTATTTATATCCGTTATTTCCTATTATTTCAAAATCAAAAATTAAAGAAGAATTAAATTGAAGCTCAACATATTCTTTACCATAATTATATAATGCTATCTTTATTTGTACTGTTTCTCCAATGTTATATTCATGTTTATCTAATAAAATTTCCAAACGAAGATCATTGGTTTGAGCATGAATAATATTTAGTAATGCAAATGGTATTAGAATTACTAGGATAACGCTTTCTATTTTTCTCATATGCTATTAGGTATAATATTATCCTTTTATTTCTAAAATTTTTAATAGCATTAAAAATTTTTTAAAAGAAAATTTTTTAATAATAGTGTTTTCTTTTTATTTGTATGGCTCTTTATGATTTACTCTTTTGGCTTTTTATAATTGTCATATCAAGCTATATGTTAGCTGAGGGTGCTGATCGATTAGGTGTAAGAATAGGTAGAAGATTTATAGGTAGAACGGTTCTTGGTGTCGTTACAACTTTTCCTGAATTTGTAATTGTATATTTTGCTGCATTAAAAGGATTTTATGATGTAGGTATAGGAGCTGTATTTGGAAGCAACATATTGATGATAAGTCTAGGCTTAGCTGTAGCTGTATTGATAGCTACAACTCGTTTATCTTTAAGGCCAACTAAGGAGATTAATACAAACGTATTTAAACTAGATTTTTACTTTATGCTTTTAACTGCTGTATTTTCTGTGGTTCTTTTCATAGACGGTTACGATATTATTGATGGAATAATTTTTGCATTATTTTATTTTGCATATGTTTACTTAGCATTTAAGGAATCTAAAATTGAGAGAGAAGAAACTTTAAAACAAGAATCAATTTCTAGAACTACTCTCATAATTTCTACATTACTGGTAATTTTTGGAGGTCTAGGAATAATGGTTGGCGGCGGGCCTTTTATTGATAGCGTAAAGAATTTTTCAGCTGAAGCAGGAATACCTGCGGTAATATTAGCATTATTAATAGCTCCGATAGCTGGAGAAATGCCTGAAAAACTTTCATTGTATATATTAGCTAGAAAAGGAGGTAAAAGTTTAGAAATAACTATAGGTAATATATTTGGTTCTAAAATTTTAAATAACACACTATTAATAACAACTTTTATAGTTGCTGTAATAATTGATACAGGAAAAATAACTTCTATTCCTTCTCATGAAATAACCTTTATATTAGTAGCGTGGACCGCAATATTGACTATTGTAGCAATGATTACTTTTGCAGATGATAAACTTAGCAGAAAAGACGGATTATTATTATTAGCATTATATATTATTACTTTAGTTTTGCAATACTTTTTAATACCGATAGGTCATTAATTCATTCTCCTGCTATACTTACTTCTTCTATTAAAATATAAGGCAATGCAATTCCACCATACCATTTTATTTCTTTACTTAATTCAATTATTTTTTGGAAAGCTTCCCTTAAATTTAAACCTATACCTGCTTGTAATAACGCATGCTTTATTTCTCCATCTTCTATCAAAAATCCTTCGTTTATCATTCCAGAGAATTCTCCTGTCACAACATTTGGATAATCATACGTACTTCTAATATAAACACCTTTTTTAATTTCCGAAATAAAATCTTTATAGTTTTTACTTCCTTCCTTAATTATTAAGTTTCTTGAATCTATTCTTGGCAAAGATCTAAAATTCCAAATACTTCCTTCTCCTCTAACAGCATTTCCTGTGCTTAACTTTCCTTCCTTATTGGCAGTATATGTATCATAGAAATAATTCTTCAATGTTCCGTTTTCTATAATAATGTTTCTTGACGAAGGAATTCCCTCTGCATCAAATTTAAAACTTCCTATACCTCCTTCAAGAAGTCCATCATCTATTACTGTGATTTTCTCATTAGCTATTTTGTTTCCTATTTGATTGCTTAAGTAACTTCTTTTTCTTTGAACTGCATCAGCATTTAATCCTAATCTTAAGCTCATTCCAATTATAAAAAAAGAAGCAAAAGGATCAAGAATTACTGGAACCTTAGCAGAAGGAATCTTTTTCTTATTTAAACCTTTTATTGCATATTCATAAGCTACTTTTGCTATTTCAATAGGTTGAAAATCTTTAATTTTCCTTGATTCATAAATTTCATCGCTACTACTAAATTTACCATTTTCTTCAGCTGATATCGATGAATAAAAATATAGAAAAGTTCCTTTATCTATTCCTTCAACTCCTAAAGAATTGGCAATTGCTACAATATTTCTTCCTGAACTAAAAGTTAAATTTATAGATTTTATTCTCTTATCTAAAGTAAAATCTTGTTTTAAAACTTCATTTATAAATTTTATTGCATCTTCTACATTTAAATTAGCAACATTTTCATCAAAAATACCATAAACATGCTGATATTTTCCTTTTTCTGCAAAGCTTTTAAATTCAGGATCGCTTGGAGCTGATCTAGCTTGTTTAAATGCTTTAGTTACACATTTTTCTATTTCATTTGGATTTGTCAAATATGAAAAACCTATTGCATTGTTTACTACACATCTTACTCCTAAACCACCATCAACTATTTTCTTGGCAATTTTTATTTCTCCTTTTTTGACTGAAATATTTATTGAATCGGTTATCGAAGTAAAACATTCCACTTGGTTACATCCCAATTTCTCTCCTATTTTTACAGCCTTAATACAGTTTTCTAAAATTTCTTCATTCATTCCAATCCACCTACTATTATTTCACTAACTCTAATATGAGGCCCACCATCTCCTACACGTACCCATTGTCCGTCTTTGCCACAAAATCCTACACCTTCAATTTGTAAATCTTTGCCTACACCATCAATCTTCTTTAAAGTTTCTAAAATTAAACCTGTTAAGGATATATCTCTTATCATTTGTTTAACTTCTCCTTTTTCTATCAGATAACCATATTCACATTTGAAAGTATATTGGCCATTGCTAGGCACGACATAGCCATAATGAAAACCTTTAGCATAAATTCCGAATTTTGTTTCACTAATTAGCTCTTCAAAGCTCATATCACCCTTTTCAAAATAGATATTGCTCATTCTTACCAAAGGCTCATTTAAATATCCTTCAGCTCTACTAGAAGCATTCAATTCCATGTTTAATATGGAAGCTGTTTCTAGATTGTTTAAATATTCCTTAAGTATACCATTTTCAATAATTTTTCTTGGTCTTGCAAGAAATCCTTCATCATCATATTCATAGTATCCAAATGCTTTATCAATTAAAGGATTATCAATTATCGTTACTTTTTCTGAAGCAATAGTTTTTCCGATCATTCCTTCAAGTACAGAATTTCTCTCAACTATTGCATCAGCTTCAGCAGGATGGCCGATTCCTTCATGTGCAAATACGCCAGCGATTATAGGATCTAAAATACAAACATATTTTCCAGGTTTAACACTTCTAGCTTTAAGTTGCTCAGCTGCTTTTTTAGCTGCTTTTTCACCTATTTCCAACATATTTTTTTCTTCAATTAATTCGTATCCTCCCACACCTCCTTTTGCTTCTCTACCAAATCCTCTTATACCGTTTTCCAAAGAATAAGCTGTTGTACTTAAATAAAGATAATTATCCTCTTTATATACCTCGTTACCTAAAGAATTTTTAACATAAATAATATCTTGGTTTTCGTTATAATTGACTGTTGTACTTTTTATTCTTTTATCAAAATTAAACATTCTTTTATCCAATTCTTTAACTAAATTTACTTTTTCTTCTATTGCAACATCATCGAAATTTATGTGTGTTTTTATTATTGATTTTGCTTTATAACTTTTAACATGTTTTATTTCATATTTTTCTTTAATCCTTTCCGAATTTGTTTTAGCAATTTTAAAAGCTTTCTCTACTAAGTTATATACAGAATTGATATTGATCTCATTGCTTGCTCCAAATCCCCATGCGCCATTTATAAAAATTCTTATGCTTATTCCTTCATCTTCTCCAGAAGAGATTGATTTTAATGAACCATCTGTATATTTAATTGATAACTCTTTTTGTTTTAGATATTTAGCTTCAACAAATTTTGCTCCTAATTTCAATGCATATTCTATAGCCTTCTCTAAAATATCCATGGTTAATTATCTTGTTAAATTTTTATATTTTTAATATTTAGTGAAAAATCTAATGTAGCTGAAATTAATTTTTGAATATCTGTATCGGTATGAGCATATGATATTGTTCCTACATGTGCTGGTAAAAAGAAAATATTGTGTTCTGTCATTAAATAAAGATAATATAAATGTTGCAATTCTTTATTGCATTTTAATACATCTTCATAAGAATTAACAACTTCAACTTCTTCATTTAAAAAATGAGTAAGAAGTATAGAACCTATCCCTGTGGTTTGCGAGGATATATTTGCTTCAGACAAAATTTTATCAATAGATTTTCTTGCTATATTACCAAGAGTATTTATCTTATCATAAACTTCACTTTTATGTTCGTATAAATATTTTAACGTTAAATATCCTGCTTTCATGCTTATAGGATTTGCAGAAAAAGTTCCTCCTCCTATTTTACAAACTCCATTTTTTCTTGTAGGATCTGCTAAATTTAATATTTCAGATTTTCCTGCTACAGCACCGATTGGAAAACCTCCGCCTATAACTTTTCCGTATGTTAATAAATCAGCATCTATTTTATAATATTCTTGCGCTCCTCCTAAACCTAGTCTAAATCCTGTAATAATTTCATCAAAAATTAATAATGCTCCAACCTTTTCAGTTTCTTCTCTAATTATACTTAAAAAATCTTGATTTGCAGGAATACCTCCTCCTGCCCCTAATATTGGCTCTAAAATAACACATGCTAAGTCTTCTTTGCATAATTTTAAGGTATTTTTAAAAGAATCTATGCTGTTAAAAGTAAAAGATAAAGTATATTTTGTTTCTTCTTCTAATATACCTAGACTTTTTTCTTCCCATACATTTTTTGAAAGAGGAGAATTATAACCATGCCATCCTCCTCTGACTTTTAATACGTATTTTTTCTTTGTATAAGCTCTTGCAAGTCTTATAGCATACATCGTTGCTTCAGCTCCAGAATTGCAGAATCTTATTTTTTCAACATTTTTAACGCATTCTTTGATCATCTCAGCTAACATTATAGCATCTTCGCTAGGTGTACCATATAATGTACCATTATAAATTTGCTCTTTTATTTCATTCATAATGAAATCTGGAGAATGTCCAAAAATCAAAGCAGTATGTCCCATCCAAAAATCTATGTATTCATTTCCATCAACATCATATATTCTACTTCCTTTAGCTTTATTAGCAAATATTGGATAAGGTTTGTAAAATCTTGCATTATGGTTTATTCCTCCAGGGAAATAATTTTTAGCTCTTTCAAATAGCTCTTTAGATTTTTTTGTTTTTGAAAGATATTTTTCAATTAAATTCATTATATTTATTAATTTAATTTAACTAAAAAATCTATGGAAAAAGAAACTTTGGAAATTCCATATAAATTAATAAGTAACCTAAGAATAGCTGTCGTTTTTACTTCATTTTTTGCTATTTCGGTTATTATGATTGTTATCGTTAATTTATCTGTTGCGATCTTCTCATTGCAAGAGAATTTATCGCTGGTTATTAGCTCAGTTATAAATTTATCAATATCTTTATTAGCTATTTTTTCTTTAACAATATTTTATAAAATAAATGATTATATTGAGAAAAAAGAAATTGATAAAATTTCTTCATCTTATTATATAATTATCAATGGTATTATATTATTGATTTATAATTTATTTGCATTATTATCTTCGATTGTATTATTTTTGATTAATTTAACTGTTGAACCAATAACAGGTATTATAATTTATGGATTAGGAATATTTGCAGGAATATTTCAAATAATAACATATAGCCAACTTAATTCATACATTACATATTATAAAACAGCACATGAAAAAATCTAATAAGCGTATCATAATAAACTTTAGTTTAGTTATATTTTTCATCATGACAGGCTTTTCTATGACTATACCAATCCTTCCAATTTTTGCTAGGGAATTGGGCGCTTCAAATTTAATCATAGGTTTGGTAATATCAGCTTATGGTTTGGCAAGAGCTCCTCTTAATATTCCGTTTGGAATTTTACTCGAAAAAAGGAATCCTTTTAATTCTGCAATATTAGGTTTAGTCTTTATTTTAGCATCTTCAATTATTTTGTTTTTCTCTCAAAATTTAGTTCATTTTGTTATTGCTAAAATTATAGAAGGAATTGGATTTTTAATCTATATTCTAATGGCTCTACGAATATTAGCTGAATATACGGAAAAGGAAGAAAGAGGAGGAACGATGGGCATATACACGACGGGTTTACTTGTTGGAACTGCGATAGGGCCCTTGCCAGGAGGATATATTTCGGAACATTTTGGAATTAGATATGTTTTCCTTGCATATTTTTTACTCATATTATTTTCTTTAATAATTATTATAATTACAAAAAAGAATATTAGATATAATTTAAGTACTACTAATATAAAAATTAGTAATTTTATAAAAGTAATAAAAAATAAAAATATATTAATAGTCAGTTTTAGCATATCTTCAATTTTTATTCTTAGGACATCTTTAATTTCTGTAATTTTACCAATTTTAATTTATGAGAAATTTAAATTAAGTGAATCGTCAATAGGTTTAATTATAAGTACATTAGGAATAGCAACTCTTGTTACAACATGGCCTAGTGGAAAATTGAGCGATAAAATTGGAAGAAAATTTAATCTTTTAATATGTCTTTTATTTTCTTCCGTATTTGTAACTTTAATTCCTTTAGTTAGCGATTTCTTTTATCTTCAATTATTAATTTTATTTTTAGGGTTAATTCTTGGTTTTTCAGGTCCTTTTGCTGCATATATAGCTGATTTATCCACAAAAGAAACTTTAACTGCAGCTTTAAGTGTATATAGAACATTGGTAGATTTTGGTTTCTTTATTGGACCATTTATAGGAGGCGTAATTTTAGAATTCTTTGAAGTAAGTTTTGTTTCTTTTTTATTTATTTCTTCATTTACTTTTATTTCTTTTATTTTAGCGTTAACGATAAAATTGGAACCTCAATGAGCTTCTTTCATATGCCTTCTATAGTTTCTTCTTCCTGAAATTCTAGCATTGCATTTTCTGCAAATAAACGTTTTTGGACCCCTTGAACTTAAAGTAATATGTGCTGGTGGTGGCGTTCTGCAAACTGCTACATGTAAATTATAATATTCTTTCTTTAATCTCCTACGACAGCTTGGGCAAACTCTTTTCATTTTAATTATTTTTATTGATAAATTAAAAATATAAATGTTATGAAATTTGGTGTTTGCATTCCTAATTTTGGTAACAATGCAAATAAGCTAACTATAGATAAAGTTGCAGAAAGTGCTGAGAGATTTGAATATGACTCTATATGGACAACAGATCATATTATTGTTCCTAAAAAAGAAAGAACCTATGTAAATACCTATGAATCAATATCCACATTAGCTTATTTATCTGCAAAAACAGAAAACATTTTATTAGGAACTTCTATAATTGTTTTGCCTTTAAGAGACCCTATTATTTTAGCTAAAGAAATTGCTACAATAGACAACTTAAGCGAAGGAAGAGTTATACTTGGTATAGGTGTAGGCTGGCTTAGAGAAGAATTTGTCTTTCTTAAAAAAGACTTTCAAAATAGAGGAAAAATTGCTGATGAATACATTAAAACTATGAAGGAAATATGGATGAAAGAAGAAATTGAATATAAAATTAATAATGAAACTGTAAATTTTGTATCTTTACCTAAGCCTATCAAAATACCTAAAATTTTAATAGGCGGTAATTCCAAAAGAGCAATAAAGAGAGCAGCTAAAATTGGTGATGGCTGGTTTCCCGTAGGTATGCATTACGATGATATTAGAAAGGGAAGAGAAATTCTAAATAAATTATCTCCTTACAGTAAGCCTATATTTTTAAGAATATTAGTTAATGTAGGAGGAAGAAAAATAATGTATAAAGGTACTACAGGAGAGTTAAGAGTTTCTTTAGGTGGAAGCGATAGTGAAATTATAAATGATCTTGAAAAATATAAAAAATCAGGAGTTATTCATGTAGCATGTTGGTTTGGTGAGGTTAATATTGAAGAATTTATAGAAAGAATGAGAAAATTTAAAGAAATAATGAACGTATTTAGGTAGTTATTTTAATTTTCCGACTTTTGAAATACCTTGTTGTTTTGTAACTATAATTATATTACATTCGTTAAAATATTCAAGCAATGGATCAGGGGTAATTATAATATATTGCAAATTAGGATCATTTTGAACTATTGAAGTAATTAATTTTGTAGCTCTTTCCTTATTTAAAGGATCCATATGAGTATCAAATTCGTCTATTGCTCTAATTGAAGATTTCATATACTTTTGTAATGATAATAAAAAAGCTAATGTAGCTAAAGTTCTTTCTCCTCCACTCTGAGAATAACTATCAAGAACTCTTGCAATATTTTCTCTAAATCCTACTTTTATTTCTAAAGAGGCATTGTTAATATCATCTATATTATGTATTTCTATATTTCCAATTCCTTCAATATATTCAAGTATCTTACTAAATTCTTTGTTTACATCTTCAAGTATTTTTATTAAGTTATTTTTCCAAGCTTTTATTCTCTCGTTTAGCTCATTTAATAACTTATTTTTATTTTCGTTTATTTCGGAAGATTTTAAATTTATTTCATCATATATATTTTTGTATTCAATATATTTTTGTGGTATTTCATCAGTTATTTCTCCCATACTTTTAATTTCGAATTGTATTAGCTTTATTTCGTCTTCAATTTCTTTTAAATCTGACCTTGGTTCAAAGTATTCGGAAGGTTTTTTCTTTTCCAAATCCTTTAATAAATTTAATAAATTATTTAAATCATTATTAATTTTATTTATTTCTTTATTTATTAATTCCAATTTAAACTCTTTTAAAACTTTTTCTGATTTATAATTTGAATAATTTTCAATTTCTAAGAATAATTCTTTTATTAAATCATAATTAATATCATTTTTTTCTAATTTTTCTTTTATTAAATCAAATTTTTTTCTATTCTTATCCATTAAATTATTAAGATAAAATATTTCATTAGTTAATTTCTCTTTATTATTATTTAATTTATTTAACTCTAGTTTCTTTTTATCTATTTCATTTAAAGTTCCATTATATTTATACCAAAACAATTCACTCTTTAGTTTATTTAATTTTTTATTTAACTCTATTTTTCTTTCGTATTTTTTATACATTTTTTTCCAATAATTTAAATTAGTTTCAGCATTCTTTAGCGCTTCTTCTATACTTTTTCTGCTTTTTTCAATTTCCTCTAATTTTGATATTGCTCCTTGTATGTTTTTCCTAAAGTTTAAGATACCTAAGACTTCTTCAAAATAGATCAGTCTTTCTCTTGGATCTAAAGCTACAAATCTTTCGATCGTATTTTGATGCATTATTATTAGCATGTTATCTGGATCTATTCCTAATCTTTTAAGAGACCTTTGCAACTGATATTTATCTATAATTTCTTGGTTAAATTCAAACCAATAATTCCCATCTTTTCTTATTATTCTTGATATCATTACTTGATCTAGTTTTGAAATTGGGAAAGGTCTTTTGTTTTCTTGCGGTGTATTATCCAAAATTATAGATACCCTTGCAACATCTTTATTATAATTAATAAGGTCACTCAATCTTCTTCCCCTTTCTGTATAGGTTTGACCTAATGCTACAGAAATTCCAAGTAATATAGAGGATTTACCACTTCCGTTAGGTCCAGTAATTAAATTAATCCCTTTAAACAAAGGTATTCTAGCGTAATCATATGAAAGGAAATTTTCTAAAATAACTTCTTTAATATAGGTTCTCAACTTAAATATATTTATAACATAAAATTAAAAAGCTTATGGTAATCTCAGCTAAAATTTTTAATTTATCAAAAGAAAGCAAATTGAATGAAATAAGAATGAAAATTTCAAATTATAAATATGAAACGATAGAAGAGATTGATGGTAAACCATTTAAATTGCTTACCAATATAAAAGATGTAAGAGTTGTTAATGAAAAAGAAATTGAAGCCGTATATCAAAAGGATTTGATCATATTCATAAATCAAAGAGGATTAAAAAATCCTGTAATTAAAACTTTGGAAACAAGGATTTCTTTTTTGTTTAACGATAAAAATTATCTTATAATTTTTGGTAAAAAGAACGTTTGCAATATGATCGCAAATGAGTTAAGTAAACTTCTCTTTATAAAAATAGGTAAAATAACTGAAGTAAGAATAGCTCCTGAAATTCTTCAAAAATATCATGAGAATAATAAAGAAAGTACCAAAGTATTATTTTTTGATAACTTAGATATTCCAGGCGTAAATAAATTATCATTGTATGGTGAAGCCTTAGCAGATACCCAACTTTATTATGAATATTTAAAGCATGGAAAGATATGGTATATAGTTTTTGTTCCTAAAATAATTCAAGGAACAGTAGGTCTTACTAGAAATGGAATTGTTGTATTCTTTGGTAAAATAGGTTTAGAAGAATTTAAATCATTTATAGTTAAAGAGTTGATTAAAATAATAGAAGGTTCATTTTGAATACAATTTCCTTAATCGCTCATCCAATTTTTTATCTTTAATATATTCAGCTACTTTTTTAGGAACAAATTCTTCCCAATTTAAGCCAGTAGCTATTTTTTCCCTAATTTTTGTAGCTTCATATTTTTCTCTTTCAAAAAAAGGTATCGATTCAACCTTTATTCCTTTTTCGGTAAATAATAATCTAGTTAATGGATCGTTTGAAAATACTACTTCAAAACTAGGGCAATACTGTTGAACTAATGAAACCCATAAACTATGTTGTTCATTTGTATCAGGTATCGCTGCAATAATTACTCTATCTATCAATTTATCATCTATAAGTTGATTTGAGATCATCTCTATTCTTTCTCCTACTGTAAAAGGATTTTCTTTTGTATGACTATATTGTGCAGAACCTATACCTAATATTACTTTATCACTTCTTTCCAATATCCATTTTAATGCTTCATAGTGGCCATTATGAAATGGCTGAAATCTTCCAATGTATAAAGCTCTGTTATATTTCATAAGATTATCAGTTTAAATTTCTTTATAAATTTAAAGAATTTCTCGAAATTATCCTTATTATGAAGTATGAAAAATCTTATGTTTATGGCAAAAAATTATTATTTATTTTTAATAACAAAAACATTTCAATAAGCTATAAAAGTAATTTTGACACTCACCAAGACTAATGTCGGTAGATTCTTGGTTCCTTAGCCTCATGGTTTATGGCTTTCACCGAGTTCTAAGCTATGTCAAAGTAGTTCCTGCTATAGCATATAGCCCATAGACCACTTTAATACATTCATTGCTCGATTATAATCTGCTTACATAACTTGTTGAACTTTATTGTAAAGAAAAAATGCCTTAGATTAATGAAACTTGTAAATGGTATTGCAATATACTAAGCTAACAAACTAAATGTTATGTATAAATTTCGCTCAAAATATTCTCGCTATTTAAGTTAAATAACTCAACTTAGTGGGGTTATTAATCTCTTTTTTGTTGTAAACTTATCCTTTCCTTCAATTATTCTTAATAACTCTTTGTACCTATTCCTTAAAGTAACTTCAGTTATATGGGCTTTAGAAGCTATTTCTTTTTGCGTTATTGAAATTTTTAACTTTTTAGCTGCAATATATATTGCTGCAGCAGCTATGCTTATAGGATTTCTTCCTGAAGTCAATCCTCTTTGTTTTGCATTTTCAATTATTTGAAGAGCTTTAGTTTTAACATTATCATTCAATCCTAAGGAATCGATCAACCTTTCAATATATTTATTCATACTTGGTTTTAAAACCTTTCTAATCTTTTGTGCTATCATAGAATAGACTTCCATTGACTTTCTTTGTTCTTTTTTATTTAAGCCTATAGCCTTGCATATTTCTTTCATTAATATAGGATGGGAATCTTCCAAACAAGCAGTATATAAAATAGCTGCTGCAAAAACTTTTGGAGAAAATTTTTTACCTATTTTTTTACCTAATAATTCTTCAGCTATATCTAAAGCTCCTTTTAAAGTTGAATAAGGTAAATTTAGTTTTTCTATTCCTCTTGTTATTTCCTTAGTTAAAATTATTGTTCTTTCCTTTTGATTTACTTTTGGCATTTTACTCTACTTCAATTCCTGTTATATTGAGCCTCTTTACTAATTCCTTAAATCGATTTCTTACAGTTACTTCTGTTACGTTAGCAGCTTTTGCTACATCTTTTTGTGTTAATTTTTCACCATTCAAAGTTGCAGCAATATAAACTGCAGCTGCTGCAAGACCTGCAGGATCTTTACCAGCTGTTAATCCTTTTTCCTTAGCCTCCATTATTAATTCTTTAGCTTTGGTATAAATGATAGGCTTAACTCCTAATACATGAATTAATTTATCAAGAAAGTCTATAGGATCTGCAATTGATACTTTAATGTTTGCATCTTTTACTAAAAATCTATAACACCTTGCAATATCTTTTCTTGCAGCATTATCTGTGTATTTTGTAAGCTCATCCAAAGTAATAGGAATTTTTAATCTTCTGCATGCAGCATAAAGTGCAGCAGCTACAACACCGCTTATCGATCTTCCTTTAACTAAGCCTCTATTTATGGCTGTTTTATAAATTAAGAATGCTTCATCTTTTACTACGCTAGGTAATCCTATTTGATTAGTTAGTCTTTCAAGTTCTTCCATAGCTTGGACAAGATTTCTTTCCATTGAAGAACTAATGCTTACTTTATGCCATTTCCTCAATCTAATCATATCAAATCTTTGCTTAGAAGTTAACTTTCTTCCAAAAGCGTCTTTACCGCTCCAATCTATTGTAGCAGAAGTCGCTGAAGGAGTTATAAGAGATGATTTTATTGGAGGACCTGTCCTACTTCTTCTTTCTCTCTCTTCAGCTGTAAAAGCTCTCCAATCAGGACCTCTGTCCAATTTCCTAATAACAACTACTGAACCACATTCAATACATGTAATTTCTCCTCTATCGAAGCTATAAAATAATCTTTTACTTTTGCAGTATGGGCATTCTGAAGGTTCTTCTGAGGATATAATCTCAAAACCACCTTTCTTTTCAGGTGCGGACATAATTTATCGCAAATATTTTCTACTGCAACTAATATATAAGTTTTTCGGTCAATTAAAAAATTTTCCATTAATTTTTTATGGAAAGGAAAAAGCTTTTAAATACTAGAAAGTAAAAAAGAAAGGTTAAAAATATATAGAGAAAAAACAAACAAAGTGATATGAAATATGCTACATTATTTATTGTATTTCTTTTGATTTGTTTTATTTTAGTTACACCTGTTTACTCTTATACTGTACCAGTTAAAAGACTACTAGCTGAAAAAATAATTAATGAATTACCCTACGAATGGTCTTATTCTATTAATTCTTATTTAGGAGAAATTTTCCGCGGAATACAAGAAAGTAAAGGTATTCTTGAGCTTTATTATATTTCTGAAAATAATACAGGAAATTTACTAGAATTTGCTGTTAATTCATATAATTCATTTGTAAAAAAACTTGATGAAGGTAGCATAAAAGAAGCAAATTATGAATTAGGAAAATTTATTAGTTATCTTGTTGATCTATCCAATCCCTTCAGAATTGGAAAAGATTGGAATAATACTTTAGCTTTAAAGTTTGAAGCGCTAATTCTTGGTAGTGATGTTGAAAAATTAAAAATCGATAAAAATTATACAGTCGGTAGTATTGAAGATGAATTGGTTAAATTAGCACTGTTTGCCAAAAGCAAAATTAAAGAACTTAACATTACTAATATAGAAAAATCTCAAAGAGATTCTAGTTATGAAAAGGTTGTAAATGATCTTTTACAGTATGTAATAAATTTAGCTTATTCATTAACATTAAAAGCCATAGAAAAACATAAAAGCAATGTAAGCTTTGTTAATTTAATTTATATCTTAGTTTTTGCTATAATAATTTCCGCTTTAGTATATTATATAAATAAAGAAAGAATAGGAAAAATTTTAAAAAAGTAATTGTAGATAAATAAAATAGATAGCTCGGTGGGGTAGCTGGCCAATCCTGTGGGGCTCTGGACCCCAAGACGTGGGTTCGAATCCCACCCGAGCTATAAAGTTATAGTTTATAAGTTATAATTTATATTGCAATAACTTTATAAATTATAAAAATATATATTATAAATCTATGACAAATAAGACTACAATACAAATAGATCAAGATACTTTAAAAATTTTAGAAAAATTAAAAAAGGAAAGAAAAGTAAAAAGCTATTCTGAATTGATAAGACAGCTAGTAAATGAAAGTAAAAAAATTGAAAAGAGTGAAAAAGGTTCTTTATCCAAAATTCCTGTCTTTATAAGAGAAGAATATGACCATATTAGTTGATACGCATGCTTGGATAGAATATTGGAAAGGAGGGGAAAAAGCTGACGAGGTAGCAATTTATATCGATGGAAATGAAGAAATAATTGTTTCAACCATCAATCTTTTAGAAATTGAATATTGGTTATCCAAGCATTTTGGTCCAAATGTTGCAAAAAATAAAATCCAAGTAGTTATAAAGAGAAGCTTTGTTGTTGAAGTCGATGAAGAAATAGCAAAAGAAGCTTCGAAAATAAGAATTGCTTACAAATTACCATTAATATCAAGTATAATATTAGCTACGGCAAAAAAATATAAAGCTAGAATAGTTACAGGAGATGAAAAATTGAAAGGTTTTGATGAAGTAATTTATGTAGGAGATTAAAAAATTGTATATTTAAAAATTTAAAATTTATATAGATAATATTTGAAAATATTGTTATGAAATTAATTGAAACCCTAAATAATTTTCTTTCAATTGAAGGGAATTCATTATTAATAAAAGGTAAACCTGGTGCTGGAAAGACTACTTTAGCTTTAACTTTAGCTTATCATTCTTTAAAGAGTAATAGAAAAGTATTTTATTTTTCAACGAGACTATCTCCAATTAAATTGCTAAGTCATTTTCCAAACTTTAAAGAAATATTATATTCACAAATTACTACTAAAGATGTAAGATTAACTACGTTGACTTCTTTTCTTAATTCAGTTTTGCCTTATATAAAAGGAGAAAGAAATTTGATAATTTTTGACAGCTGGGATGCGATGGTAAAAGAGCAAGAAAAAAAGGAAAGATTGAAAGTTGAGAAGACAATCCATGCAATAGCTGAAGAATCTAAATCAAATCTTATATTTATTTCAGAAGAACCTGAATTAACAACAATAGATTACCTTGTTGATGGAATAGTACATTTACATTATCATTTTTATGAAGGAAAACTAATAAGGCATGCAGTTATAAGTAAGCTAAGAGGGGTCGAAGTTAAAAATCCTTTTGTTTATTTTACTTTATCAAACGGAATTTTTACTGAAATTGAAAGTTTTAATTTATTTGAATTGGTAAAATTATCCCAAATTAAGGTAGAAGAATCGGAAAGAAAAATAAAATTTTTTGAAGAATTCGATGAAATTTTCCAAGGAGGATTAAAAACTGGTACGTGTGTTTTATTTGAGGTAAATAATAAAACTGAAGAATTTTCCGTATATTATCTACTTTTGCCATTAATATTTGGATTAGCTAGAATGGGAAAAATTGTATTGGTAAGTTTATCTCCTGATACTCCTATATCATTATTGAAATCAATATATAAATTGATATTTCCTGAAGAAGAAATTCAAAAAAGAATAATATTTTCGTATATTGAAAATTTTGAAGATAAAATTAAAAATATATATTTAACAAAGAAAGAACCTCATATATCTTCATATATATTTTTTTTAAATAAATTACCTATGAAAAATGAATCTGATTTTGAAAAATTTTTAGAATTATTAAGAATTATAAGAGAAAGACAGGATATTTTGTTTTTAATAACCAATAATAAAGAAATTTATTTTGAAAAAACTGTTCCTTATTTTGATCATATATTAAAGATTTTTACAAAAAATGAAAATATATTTTTATATAATAAAAATTTTGGTACTTTAATTTACGGTTTTACTTTGGATCGAAATCTTAATAATTTAAAATTAGTAAGAATAGAATAATATGAAGATTACTAAGCAAGAAATAATAAACATAATTAATAATACACTGTATGATATGCTTGGCTATAATACAACTGAAGCTTTGTATTATCATATCTGTAATATTACAAATAAATCAAAAAGTGAGCTATTAAAGGATCTGGATGCATTAGTATTTGGTATTCAAGAAATATTTAAAGGAGCATCTAAATTTATTTTCGATGAAGTTAAGAATAGAATAGAAATGACATATGATGTAAAAATAGAAGGAGAAAATTTTTTAGAATGGCTTAAAAACATTAAATCATGAAGATCTTCTCTGCATAATATATAAAATAAAGTATAAGAGAATAAAATCTCTGAATATTGCACATATTGTAGGAACTGCTAATCTATTAAGAGGTCCTCCTAATTCATCTGGTGGATAATACTTAAATAACAGCATTCCCCATTCTCTAAAATTAAACCATGTTAATATAACTAGGCTATTTAAAAAATCAAATATAAATAGCAACATAAATTTATTGATTCTTTGCAATATTAGCAAAGGTAATATCATAAGTTGCATTTGAGGTGTGTGAATATAATTGGAAAATATTAAGGAAGAAATTAACAAAAAAGAAGTCTCGATCAATCTTTCTTCTTTGGTTTTATAGTTTTTAAAAGTCGTATGTATAATTATCAAAAATGTAAATAATAATGCGAAAAAAACTGTTAAAATTTGTGCATTATGTTTCCAAGGATTTTCATAAAATATTATTAACCATGAACCTTCAATATACCAAGTAGAAAGATATTTATATTGTTCGTATAAAAATTGGGGATTTAAGTAAATAAAAGGAGCATATAAAAGAAAAACAAAACTAGCTGTTGCTAAAACATAGGCTATTTCTTTTAAACTTGGATATTTTTCATAGAGAACTTCTCTAATTATTGCTAAAGTTAGTATAGCTGGAAAAATTTTTGTAGCTATGGCAATGGATAAACAAAAAGCGCTAGCTAATAACCTATTATCAATATAAAATCTTAAAGCTCTTAAAGCAAACGCTATTGCTATTATATCCCAGTTATATATCCCATAAATTACGAAGCTAGGTAAAGCTAAGAGAAATAAAATATAATAACTTTCTATCTTTAGCTTTTTTGCAAAATAATAAAGATCAAGCACCATTATATATCCTGCAACATATATTGCTAAGGACTGAATTAAGTAATAAACAAAAAGACCTGTTGGATTAATTTGACCTGGAAATGGAGGATAAAGTAACCAAGCAAGAGCTGATGAAATGTAAGTTATTATACCTACTATTACAGGATATTCAAAGAAATAACTATAATATGGAATTCCTAGAAAATCTTTTCCTATACCTGGCGTAAAAAATTTAGCTACGATATCACTATATAAACCAAAACTTGCTAATCCCGTTTGTAAAGGTAAATGGACAAAAAAAGATAAAAACATTATTGATGTATAAAAAGCTATTAGAATCCTTAATTCTCTCTCCAAAGGAAATATACTAACTAATATATTTATTTCTGGAATTTTATTTTTTTTTTAAATTTATAAAAATTTTATAATATAAAAATAATGAGTTATAAATATTTATAAAAAAATGTCTTGAATATTTATAATAAAATTTTAAAAATTTTTTAAACTCTTCTTTTGCATTACTTTCTTCTTTATTGTTTTCTTTCATTTTTAATAGGGAAAAACATTGAATAAATGTTTGCTACAAAAATAACATAAATCATTGGTATAAAGCTAAAAGTGTAAAAACTGTATAGAGTTCTATTTCCTAAGATATATATTAAAATGAATCCTAGAAATATTCCTAAAAACCAAAGTGATGGAGCGGCAAAATCTTTACTTCTATAAATTGTAAGGTATGCTGTAAATATCAAAAAGACTATCGCAGCTAAATACAAAATGATGTTAACTGAAGCAGAATATGTAGGATTGAAATGAAAATAAAATGGATTCTCATTCACAAACCATCCCCATGGTGTAGATGTTGGAGGACCAGGGGGTCTTGGTGTTGTATGCCATTTCAAAGCTCCTATAATTTCATTTAACCATCTCAAAAAACCTAACTTAAATATTATAAATCCATTTATTAAAAACCAAGTAATAGTTGGAATAATAAATGAAACATAAAAGCTTTTAAAAACATCAATACCTTTAATTCTAAGGAAAACGTATAATGCTGGAATTAGGAAAATAGCAGGAAGCTTTACAGCTGCTGCTAAACCGATCATAATTGCGCTAATAAAATATCTATTATAAACAGCAAAAAGCAAAGATAATGCAATAAAAAATGCTAGGTATACATCAAGAAATGCAATGAAACCCATATTATTCATTAATGTATCCAAATGAGGTACAATTGAAGCTACCGCTCCAGCTATTGGATCTGTTAATCTTGTTACGATAAAAAATACGATCAAAGGTATTAAAGAGCTAAAAATTATAGATGGCATTCTCCAAGCAATTGGCTCATCACGATTAATTATCATAGACGCTCCAATAATTAACTTTCCCAATGGAGGATGCTCAAAATTGTAATAATTTAATATAGATTGTACGTCTGCATAAGGAAAACCTGAAAAAAACATTGTAACATTCTCTAAAGGAATTTCAAAATTTGAATTGTAGGGAACCATGAAACATATTGCTGGAAAATTTGTATAAGTTTTATTAATTTTCCCGTTTACTTCAGAAATTTTTGATTGTATTATATTTATTTGATTATCTCTGCTTTTAAAATCTGTAAATACAACTGTATAGTAAGCATATCCTTTTGGATCAATATATTGTGTTTTTATTCCATAAAAATCTCTTAATAAATTTCTTGCAGAATTGACATACCAAACTTCATCGCTAACATAACCATTTCCGCCTTTCCAAAAAGCTGAAAGGTTTGGATCAGAAGCTTTATTATAAAGAGAAATGAATAGAAAAGCAGAAGAAATTATTGCAATTATTAATCCAAATAAATATGCTTCATTTTTTAACATTATCTCATTAACTATTTTCGAAATATTTAAGATTTTAAATATTAAAACTTAATATAATAAAATGTATGATTCCTAACATTAAAAGGGTTGGAAATGTTGTTTGGGAAATACCTTTAGGTTATAGGAAAGATATGCGTGTTCCTGTAAGAATATATGCTACAGAAAAACTTTTAAAAGAAATGGACGAAATGGTATTCCAGCAAGCCTTAAACGTATCAACATTGCCAGGAATACTTAAGTATTCCTATGTTATGCCAGATGGTCACAGCGGATATGGATTTCCAATAGGAGGGGTAGCAGCAATGGATGCAGAAACAGGAGTTATTTCTCCTGGAGGAATAGGTTTCGATATTAACTGTTTACATCCTGATACAAAAATTCTCGATAAATATGGCTACTTTAGAAAAATCAAAGATTTCGAAAATAAGTTAAATGGAACTTTAGTTACTTTTAACTTGAAAGAAAAGAAAAAAGAATATTCGAAGCCTATTTTACTATTAAAGAAATATGCAGATAAAATTCTAGTTATTAAAACAAAAGGAGGATATGAAATTAAGGTTAGTGGCGATCATCCTATATTAACTCCTCGAGGTATGGTTGAAGCAAAATACTTAAAACAAGGAGATAGCATAGCTGTTTTCCCATTTGAAGGTGTTGAATATGTTGAGCCAAGTGATGAAATAATTTTAGATGTTGATGACATCAAAAAAGTTTGTAATTCAAAGAAAGTTATACGAGAGCTTAAAAAGAGAGGATTGCTACCTTTAAGAATGAATTCTTGGCAAACACCCATATTGGCAAAGTTGGTTGGATATGTAACTGGAGATGGTTGCATATCTTCAACTAAAAGATATGGAAATATAGAGAATTGGGTCACTGTAATATTGGGAAATAGAGAAGATTTGGAAGAAATAAAACAGGATATTATAACTTTAGGATTTAAACCTTGGAAAATTTCCTCTTCAAAGACAAAAAGTATAATCTTAGATCCTATTGGAAAATTGAGAAAAATTCAGGGTGTTACTACTAGACTAGATATACCTTCAAAAAGCTTCGCTATACTATTACATGCTCTAGGAGTTCCAAAAGGTAGGAAAACTGAAGCAAAATTTAGAGTTCCAAAATGGATATGGAAATCGCCAAAATGGATAAAGAGGTTGTATCTGGCAGGACTATTTGGTGCAGAATTAACAAAACCAACACAAGATAAAAGAGAACAATTTAGATTCAAAGAACCCAGACTTTCAATTAATAAAAGAGAAGATCTAATTAAAAATGGTTATGATTTTCTTAAAGATATTGCTACTCTGTTGGAAGAATTTAATGTTAAAGTAAATAAATTTTACATTTACCAAGGAGCCATTAGAAAAGACAAAACTAGAACTGTGAAAATAATATTGAGTATTTCATCAAAAGATGAAAATTTATTGAATTTGTGGAAAAAAATCGGTTACGAGTACTGTAGAAGAAAACAAATTCTTGCACAGCGAGCAGTTGGATATCTTTCCGTTAAATCTGAGATGATAAAACAAGCAAATGAAATTAAAAAACTTTCTACAAATGGAGGATATATAAGTGTTAAAAGCTCTCATAATTTACTGCTTTTGAGCTTAAGCAAATTAAAAAGCAAAACTTACCAATCGTTAATTGATTTCAACGAATATCAGAAAATTTATTGTGATTCTGAGATTATTTGGGATGAAATTAAATCAATTCGGGAAGAAAGTTATAATGGTTATTTATATGATTTTACTGTAGATCACGATGACCATAATTTTGTTGCGAATAATATAATTTTGTCTAACTGTGGCATGAGATTAGTCTTAACAAATTTAACTTATAATGAAGTTAGACCAAAATTAAAAGAACTTGTTGACCTTCTTTTCCAAAGAGTTCCTGCAGGTGTAGGTTCAACAGGATTTTTAAAACTTACGACAGGTGAATTTAAGGAATTATTGGAAATGGGTGCTAAATGGTGCGTTGAAAAGGGATATGGATGGCCTGAAGATTTGGAAAGAACAGAAGAAAATGGATGTATTCAAGGAGCAGATGTGTCAAAAATTAGTCCTAAGGCAATACAAAGAGGAATAGATCAAGTTGGTACATTAGGTTCCGGAAATCATTATTTAGAAATACAATGGGTAAAACCTGAGAATATAGTAGATCATGAAGCTGCTAAAAAACTTGGAATATTTGAAAATCAAATTGTAATAATGTTCCATTGTGGTTCAAGAGGATTTGGACATCAAGTAGCTACAGATTATTTACAAATATTTTTAAGTGTTATGGAAAGGAAATATGGAATTAAAATTTTAGATAGAGAACTTGCTTGTGCACCTTTTAATTCAAAGGAAGGTCAAGATTATTTTGCAGCTATGAAATGTGGTATTAACATGTCTTTTGCTAATAGACAAGTAATATTGCATAGAATTCGTGAAGTATTTTCAAAAGTATTTAATGCTGATCCAGAAAAGCTAGGATTACATATGGTTTATGATGTAGCCCATAATACAGCTAAATTAGAAGAATATATTATTGATGGAAAAAGAACAAAAGTTCTTGTTCATAGAAAAGGAGCTACAAGAGCCTTTGGTCCTAATACCGAAGGTATTCCTTCAATATATAAATCGTTAGGACAACCTGTAATAATAGGTGGTAGCATGGAAACAGGTTCTTATTTATTATTGGGTACACAAAAAGCTATGGAAGAAACCTTTGGAACAACATGCCATGGAAGTGGAAGAACAATGAGTAGAACTAAAGCAAAACAGCTTGTTAGAGGAGAACAGTTAATTAAAGATCTTGAAAGAAGAGGAATTTATGTAAGAAGTGTTTCTTATTCAGGTGTAGCTGAAGAAGCTGGAATAGCATATAAAAATATTGATGAAGTTATAGAGGCTGTAGCTTTAGCTGGAATTTCTCATAAAGTTGTAAGGTTCATACCTATTGGAAATATTAAGGGATGAAAGTACCTTTAATTATAATAACAGGATACTTAGGTAGTGGTAAAACTACCTTTTTGAAAAGAATAATTGAAAATATTAAAGATAAAAAAATAGCTATAATAATGAATGAATTCGGTGAAATAGTAATAGATGCTGAAGTTATAAAAGGCAAGGCTGTTAACATGGTTGAACTTACCGGTGGCTGTGTATGTTGTTCTTTGACAGGAGAATTAGAATATGCTATAAAGGAAATCGTAGAAAAGGTTAAACCTGATTATATTATAATAGAAACCACAGGTATCGCTGAACCTGATGCAATTATTCTTAACATTGAAAATATAAAAGAGGTTATGCTTGATAATGTTATTACTATAGTAGATTGTGATAGCATAATTAGATTTCCAGAAATAGGTTATACTGGAAGAATACAAATAGAAATGGGCGATTTTATTTTATTAAATAAAGCAGATCTGGTCAGCGAAGAGCAATTTAAAATTGTTCAACAAAAAGTTAGAGAAATTAATGATAGAGCGGTTCTATTTAAAACAATTTATTGTAACGGCAATTTAGATTATTCTTTATTCTTTGGATATTTTATAGAAAAAGATGTAAAAAGCAGAACTCATACTTATCATGAAAACTTCGAATATTTATATTTTGAATATGAGGGTAAATTTTCAAGAGAAAAATTTGAGGAATTTCTTTCAAATTTACCAAATGAGATATATAGAGCAAAAGGGTTTGTAATTTTCGAGGATGGTAGCTATTTGTTTAATTTCGTAGGTAAAAGAATAAATTTTGAACCTTTTGAATATAATAAAAACAAACTCCTTTTCATTGGAGAAGGAATAAGTAGATATAAAGAAAAGATTAATGAAGAATTAATAAAGATCTTAAAATGACTGGAAAATATGTTTATCGTGAAGATATAGCTATCGCAGATATAGCGTTTGAAGTTTATGCTGACAATTTAGAAGATTTATTTAAGTATGCAGGTTTAGCTATAACTAATGCAATGATCGTAGATTTAAATAGCATTAAACATTCAGTTTTAAAAGAAGTAAAATTAGAAAGTGATAATATAGAACTTTTATTGTTTAATTTTCTCCAAGAGATTATTTATTTTAAAGATTCTGAAAGATTGTTATTTAATAAAATAGATGTTAAAATAAAAGAAAATGGGCAAAAATTTATATTGGAAGCTTTAATGTTCGGAGAACCAATTGATTTAAATAAACATGAACTACTTGTAGATGTAAAGGCTGTTACTATGCATTTATTTGAGGTGAAGAAATTAAATGGGGAATGGTTTGCTCGTGTAATAGTTGACGTTTAATTATTTTTTATAGCTTGTAGTATAACCTAAATTTATATTATCAACTTTGGAAATTGATGGCTAAGAATTTTTTATTAAAACTCATAGAAAATTAAAATAATTATGATTTGGTAATTTAATTTTAATATCATTTATTTTTAAAATTCCTAATATTATATATGAAGGTGCTAATAATTGGTGAGAATAAAACTTCTTATTCTAAAATTTTAGATTATTATAAGGAATATATTTCCAATAATTGTGAAATTTATACCTTAGATTTCAAGGATGCGGATTATAATGTTGATTTTAATCAACCTTTCTCTTGTGATAAACAATTTGATTTAATTATTATGAATAATGTTCTGGAACATATTTACAATGTTGGTGTTGCATTGATGAACTGTTTGACGAATTTAAAGAAGGGAGGACGATTAATAATACGAACAGATAATGCATTATATCTACCTTATTATCTTCCAATTAAAAGTAAATTCCTTGCAAAATTGTTTGGGGTAGGATACCATAGCACAAATTTAGCCAAAGAAATTTGGAATGAGAATCATTATCATATTTTTACAAAAAATCATTTAATCAATTTGCTAAAAAAATTTGATTTTCAAATTGAAAAAGTAATGTATGGGATTTGGAAGTATAAAATAAAAAAAATAATTATTCCTATAGCCCCTCGTATATTAATTATAGCACGAAAACCGTGATAAGTGATTATTTCTTAACTTAAGTTATACCGTTACTAATTCTTATTCTCTATGATTATTTCCTCAAATTTTTCCAAAAATATTTAATCTTTAACAATGAAATGATAACAATTTATACAAAATAATTTTGCTAGTAGATAATATGTCTATGTGAACTATTAATTCCTGATTTCTTTGATCCTTTCTTAAGATTCAGTATTTATTCTACTTTTATTTTTGTAGGAGGAGCTTTTCTTTTAAGTGTAACATTTAATATGCCATTTTCATATTTTGCCTTTGACTCCTCAGGAATTACTTCATAAGGTAACTTTATTTTAAATTCATAATCTTCACTTCTATATGGAAGCTTTTTTTCCAATTTTGCCTTTACATAAAATATATTCTCAGTAGAATAGACTTCTATTGTATCCTTTTTTGCACCAGGCATTTCAATAAAAACTTCTATTCTGTCTGGATATTCTTGAATATAATAATTTTCTTCTTTAATTTGCTCTCCTTTACTTTTTTTAATTATAACTCCCATTGGTCCACAAACTATTTTCATTGAAGGTATTTTTAATATAAAATGTTTATTTATCCATTCTTGATCTTTATTGTCCATTATTAGACATAATGTCTAATAAAATATATAAATTTTTTATTTAGACAAAATTATCTTTCTCTTTTTCCTTCAATAAATTCTTCTAGCATTTGTCTAGCTATATGATCAGGATATTGGATTGGAGGAGATTTAAAGAAATATGCAGAAGGACTTATCAATACGCCAGTTATTCCTCTATCTTTGGCTATTTTCATGCATCTTATAGCATCGATAACAACACCAGCACTATTTGGCGAATCCCAAACCTCAAGCTTAGCTTCAACATTTATTGGTGTATCGCCAAAACCTTTTCCTTCTATTCTTATATATGCCCATTTTCTATTTTCCAACCATGCTACATAATCACTAGGTCCAATATGAACATTTTTTTCTCCTATATCGTAAGGTATTAAAGATGTTACAGCTTCAGTTTTAGATTTCTTCTTTGATTCCAATCTCTCTCTTTCAAGCATATTCAAAAAATCAGTATCTCCTCCTATGTTTAATTGAAACATTCTTTCTATTTTGATTCCTCTATCTACAAAAAGCTGAACTAAGGCTCTATGAAGTATCGTTGCTCCCAACAAAGATTTTACATCATCTCCCATTAATAAAACTCCTCTTTTTTCAAATACTTCTTGCCATCTTTTTTCTCTTGCTATAAAAACTGGAATAGCATTTATGAATCCTACTCTTGCTTCCAATGCTTGTTCTGCATACCATTTTGTTGCAGCTTCAGAGCCAACAGGTAAATAATTTATAACCATATCTGCACCACTACTTTTTAGCACATCTGCAACATCTACTGTAGGAGAAGGATGTTTTTCTATTATTTTGGATAAATATTTACCTAAACCATCATGAGTCATTCCTCTCATAACTTCAACTCCTAGTTTAGGCACATCTGCAAATTTTATGGTACAGTTAGGCGGGGTAAATATTGCTTCAGAAAGATCCTTACCTACTTTATTTTTATCTATATCAAATGCTGCAACAAATTCAATATCACTTACATGATATCCTCCTAGTTTTACGTGCATCAATCCGGGTACAATACTATTTTCATCAGCATTTCTATAATAATAGACTCCTTGTATCAAAGCTGAGCAACTGTTTCCTACTCCTATTATTGCGACTTTAATTTTTTTATTCATTGTTTTATTAATTTAACAATAGAATATAATCTTTTACTTTTTATTATTTAATATAAATAAAATTGAGCAAAGAAGAAATTAAAAAACTGGGAATTATACAATTAGCTATACTAACCAATTTAAAGGATAAGCCAATGAAAAGTAGCGAAATTTTAAGAATTTTAAAAAATCTAGGTTTAAGAGCAAGAAGCTCATTTTATGCTGCTCTTCATGAGCTTGAAGAAAAAGGATATATAAGTAAAAGAATGTTCAATGAAGATTTTTATTATTATTTAACAGAAAAAGGTGAAGAATTTTTGTCTAGACTTCCAGCCTTAGCTAGAGAAACTTTCCTTCCAGCTTTGCATTTATACAGTTTTATAATGGATAAACTTGGATTATATATAGAAGAAGAAATAGAAGAAAGCTATGATGAATTAATAAAATATAAAGAATTTCTTCTTAGAGAGTTAGAAAAAGTTGAGAACAAATTAAAGAAATGGAAAAGAATTAATGTAGAATAATTTAAAAATTAAATTTAAATTTTAATCTAATAATTTGATATTAGGGGCCGTCGTCCAGCCTGGACTAGGATGCCGGCTTGTGGTTACTTTCCGGCCAAGGGAGCATTTAAGCCCAAAGCGCTGGTGGTCGCGGGTTCAAATCCCGCCGGCCCCACCATTAATTAAATAAATTTAAATTTATAAAGAATCGAAGTAAGGAGGAGATTATTGCATTATGGATAAATACAAACCAATAAAGCAGTTTAATCTAGGAATCATTAATAAGAATAGTAATTTTTTTATATTAATTTAATATTATATTTTAAATTAAAAAATCTAATTTTATATTTTTTTATAAATTAAACAACTTTTAGGTTCTATTAAATCTTCATTTTCGACAATTTTTGTTTCTTTTGTATAAGATGATAAAATTAATTTCCATTTACCTTCAGGAAATAAAAATTTAACATTTTCATTGCTTGCATTAAAGATTATTAAGTAATCTTTAATTATGAATGCTATAAAGTTGGTAAGCGTTTTCCATATTTTTTCATCTACAATATTACCATTTTGTGTTAACCATATGTAATGACCGTTTTTTGATATTTTACTTTCCTTCCTAAATTTTAATGCTTCTTTGAAAAATTCTAAAAATCTCTCCTTTCTTTCATCTAAGTTCCAATTGAACCAGCTTATTTCATTATCTTGGCAAAAGGCATTATTATTTCCTTTCTGTGTTCTTGAAAGCTCATCACCACCTAATATCATAGGTACTCCTTGGCTTACCATTAAAGTTATTATTAGATTCCTTTTCAATCTTTCCCTCAAATTTAATATGTTAGTATTATTTGTAGGTCCTTCATAACCGCAATTCCAGCTGAAGTTTTCTTCTTCTCCATCTTTATTTCCAAGTAAATTATTTTCGTTATGCTTTTCATTATAGCTTACAAGATCTTCTAGAGTAAATCCGTCATGACTGGTAACATAATTTATACTTGCTGGAAATTCTTTATTTTTAAATAAATCAATGGAACCCATTATTCTGTTAGCTATTTCTTCATAAGTTACAGGCTCTCTTAACCAAAAACGTCTTACAGTATTTCTAAATTTGTTATTCCATTCAAGCCAATTTGGAGGAAAATTTCCCAGCTGATATCCTTGAGGACCAAGATCCCAAGGCTCAGCAATTAATATAGCTTTAGAAATTGCAGGATCATTTTTTATTGCAGTTATTAAATTTGAAGAAGGGTTTATTTTATCATATTCCCTCATAAATGTTGTTGCTAAATCAAATCTGAAGCCATCAACGTGCATTTCTTGAATCCAATATCTAAGACTATCTATTGCCATTTGTATTACTATTGGATGATTTAAATTAAGAGTATTTCCAGTTCCTGTATAGTTTAAATAAAATCTTGGATTATTAGGATCAAGAAGATAATACGATATGTTGTCTATGCCTCTAAAGCAAATCGTTGGTCCTAAGTGATCTTCTTCTCCTGTATGATTAAAAACTACATCAAGAATTACCGCAATTCCTGCATTATGTAATTCATTTACCATTCTTTTAAATTCTATTACTTGTTCACCTAAAAATCCTGAACTTGAATATCTGCATGTTGGTGAAAAGAAGTTAATGGGATTGTATCCCCAGTAATTTTTTAAACCTTTTTCAACTAAAATTCTTTCATCGATAAAATAATGTATGGGCATCAATTCTATAGCATTGATTCCTAAGTCTTTAAAGTAATTTATGACTTTATCAGTAGCTAAAGCTGCAAAAGTTCCTCTTATTCCTTTATCTATATCTTCTCTCAATTTTGTTAATCCTTTTACATGAACTTCATAAATTATTAGATCTTCTTTTTGGGGCGGAATGAAATTATCATCTTCCCATTCGAAATGTGAATCGATTACTACGCATTTAGGAATAAATGGACTTGAATCCTTTTCATTAAAAGACAAATCTAAATTAGGATCATCTCTGTTGTAGCCAAATATCGCATCATTATATATCACTTCTCCAGCAATAGCTTTTGCATAAGGATCTATTAAAACTTTATTTGGATTAAATCTGAAGCCTTTATTTGGATCATATTTACCATAAACTCTATAAGCATAAAGCTGTTTAGGCTTTATTCCAGATACAAAGGTATACCAAATATCTCCTCTCTTGTTTTTAACTTCTATTACTTCTTTTAATTCGTTATTATTTGAATATAACAATAGTTCTATTTTCTCTGCATGTGCTGAAAATATAGAAAAATGTACACCATCTTCTTTTTCTATCCAATTTGAACCTAAGCTACTATAAGCTTTCATTTTTATGAATTTAATTATTTATAAATTCCTTGTTTTAAGATTTTAACATTAAATTATTTATAAGGAGTATCTTCTATTCCATCAAACAACTCCTCAAATATAAGATGTAGAGCAAGACCATAAGAGGGAAGATGAAGAAGCTTGAAAAGTGAACTTTGAGTTTTTAAGGCTAGAGAATGACAGTAATGCAAATTATTGGGTATTATCCAATTTAATATTCTAAGGATCTACTTATCCTGTTTTAGTTTAAAAGAATGAGTTAATAAATACCAAAAGGATTTTTAATTTTATGTCATATATGACAAAATTTTATATAATTTTATGTCATATAATTCAAAATATGAAAAAAGAGGATTTAATCGCAATTCTTTCTGATTGGAATTTTTGGGGAAAAGGATTAGAAGTTGGAATTCCTAGGAAAATATATACAAAAAAAATTGATGAAATTTTATTTTCAGAAACAAACAAAATTATCTCTATATTTGGAGTTAGAAGAGCAGGAAAGAGTTTTATATTAAGAGATGTGGCTAAACGTTTAGTTGAAAAATTTGGTGCCAAAAATGTATTGTACATAAATTTTGAAGAAGTAAGACTTGAAAAAACTATTGAAACACTTTTGAATTCTTATTCTGCATACTTAGAAATAATTAGACCTACATCAAAACCATTTCTCTTACTGGATGAAATTCAAGAAATAAATGGCTGGGAGAAGTTTGTAAGAAGCTTAAATGAAAAGAATGAAGCAAAAATAATTGTTTCTGGTTCTTCTGCAAAGCTGATGAGCGAAGAATTTGCTACTTTACTTGCTGGAAGAGATATTTCCATAGAAGTATTTCCTTTGAACTTTTTTGAATTTTTAGAATTTAAAGGATTTTCAATAAAAAGCTATGAAGAAGCAATAATTTTTAAATCTGAAATCATTGGGAAGTTAAGGGAATATCTTGAGTTTGGAGGTTTTCCAGAAGTTGTTTTAGAGAAAAATGAAAACGTAAAAAAAGAAATTCTTAAAAGATATTATGAAACGATCTTAATAAAAGATGTAAAAATAAGGTTTAAGTTAAGAGAAACTAACTATATTGAAAAATTGAGCAACTTTTATTTAACTAACATTTCTTCTCAAATAAGTTTCAATAGACTTTCAAAGATTTTAAACATACCTGTAAAAACTGTGGAAAGACTTTCAAAATTTATTTCAACTTCAAGAATGTTATTTTTTATAGAAAAGTTCAGTTTTGGAGCTAGAGAAAAGCTTGCCTCACCATTAAAGGTTTATTCTATAGATACTGGGCTTTCCAACGTTATTGGTTTTAGATTTATGGAAAACATTGGTAAATGCATGGAAAATTTAGTTGCAGTAGAGTTACAGCGAAAATTTAGAAAACCAATCCATGAAATTTCTTATTGGAAAGATTACCAACAACATGAAGTTGATTTTGTAATAAAAGAAGGATTGAAAATTAAGCAATTAATTCAAGTTACCTATGCAAGTAATAAAGATGAAATAGAAAAAAGGGAAATCAGGTCTTTAATAAAAGCTTCCGAGTTATTAAAATGTAAAGATTTGCTTGTAATAACATGGGATTTTGAAGATGAAATTAGATACGAAGATAAAATAATAAAATTTTTACCTTTATGGAAATGGCTTTTATATTAAATATATCATAAACCTTGAGGAATTACTGCTACAAAAACACTTTATTCCTATTAATTGGTTTTAAAGTGAAAATTAAAGGATACTAACGAAGGAAACAAATAGACTAATTTTCGAATATCTATTAACGCAAAATTTAAAATTTAACAAAGTTTTCTTTCAGAAAATTTTAGCTTAGATGCTATTTCTTTAGCTTCTTTTTCTTCATAGCCTAGCTCAATTAAACTTTCTTCTGCTTTTCTATCTATTTCTTCATACATTGGCATCAAAGATTTTTCTATAACTTCGGCATTTTTAAAATATTCTTGATCTAAACTAATTAAGCTATATACAGCTTCCTTATATAATTTTTCTGAAAGAGCAAAAGAAAGCACCAATATCTCTGTCCCCATTATAGAATCCATAATTTTTATTTTATCTATATTTTCTCTTTTAATAAGATTCTTCAAAAATTTTAAAGAAATATTCTTATTTATTTCGGAATTTTTAAAATAAGAAGCCAATGTTCTAATGTCTTCATCTAACGAATTTCTTTCAATATATTCCATTATAGAATCAAATATATTTTCAAGATAGATCTTTTGTATAATATACCCTTTTAATGGTTCAGTATCTTTTACCGTACTCATTCCCAATTCTATTCCGACGGAACCTAGAGCATTTAGCTTATTTTCTTTAGCAAAATAATCTATAATAGATGCTGTCATTAAACATTTATTTAGCATGCAACTTTCAACAACTTTATGTTCAAATTCTAAATTTAATTCTGTTATTGCTCTCTTTTTTATTAGCGAATTGCTCATACATGCTTGAAAAACATAAGCTAAAAAATTATAAAAATTTTCTATAAATTTATAATTTTTATTATTTATTTTATTTAATGTATTAAATATAATATTTTGTTTTAAATCGTTATAATCTAAATTATAAAGTTTAATTTCTTCTTTTGTAAAGATTTTTATCTGCAAATCCATTTTAATCCATTCGGAAGCTGTTAAGCTTAATTTATTCATAATTAATAATTATTTTATCATCAATTTTATATTTTTAAAAAAAGAGTTAAAAACCATGTTAGCTCATGCGTAGCGTATACTGGTATTAACGATGCAATATTTACGATAAATTTGCCTTATGTAAAATTTAGATTTGGTTCTTCAAAGGAGGTTGGATTTGAAGCAAAAAGATCAGGTTAAAAAAGTATTATAGTTGCAGGTAAAGGATTATCACAAACAAAACTTTTTGAAGAAATTAAAAGTTTAATGGAAAATGAAGGAATTACTGTTTATTCATATGATAAAGTTCATATAGAACTAAAAATGAGGTATTAATTGAAGCTTATTTATTATCTTTAGCTCCTAAAAATATAACAAAGAAAGACTTGGAAAAAATTTCCTTGAATTATTATAATAGTTTAAACATTAAATAATTATGAAATTTTCAATAATAGGAGGAGAAATTTTAAAATCTGATAAGTACATAAACGTAATAAATCCTTCTAATGAAGAAATAATAGATAGAGTAGCGATAGCTGATAGAGAAAAAACAAAGGAAGCAATAGACTTAGCTTATGAATCCTTCAAAGTTTTATCGAGCATGCCTTTAAAAGAAAGATGTAAAATCTTAATTAGAACATCTGAAGTTATAGAAAAAAGAAAGGAAGAAATTGCTAAAATACTTGCTTTAGAAGCAGGAAAACCAATAAGGGATGCAAGGGTTGAGGTTACAAGGACAATAAGCTTATTTAGAATAGCTGCAGAAGAAGTAAGATTTGTGCTTGAAGGTAAAATCCCGCGTGTTGATGCATATGAATATCCTTTAGGTAATGAAAATAGAATTGTAATGGAAATAAGAGAACCTATAGGAGTTGTAGGAGCGATATTACCTTTCAATTTTCCAGTAAATAGCTTTGCTCATAAAGTAGCTCCTAATATAGCTGCTGGAAATACTGTAGTCGTTAAACCTTCCTCTTCTACTCCTTTAAGTGCAATAGAATTGGCTACAATTCTTTATGAATGCGGTTTGCCAAAGGGATGCTTAAGTGTAGTTGTTGGGCCAGCATCTGTTATAGGTGAAGAAATTATAGAAAATAAGAAAGTATCGGGAATAACTTTTACAGGTTCTACAAACATTGGTTTATACCTTGCTTCTAAAGCTTCTTTAACTGGTAAGAGAATTATGATGGAAATGGGAGGTTCTGATCCTGTTATAATTTTAGAAGATGTTGACTTAGCTAAAGTTGTTCCTATAACTGTAAGAGCTAGATTTGAATATGCTGGACAAAATTGTAATTCAGCAAAAAGATTCTTTATTCATGAAAAAATATATGATAAGTTTATTGAGTTCTATAAAGAAAATACTGAAAAAATTAATGTAGGTGATGCATTAAGCGAATATACAGATATGGGTCCATTAATTTCTTTAGATGCAATAAAGCAAATGCAAGCATACGTTGAAGATGCCTTAAATAAAGGTTCAAAATTAATTTTTGGAGGTAAAAAGCTTTATGATAAAGGCTTTTTCTTTTCTCCTACGATAATTACAGATACAAATCTTGATATGAAATGCATGAAGGAAGAAGTATTTGGTCCTGTAGCTCCTATTGCTAAATTTAGTAGTGTTGAAGAAGCTATAGAATTTGCTAACTCTACGGAATATGGTTTGCAAGCTGCTATATTTACCAATGATCTGAAAAAAGCCTTAAAAATAGCTAGGGAAATTAGGAGCGGAGGAGTATTAATCAATGATAGTACTAGACTTAGATGGGATGCTTTACCTTTTGGAGGAGTTAAGCTTAGCGGTTTAGGTGGAAGAGAAGGTGTCAGAACAACCATACTTAATATGACTGAACCAAAAATAATATCTATTAATTTAGCTTAATTTTTCTCTTTAAAAAATATTCTTTTAGCTATCGACTTAAAAATTAATTCGTCGAAAGATGGAAACAGAATTTTCTTCATTACTTGAAATGGATGACGTTTTGGCTGTACTATTATTTGGTTCTAAAGTTAAAGAACCTTCATTAGCAAGAGATACTGATATTTGTATTGTTGCGCCTGATTCAAAAAATAAGGCTTCTCTTTTGTTGGAAGTATTTTCAAGAATTTATAAGGAAGGTTATGATATATGGTTGTTTGAGGAGCTTCCGCTATATATGAAGGTTGAAGTAATAAAAAATCATAAAATCTTAGCATGTAAAGATATTTATAGACTTTATGATTATTTTGCAAAAATAATGAGGATCTGGAATGATCAAGAAATAAGAATAAGAAGGTATACAAAGGAGCTTTTTAAATAAAAATTGTTAAATGTTAAAGCAATGTTAAATTGAAGAGTTTAAGGTTCAAGAATTCTTATGTAGCTATAAAGTTATTGTAGTAACATGAATTTTAAAAAGCCTTTGGTAATTAAAGGTAAGAAAACTAGAATTTAAAGCTGACTTGATGTTCTCATTTATTAATAAATTTTTTTATAACGTTTTCTATTTCATCAGAATATAAAATTTCAGCCCCTCTAAAACAATAAAATTCTAAAATATCGTTAGAAGTATTAATTATTTGATGCGGTTCTTTGGCTTTTATAAAAACAACATCGTTTTCTTTAATATCTATCATTTTTGGAATGTTATTTTCTACGGTAAGTATGGAGCCTCTTCCTTTGGTAATTATTAGAATGTGTTCATAATTATGGACATCGTAAGGAGTCATTCCTCCTGGTTCTATGCTATAATATCTTAAATAAAATCTATATGAATCGTTTCTAGAATCAACGAGAGTTTTTCTTTTTACTTTTGTAGCTCCTCTTTCACTAAAATTCTCATATTCTGCATTATTTAAGTTAATTATATGCATAACAAAAAATAAAGTGAAGCTTATTTAAGGTTAATTTTTACTTTGCCTAATTTTAAAACATATTAATTTTTTAGTTTATGTATCGATATGGCAAAATTGGATGAAATAGAAATTAAGAAGAGACTTGAAAATTTAAAGGGATGGAAAGTTGAAGGAATTTATTTAGTTAAACATTTGAAGTTTAAAAATTTTGTTTCCGCTGTAAATTTTATAAATAAAATAGTTCCTATTGCAGAAGAATTGGAACATCATCCAGATTTGGAATTAAAAAACTATAATGAATTGATCATAAGAATAACTACTCATGATGAAGGAGGAATAACTGAACTAGATTTTGAGCTTGCTAAAAAAATAGATGAACTAATTTTATAACATTTTCTCTATCTCCAACAAATTTTTTGCTTTGTTTTTCCAATCTAAGCCATATCTATCTAAAAGTATCGTAGTTTTAACTATCTTATCAGCAGGTATTAAGTCATAATATAAATAAGAAGATATATGAATTACTTCCTTTGGATCAACATTCATAATTTCATAGGCTTTTAAAAATGCTCTTTCATCAGGTTTATAAAATTTTGTATCTTCTGCTGTAACAATCCAATCAAAGAATTCTTCTAAACCAGCTAAAGTAATTTTTATTAACTTTCTTTCTGTGTTAGAAATTATTCCCAGTTTAGCCTTCTCTTTTAATCTCATTAATCCTAATATAACATCAGGAAAAGGAGGAGATTTGGCAAAATAATATACAAGAGCCTCGCCATACTTTTCATTATATTTTTCGCCCATAACTTTCTTTAAACTATTTTTAAGTACCAAAGAATATGGCTTATATTCTTTAATTTCTTCCATTTCATGCTTAAAAAATTCTTCTGGATTTATTCCAAGAAAGCTAAGATAGGAATTTATTGTATATTTCCAATCTACTAATGTTCCGTATAAGTCAAAGGTAATAATTGGTTTGTTGACCATATTTAAAATATTGTTTAATCAAAAAATATTTATTTAGGATAACCCTAATTTCTATTATGGTAATTGAATATATGTTAGCAGCTTTAGCACCTTTCATGGTAGATGCAAGCTTAGGTTTAGCTTATTATAAAAATATACAAATAATAAGAAAAAATCTTAGATATGTTATAGCCTTTGCTTCAGGTCTTGTTATTTCAGCTGCTTTTTTTGAACTACTGCCACATGCGAATATATCTGGAGAATGGTTTGAAAGTAACATATTATTTGTAGCCTTAGGCTTCATTTCTTTTTATGTAATAGAAAAACTAACGCTTTTGCATTCTTGTGGAGAAGAAGAATGTGAAGTTCATACATTAGGAAGCATAACTGCTTTAGGAATGGCTGCAGATAATATTGTGGATGGTATTGGAATAGTAACAGGTTTTCTTATCGATCCAATCTTAGGAATAGTTATAACCATTGCTGTAATAGCGCATGAAATACCTCAGGCTATTTCTGCATCTGTTTTACTTAAGAATTCTAATGTAAAAAATACAAGAGGTTTCCTTATTCTATTCTTAGCTGGGTTATTTTACTTAATAGGTGCAATTATAGCAAACTTTATACCAGAAGAATTTTATCATGCAGTAATTGCTTTGGTAGCAGGTGTATTTTTATACATTGGTGCAGGAGATTTGTTATCAGAAGCTCATAAAAGGTTCAATTTAATGGTTATAGTTTCAGTAATTTTAGGTTTTATAACAATAATTTTAATTACAAGTCTTGAAATCATAGTAGGTGCACACTAATGAAAAGAAGTTTAGATTATCTATTGTTATTTTACAATAAAGGAAAACCTTTGCAATTAAAAGAAGTTTCTATTGCTGTAAATGTTAAACCTCCATCTGCTTTAGAAACATTAAATAGTCTAGTAAAAAAGGGTTATTTAAAAAAGGTAAAGAGAGGTACTTTTATAATTACAGAAAAGGGTGAAGATTATATTAGGGAAATAATTTGGAAACATGCCGTTCTTGAACATTTATTTTTAAATTTTAATTTAGGAACAAAAAATTTATGCGAAATAGTAAGCAAGATAGAAGAATACTTTTCCAGCGATATTATAGAAAAAATATGCGAAAAATTAGATCATCCTGACAAATGTCCCCACGATTATGTAGTTCCTCATTCTGGAAGGAAAAAACTTGAGAAATACAAATATTGCAAAGTTTACTAATACTGTCCTTTAGGGTGAGGTTTTCATTTTAATAATATATAACTTGTTCAGCTTTTCTTTTTCTTACTCTCCTTTTAGCTTCATATACTATTTCCAAAAATTCTTCTCTGCTTAAAAGATCAATTCCTTCATCACAATATAAACCTGTTCTTTCTTCAATTATTCTATCTATTTCCTCTCTTTCTTCATGTGTTGTTTCTATTCCTAAAAGAGCCAATAATTCTCGAACTTTTATACTCACAAAATTATTTTTATTTTTAAAGTTATTTATTCTTATTGAGATTGAACTAACCTATGCCTGCTAATTTGCCTAAGGAAGCTAGAGTTAAATACCAAAAGGTATTGGAAGCTAAAACTAAAGAAGAAAAGTTGAAAGCTTTACAAGAATATCTCTCAGCTATACCTAAACATAAAGGTACTGAAAATTTAGTAGCACAAGTAAGACATCAAATAGCTAAACTAAAAAAAGAAATAGCTGAAGAAAAGGAACTTAAAAGAAGAATAACAAAGGGGAGTAGCTATAACATAAAAAAAGAAGGAGATTTGCAGTATGTTTTAGTCGGTTTAACAAAATCAGGTAAAAGTTCTTTATTTACAACTTTAACAGGTGCTAAATCTGAAATTGATAATAGACCTTATGTTACTACAAGACCTATTGTAGGTACTTTAAATTATGGTGGTGTTTTAATTCAACTTATAGATCTTCCTTCAATAATGGAAGGAAATGAAGATTGGAATGATCTAATTTTTTCCTTAATTAGAACTTCCGATGGCATAGTTATAGTTTTAGATGCTTCAAGCGATTTTTATGAACAATTTTTAAAAATAAAGAAAATACTTCAAGAAAACGGAATTATCATAGGCGAAAGAAGGTTTTACGTTAAAATAACCAGATCTCCATTTCAAAAATCCCATGTTATAGTTAATGGCGAAATAATTGATGGAACCGAATCTGATGTTTATAGAATTTTGAATGATTATGGAATGAGAAATGTTCTTGTTGAAATATTTGGAAAAGCAAGAATAGATGAAATAGAAACAGCTATAATAGAAAATGTGGTGTTCAAACCTGCAATAATTGTTATAAATAAAGCCGATACAATAAAAGAATTTAAGGAATACAATTTTGATAACATTCCTTATTTATATTGTTCTACATTTTCCAAACTTAATTTGAATTTGATAGGAGAAAAGATCTTTAGTTCCTCTAATATGATACGTGTTTATACAAAAGAACCAAACGAAAAGGAGCCTTCAAAAAAACCTCTTGTAGTTAAAAAAGGAACGACTGTGTTAGAAGTTGCTGAAATGATCCACAAAGACCTAGCTAAAAATTTTAAATATGCTAAGATTTGGGGTAAAAATGTAAAGATTCAAGGAGAAAGAGTAGGACCCAATTATGTTTTATCCGATGAGGATATAATTGAAATAAGGGCATGAATGAATTGTTATGTTCGTCTCCTTTATCTTTAATATTACTTCCAAAGTTAATATTTGATGAAGAAGGTAACATAAAAGAGTTTTCTTTCATAGGTTTATCTTTGGAACCTTGTATTAAAACTAAAATATGTGTTTCTGAATATTTTAAAGTAAATTATGATGAGAATAATGTAATATTAAATATTTTAAATGATTTAAGAAATTATTATAATTTAAATTTTATAGAGATAAATTTTATTAATTATAATAAAATTTTTTCCTTAAATTATTTAAATTCGCTTGTTTTATCTTGTTGTATTCCTTATTTATGGATAAATAATTATAGAAATTTATATGAGAATTTTAATTTAATTGATAATTTAATAATTAAAAATAAAGTTGGTTTAGAAATATCTTTTCTTTCACTTTTTGGTGGATTGTGCTTTATTTCTAAAAGTTATTTAGGAAATTTTATTTATAAAATACCTATAAATTTAAAAGATAAAAATGTTATAATTTTGGAAAGAGGACGTTATGATTTTTTTGACATTATAAAAGATATTCATTATAGAAATGTATTATCACATCATACTTTAGAAAGCTATAAAGTTTTAGAGAATAATTTAAATATGGAAAATATATATGAAGAAAATCTAAGAATAGCTTATAATGCAGGTCTTATTGATGATGATTTCTTTGATATAATAAGATTATTAAAAAAAGAAGGGTTTTATGCAGGATATAATTTTTTTGCAAAAGGAATTCATGTAATTACAGAAAAAGAGAAAACTGAAAGGGTGATTCGAATTCTTGAAGGTATCGCAGGAGATAAAAGTATATCAGTATATAATGTTAATTATACGGGATTAATTTTTGAATAAGTTAAAATATTTTTCCTTTTTATTATAATTTTAATTATGGATTTTGAAGCAATCGATACCAAATATGGAAAAGTATTTTTAATTGAGAAATTAGATCCAAAAGTGAAAAATCTGCCCTTTTCAATTAAAATACTTCTTGAAAATCTTATGAGAAACTTAGATAATAACATAGTAACAAAGGATGATATTAAATCTTTAATTAATATGGAAATAGGTAAAGAGATACCTTTCTTTCCTACAAGGGTAATTTTGCAAGATTATACAGGAATTCCTTTAATCGTAGATTTAGCTTCAATGAGAAGTCATGCTAAGAGATTAAATCTTGATCCCTTGAAAATTAATCCTAAGGTTCCTGTAGATTTGGTAATTGATCATTCAATACAGGTTGATTATTTTGGAACAGTTTATGCCTTAAAATTGAACATGGAAAAAGAGTATGAAAGAAATTATGAGAGATACATGTTTTTAAAATGGGCTCAGAAAGCTTTCAAAAATTTTAGAGTAATTCCGCCAGGGAAAGGAATAATTCATCAAGTAAACTTAGAATATTTAGCTAAAGTTATAGATTCAAGAGACGGTAAAGTTTTTCCTGACACATTAGTTGGAACTGATTCTCATACAACTATGATAAATGGAATAGGAGTTTTGGGTTGGGGTGTTGGAGGAATCGAAGCTGAAGCTGTTATGTTAGGTTTACCTTATTACATTCCTATACCTGAAACAATTGGAGTAAAATTGATAGGAGAACCAAGAGAAGGAATCACAGCTACCGATATAGTTTTGACTATAACTGAAATGTTAAGAAAGGAAAACGTTGTAGGAAAATTTGTAGAGTTTTTTGGTCCTTCATTAACATATTTAACAGCTCAAGATAGGGCTACGATATCAAACATGGCTCCTGAATATGGCTCTACAATAAGTTACTTTCCTATAGATAATGAAACTTTGGATTATTTAAGATATACAGGTAGAAGCAAAGAACATATAGAAATGGTAGAATTTTATTCAAAAATTCAAGGATTATTTTATGAAGGGCAAAAAATTGAATATAGCAAAATAATTGAGTTTGATTTATCCCAAGTAGAGCCATGTATAGCTGGTCCAAGGAATCCTGAAGAAAGAATACCTTTAAGTAAAGTGAAGGAACATTTTAAAAACATAATAGAAGAATATGAAAAAAGGAAAAAGTCTTCATTTATTCCCAACGGTGCTGTTGTGCTTTCTTCAATAACTAGCTGCACAAATACATCCAACCCCTCAGTAATCTTAGGAGCAGCTATTTTAGCTAAAAAAGCTATAGAAAGAGGTTTAAAAACTAAAGAATATATTAAAACAAGCTTTGCTCCAGGATCTTTAGTTGTTACAGAATATTTAAAATCAACAAATCTTTTACCTTATTTAGAAGCATTAGGTTTCCATATTGTCGGTTATGGTTGCACTACATGTATAGGTAACAGTGGTCCATTACCTAGTATTGTAGCTAAGGAAATAGTCGAAAAAGATATATATGTTGTAGGTGTTATAAGCGGAAATAGGAATTTTGAAGGAAGAATAAATCCTTTACTTAAAGCTACCTTTTTAGCTTCGCCTCTTTTAGTAGTAGCCTATTCCTTAGCAGGTAAAATAGATATAGATTTTTACAATGAACCAATTGGTTATGATCCCAATGGATCCCCCGTTTACTTAAAAGAAATTTGGCCTAGTTTTAAAGAAATAAAAGAATATTTACCTAATGCTTATAATATTGAGCTTTATTCGAAGATTTATAAAAATATAGAAGAAGGGGATGAAAATTGGAATAAAATTAAAGTAGAAGAAAGTGAGGTGTATAATTGGCCAAGTTCCACATATATCAAGGAGCCTCCATGGTTTGATGAAATTCATATTTTAGATGATATAATAGGTGCAAGAGTTTTACTTTTACTTGGTGATAGGATAACAACCGATCATATTTCTCCTGCAGGTCCAATAACAAAAGATAGTGAAGCTGGAAAATATTTATTAAGCTTGGGTGAAAAAGATTTAAATACCTTTGGTGCAAGGAGAGGAAATCATGAAGTAATGCTTAGGGGAGGATTTAGTAACATTAAACTCAAAAACTATTTGGTTGATAAAGAAGGAGGATATACCTTGTATTTCCCAACAAATGAAATATTAACAGTTTATGAAGCTGCTATGCGGTATAAAAAGAATAATGTTCCTTTAATAATTATTGCAGGAAAACAATATGGAGCTGGAAGTTCAAGAGATTGGGCTGCTAAAGTAACAGCTTTGCTTGGAGTTAGGGCTGTTATAGCTCAAAGTTTTGAAAAAATACATAGATCAAATCTTGTAGCAATGGGTGTGATTCCTTTACAAATAGATAAGTCTTGGAAGGAATTGGGAATAAGGGGAAATGAAATATTTAATATAGAGGGATTGAAGAATTTAAAGCCTAAAGGTAAAGTAAGAGTAAAGGCAATCGGAGAAAATTCAATAATTGAATTTGAAGCTATTGCAAGAGTTGATACAAGCATAGAATTAGAATATTTGAAAAAAGGAGGAATAATACCTTACATATTTGAAAAAGTTTATGGGCAAAGATAGAGAACTGATATGGAAAGATAAAAAGGATTATTTTATTCAAAGGTTAATAAATGATCAAAAAATTGGAAGAGTAGATGAAGATATTTTGGAACTTTTAAATTTGATCAATTCTTTTGAAAATTATTACTCATTAAGTTCATGTAGCGGTAGAATTCAAATAATTGAAGGAGAAAATCTAAGTAAAAGAGACGAACTGAAAAGCATAGCTAAATGGCATAGGGAGGTTAAATTAGAAGAAGTTAAAGAGATTCTTGAAAAGAAATTAAGTAGCGAAAATCTTTGGATTTCTGTTCAACCCCCTATATTGCATATTGCATGCAAAACTTTAGAAGATGCATTTAATTTAATAAAGATTGCAAGGGAATGTGGTTTCAAACACAGTGGCATATTATCCTTTGAAATTGATAGATATGTTGTAGAACTTAATTCAAGTGTAAGGCTAGATATTCCTTTAATTCATGAAGGAAAAATGGTTTTTAATTTTGATAAAATAGATGATTTAATATTTATATTAAATAAAAATTTAAAAAGGGCTAAAGAAAGCTTAAATTTGTTAAAAGAAAAATTAAGTAAAATGAATTTATGATTAAAATCAGAACAGCTAATTTAGAGGATAAAGATAAAATAGTTGAATTGATAAATAGCATGGAACAGAATAGTTATATTGTAAGATTTATAGATGAATGGCTTAAAAGTATTAATGAAAAAGTATTTGTTGCCGAAGATGATGGTAAAATTGTTGGAATAGCTCACTTTTTTATTCAAAATGAAAATGTAGCATGGTTCGAAGCAGCACGTATACATAAAGAATATAGAAATAAAGGAATAGGTACAATGCTTGCCAATATGATGCTTGATTTTGTTAAAAATCTAGGAATAAAGAAAGCAAGATTATTTACAGGAGGAACAAATATACCTGCACAAAAACATTTGGCAAAGACAAAATTTAAATTATATTCAAAATGGGTTTCTTGGAAAATTGATTTTCAAAAAATAAACATTGAAGATTTGGCTTTTAAAGAAGCAGATTTTGAAGAAATTTGGAATTACCTTAATAATTCAAAATGTTTTATTGATTCAGGTAAGCTTTATTTTGATAGTTGGATTTTCTATGATTTTACCGAAGGTTGGTTAAAAAATAAAATAAATGAGAATAAAGTTTTCTTTGATGGAAATGGAATAGTTATATTTGATGAAATGAGCAGATTTAAAGGAAGTTTCCAAACTTCTTATTTTGAAGCAAAAAATCTTAATGTCATGAATCTTCTTGGCTACATAATTAAACAAGCTAAAAAAATAAACGTAAGCTATGATAAAATTTCCATTGTCACGCCAGCCAATGAAGAATTGATAAATGTATTAAAAAATGTTGGAGAATTAAGATCAGAATTGTTAATATATGAAGCAAAAATAGATTAAAATATTTTGAATATTTAAATATTCTTGATGATGAAGGCTGGTATTACTGAAAAATGAAGATATGACACCAGTCTGATAAATTTATGTTATTATGCCTCCTTCAGTTAATTTTTTAATATCTAGTATTTTATCAACTTCTTCTTTTGTAACTATTCCTTCCTCAACAAGTAATTCCTTTATGCTTTTTCTTGTTTCCATAGCCTTTTTAGCTATTTTCGCTGCTGCTTCATATCCTATTTTAGGAGTTATTGCTGTTATAACCATTAAGCTACTCTCTGCATATTGTTTGCATCTTTCAATGTTTGCCCTTATTCCTATTATGCATTTATCTGCAAAAGTTATGCATGCATTTGATGCTATTTCTATTGATTCTAAAATGGTATAACCTATCAAAGGCATCATCATATGTAATTCTAAAAAGCTATATTGTGCAGCAGTAGTTATGGTGGCATCATTGCCTATTAATTTAGTTGCAGCCATTGTTACAGCTTCAGGTATTATTGGATTTACCTTTGCTGGCATTATGCTTGAACCAGGCTGTAGAGCTGGTAAATCTATTTCTGCTAAACCTGTATTTGGACCTGAATTTAATAATCTTAAATCATTACCTATTTTCATTAAAGAAACAGCTAAGGATTTTATCGCTGAACTTAAAGCTAAGACAGCATTCATACTTTGCAAAGCTTCAAAACTATTATTTGCTTTCTTAAATTCAATACCTGTAATTTTACTTATTTCTTCAATAGCCAATTCAGCATATTTTGGATGAGCGTTTAATCCTGTACCTGCTGCAGTACCTCCTAAGGCTAATTCTTTTAATCTTTCAGATGCCTTTTTCACCTCTTCAATATCATGTAATATCATACTTGCATATGCACTAAAATCTTGTCCTAAAGTAACAGGTACTGCATCTTGCATGTGTGTTCTAGCTGCTTTAACTATATCTTTAAATTCTTCAGACTTTATTTTCAACGCATGATATAATTTTTCCATTGCAGGAAGCAATCTTTCATAAACCATCATTAAGGCAGCTACATGGATCGTTGTTGGTATAACATCATTGGTAGATTGACATTTGTTGACATGATCATTTGGATGTACAGGCTTTTTATCTCCTCTTTTTCCTCCTAGCAATTCATTTGCTCTACTAGCAATAACCTCATTCATATTCATATTGGTTGATGTTCCAGAACCTGTTTGGAATATATCTACTATAAATTGATCATAAAATTTACCTTCAATTATTTCCAGTGCTGCCTTTTCTATAGCTTCAAAAATATTTTTTTCCAGCAATCCAAGTTTATAATTTGCTCTTGCTGCTGCTAATTTAACTATTGCTAATGCCTTTATAAATTCTGGTTGAAATCTATATTTAGATATTTTAAAATTTTCATAAGCTCTTTGTGTATGTATTCCATAATATGCTTCAGCAGGAACTTTAACTTCTCCCAAAAAATCTCTTTCAATTCTATATTCCATAAAATTTTAATATAAGATATGCTTAAAAACCTTTTATTTACATAAATATATTGTTTTATAAATTTTAATAAAATTATTAATTATTTTTTGCTTGTTTTTAAAATATTACATTTTATTAAGTATTCAGCATATAAACTTATATGTTTATCCATTAGATCAAGTAAAGGCAAAATTATATCTTTGTTTAACGAATAAATCACATATTTACCCTTTCTTTTATTTTCTATGAATCCACAATCCAATAAACATTTTAAATTATGTGAAACTCTGCTTTGCTCAAATCCTGTTTCATTTACAATTTCAGTTACGGTTTTAGGACCATTTCTTAATACATTAATTATTTTTAATCTTGTAGGATTTGAAATAGCTTTAAAAAACAATTTATATGCTTTTTCCTTATCAATTTCCATAAAATAAAAATATTGTATAGATTATTTTTGTTTATGCCAAAAGCCTTTGATTTTGTAAAAATAGAAGAGCTTCCTCCAAAACCCAGAAAACATTCGATAATTGAAATACGAGGGCCATACTATTCAGCAGTTACTTATAACTATTTACAAGGAATTTTGGATGATTGGGGTGAATACATAGATGGTTTTAAATTTGCAGGAGGTTCACAAAGATTATTAGATAGAGAAAAGGTCAGGAAAATAATAAAGCTTTGCCATGATTATAATGTTTATGTTTCTACAGGAGGTTTTATTGAAAGAGTAGCTCTTCAAGGTTCTGAAGCTGTAAGAAAATATATTGAAGAGTGTAAGCATCTTGAATTTGATGTAATAGAAGTTTCAAGCGGTTTTATAGAAATTAGTTTAGAAGACATGATCAAAATTATTAAAGATATCAATAATGCAAATTTGAAGGCTAAGCCCGAAATATCATTTGTTAAAGGAGCTGGAGGAGGTATTGAAGTTTTAGGATATGAAGTTTTATATAAGGATATTAATGAAGTAATAAAACAATGTGAAATGCTTTTAAAAAGCGGAGCTTATATGCTAATGCTCGAATCTGAAGGTATTACTGAAGGTTTACATCCAGATAAGTGGAGAATTGATATAATAAAAACTTTGATAGAAAAATTTGGCTATGAAAAGTGGATGTTTGAAGCAGCTGAGCCTCAGGTGTTTAAGTGGTATTTAAAGAATGTTGGCAAAAAAGTAAATCTATTTATAGATCACTCGCAAATTGTAGAATTCAATGCATGGAGATTAGGATTATGGGGAGATAAAGATATATGGGCAAATGCAAAATTTTCTTATAAATAGTTATTTTCTTTTTAAAAATATTAAAGAAATAAAGCTTAAAATAAAAGTTATAGGAATTATGAGTTCTTTGATATTTTCATAAAGATATCCATACATTACACCGCTTATCATTGTTGAAATTCCTATTAATAATCCAAATGTTCCATATGCGTATCCTCTGCTTTTCATATCCACCAAATCTGATATTGCTGCTCTCATGTTTGTTTCATAAATTGCACTTATGGAACCCCATATAAAACTTGCTATTAATATTAACGTTATATCTGGAGATAAAATTAGCATTATTGTGGAAAATGAAACAAGAAAAGGTAATAAGTAGAAAGTTTTTAAGCCGTATTTATCATATAATATTCCTGCAGGTATAGCAACTATTGCATCCGCAACCATTGCAATCATATACATTAAAGCAATCATATAATCGCTAAGCAATCCTTCATACTTTAAACGAAAGGAAACCAAACCCCAGTGTATATAAGCTAAAGTAATAAATAATACAAATATTGTGTATAGCCAAAATTTTTTAGGCAATTGATTGTTATTAGTGTTGGTTGCCAATTCAACTGATTTAATTATTGGCATATTGAAAAAAGCAAAGAATAAGAAAAGAAGAGAAATTAAAGCAGGTATAAATAACAAAATAAAAGCTATGAAATAATTTATGTTTGTGGAAAATAAAATCCATGCCACTATTAATGGACCTGCGATCGCTCCTACTTGATCTAGGAATTCATGTATTCCAAATCCTTTTCCTTTGCCAAAGCTTTCTGAAACTTCAGCAATTAAAACATCTCTTAAAGGTGTTCTTAGACCTTTACCTATTCTTTCAAGAAATATTAATGATAAAGCAAAAATCCATTCGTTTGCAAAAGCAAGTAAAGGAACAGAAAAAAGATTTATCATATATCCTAATATTATTAGCGACCAGAATGTTTTACTGCTTTTAATTTTAAGAGATAATAAGCCTGAAATGTATCGTGTTAAATATCCTAAAAGTTCCCCTATTCCTATTAATCCTGCAATAATTGCAGTTGCACCTAAAATTTCAATATATGAACCTATTACAGATCTTGCTCCTTCATAAGTTATATCTGCAAATAACGAAGTGAAAGATAAAGCTAAAAAAATTACTATAATCTTGTTTAATTTCATTAAAAAAGAATTAATTAATAAAATAAATTAATTATTTAATCGCACTTAGTATAACCACAATCAGGATTAACGCAAGTATAACAATTATTTTCGATTTTTAAAGTTCTTAAATTACAACGTGGACAAATTTGGAATAAATTAAGTTCTTGTATATTTGCTGTTTCAAATTTTATTTTCTCGCCGTGTTTCTTTTCTTCTTCTTTCTTAATGATTCCTGTTTCTCTAAAGAATTCTTCTATAACTTCAGCTATTTCGCCATATAATGAGTGGATAAACTTTCCATTTTTCCAATATCCTACCTTATTTGGGTCATAAATACTTCTAAGCTCTTCAAGAATAAAAATAGGGTCATCGAATCTTCTAAATATTGCTGATAATAATCTTGTTAATACAGCAAATTCTGCTGCCTTTGTTAAATCTTTACTATTTATAAATATTTCAAATGGGCGAACTTTATCTCCTTCTTTTATATATCCTATGGTTATGAATATAGAATGCTCAGCAAAATGACTCTTTAATTTATAAACTTTAGCATCTATAACGTAAGGTCTTTCCAATGGCTTAGATATTTTTTCTTCTTTTATAGCCTTCTCTGGAATAACTTCTCTTTTTATTTCTTTAATTTCAAAATTAAATGAGTTTAACTTTCTCATATTAATCCCCTATCTAATAATATATGATAAGGAGTACTTAAAGTTCCATCTGGAAGTTCAATTACCTCATCTCCTTTTACTATGTAGGTGTCTTTTCCATCCTTTATTTCAAATAATTTCTCTTTAATTTCTTGGAACCTTGTTTTTTCTTTCACTGTACTAAGTATTGGGAATCGACTTCCTTCTCTATATATTGTTACACTTTTCAATCCTGCCTTCCATGCATAAAGATAAAGCTTTGATATCAACTCAGGATGAACATCTTCAGGTAAGTTTATAGTTGAAGAAATACTATGATCAACATATTTTTGTGCTATTGCTTGTATTTCAATTCTTTTGAAAGGATCAATATGATGAGCAGTTCTAAAGAAGTATGCTGGCAAATATCTTTTCAATTCCTTTATTTCTTGTGCATCTTGAACTTCTTTTTCAATTCCTTTAATATCTATATAAGCTTGTATTGTACTATGGAAAACTTTAAAGAAAATATTTCTTCCAATGGATTCTGTTCTTCTTAAATAGAACATATCAAAAACAGGTTCTATTCCTCCGCTTACTCCAATATAATTCTTTCCATTATAATCAAAACTTTTCACAATATTTGAAATTGAGCCTGTAGGAGCTATGGAAAACAAAGCAATATTTCTTACACCATATTTCTTTATCATTTCAATGGTTTTGCTGTTTAAAGCTTCCTTGAAATATGGATTTTGTAAATATTTCTCATAATCAATATCTAATTTACCTTTTTCTTTAGCTAAAAGTGAAGAATATCTATAGCCCAAGTTTGCCATGAAATACATTACTTTATCTAAAGTTTTTAATGCCTCAGGACTATCATAATCTATTCCCAATTGATAGAACATATCAGCTATTCCCATAACACCTAAGCCTATTCTTCTTGTTCTCCTGCTTGCTTCTCTTTGCTTTGGCAGAGGATGCAACAAAATATTCCAGTAAATTACATTATCCATGAATCTTATGGCATATTTTATTACTTTTTTCAGTTTACGCCAATTAATTTTAGCATAGGGAGTAAATGGATCATCTACAAATCTAGATAAATTAATTGAACCTAAATTGCAAGCTCCACCATCTTCTAAAGGAACTTCTGCACAAGGATTTGTTGTTGCAATTGGAATTCCTACATAATCTGAAGGAGAATATGTTTTCATTCTATCAAAGAACATTATACCAGGCTCAGCTGTTTTATAATTTGATTCTACAAACATATTCCATATTTCTCTTGCTTTAACTAACTTCCTAATTTCTCCTGTTTTATCAGATGAGAAGTATAAAAGAAAATCTCCTGAATATTTTATAGCCAAGTCATAATCTTTGTTTGGCAACTCTAAAACGTAATCACCATAAACATCACGCTTATATGCATCTTTTAAATCTTCTTCATTTATTCTTATTCCATATTCTTTCGTTAAAAATTCATTAAGTTCTTCAATTTTCTCAAATATTTTAATTAATTCATAGTTTTCTATTTTTTTGGAAGGAATTCCATATGAATAATGAACATCCTTTAAATTATCAACTCTTCTTAATACTCCTTTTATTTTTTTCTTATAAACTAAAATCTTATTAGGTCCAAAGTTAATTTGCTCTTCAACAGCTCTCATAAACTCATTGCTAACTTTTATGCTAATGTTGGCAAATCTTACCTGCGTATTTTCCATAACTGCTTTTTCTATTTCTTTTAACTGTATCTCATTAAACATGTTTGTAAATCTTAGCTGATCAACAATCTGAGAGGTAATCCAGTTTGGTATTTGTTTGCATTTTATAAATTCTATAACATCAGGATGCTTAACATCAATTGTTAGCATTAGAGCTCCTCTTCTTCCCTCTTGACCTATCAATCCAGTTGTTAATGAATATAATTCCATGAAGCTTACGCTTCCTGTTGAAGTTATAGCAGCATTATGAATCCTTGAACCTTTAGGTCTTAAAACAGATATATCTATTCCAATTCCTCCACCATAAGAATATGTTCTTGCTGCTTCATAAGCAGCTTTATAAATTCCTTCAATGCTATCATCTTCGATTACCGAAACAAAACAATTTGCCAAAGTCTTTGCTCTGTATAGATCTCCAGCTCCAGCTAATACTCTTCCTGCAGGCATAAAGTAGCCTTCATACATTAGCATATAGAAAGCCTTAGCATATTTCAAAGCTTTATCTATGTTTTCTTCAGCTGATGCTATAAATGAAGCAACTCTTAAAAATAAATATTCTGGTCTCTTTTCTATTAATTCCCCGTTAAGATCCTTTAGAAAATATTTTTTCTCGTATATGCTTTTTGCAAGTTCATTATCGCCAAGATAATTTGGATGAAAAGGTAACAAACCTTTTTTTAGTAAATCTAACATTTTTAAATAAACATTTTTAAACATTTCGATTCTTTCCTTACCTAGCAATGAGACTATTTTTGGCTCTGGCTCATCAAACATCTTAAGAATTTTTTTAGTGAACTCTTCAATTTCATTTATATACCTAATTTCAAGCTGTTTTGCCATTCAAAAACTAAATTATTTTATCCAATATAAAAGTATTTAAATTTTTCTATTAAGCGTAAATCTTAAATAATAATTTGACTCTTTCTGTGATGTATGAAATATTTAATAAATAAAATACTTGGAAACTCTATATTAAGCTTACTTTTAGAAGTGAGTGCTACACCAAAGCCTGCCGGTGTTGATAAAATTAATAAATTTAAAAATTTAAATTTTGAAAATTATTTAGCTACAACATCTTACATTTCATATTATTATTATTTATCTATAATTGATGGGATTAAAGGAAAATTTAAAATAGGTAAAAGAATTTATGAAGCTACAAAATCTATGCTGGAAAATCAAACTGGTGGAAATACAAGCTTTGGTTCTATATTGCTTCACATTCCTTTAATTACATCAACTTCTTATTATTTATATAGAAATAAAACTTTAAATTTTGAAAATATTAGAAAAACTTTAAGTTTTGTTTTAAATAATTGTAATGAAATAGATTCAATATATATTTGTAAATCAATTTTACTTCTTAAACCCAAATGGTTGGTAAAAGTAGAAAAATATGATATAACTAAACGTAATTGGTTAAAAGAAATAAAGGAAAATAAAGCTAAACCAAAGGATATAATGAAAGTAGCTGAAAAATTTGATTGGGTAGCTTATGAATATGTTAATGATTATGAAATTACTTTTAATGAAAATTTGCCTTCTTTTTTAAAATTCTATGAAGAAACGAAGGATTTAAATAAAGCTATAATAAAAACAATAATTTGGATTTTAAGTAGAAGAATCGATTCCCATATTTATAGAACAAAAGGTATTGAAGTAGCAAAATATGTTATGGAAAATGCTAAGGAAAGTTATAAAAGAATAGAAGAAGGAGAAGATATATTAAAAGAATCAGAAAAATTAAGGAAAAAAATTGAATCTTATGAAGCTAATACTGGTACAACTTTGGATTTGGTTTCGAGTTGCTTGTTTCTTGCTTTATTTTTAATTAAAGTATAATTCATACTAACTTCTTCCCTCTTAAAGGCTGGGCTTTCAATCTTTTATAGTTCATGGTAATCTTGGTGGAACTGGAGATAAGCCTCTTGAATAAATTTCGCTGAAGGGTAATGCATAAGCTATTACTATGAGTATTACAGCTACAATTATCCAAATCTTTAAATTATCAAGCAAAGTTGGATCAGTTTTTGAATTTAAATTAAGCGATGCTCCGTTCATGCTTACAATTGGACCTTTAATTAAAGTTAATCCTATGTTTGAAATAAACAATATACCTGATAATACTAATATTATTCCTCCTATCATAGCTATTTGAGATAAGGTTATCCATTCCTGAGGAACTATAGGATATGATAAAATACTTGAAACCCTTCTTGGCATTCCTGAAATGCCTGCAATATGGTAGCTAATTGAAAATATTAACATGCCTATAAACCAAAGATAAGGTTGTAGCAAAGCCATTTTGTTGCTGAATATGTTTCTTCCAAAGATAAAAGGTGATAATATATACGTAGCTCCCATGAATGTTAATGTAACAGCTGTTGCTACCATTGCATGGAAATGCCCTACTATCCAAACTGTGTTATGAACAACGTAATTCATGGTATAGCTTGTGTTAATTATTCCTCCTATTCCTCCAAGACCAAAAATTATAAATGCAAAACCAAGGGATGCAAATGCTGGGTTTTTCCATGGTAAACTTGTGATCCATCCAAACATGCTTTTTCCTCCTTTTTCTCTATAACTTTTCTCCATTGTAGCTATAATATTGAAAGCCGTTAAGAGGCTAACCATGGCTACTGTATAGGTTAAAACAGTATGTAAATACTTATATGAAGGATCGATACCTGTATCAACCAATTGATGATGTACTCCAACTGGTGTTGAAGTAATTATGAATAATACAAAGACTACTTTGGCCATTGTCTCGCTAAATAGCTCAGTATTTAAAATTCTTGGAATTGCAAAATACCATAAAGTAACAGCAGGTATTAGCCAGAAGTAGACTAATGGGTGGCCAAAATACCAGAAATATGTTCTAGCTTCTAAAACATCTACAGAACTTCCTAATAATGACATTGGTATTAAATCTTTTAATACTTCTACAGCCAAACCTGGTGTAGCCTCAAGCCATACTATTAAAGTAGCAATGACACCATACATTGGTAAAGGAATTGCTTCTTTTCTATGTTCTTTTCTCCATTTAAAGAAAGCTAAGAAAATGACTGTAGCAAATATCCATGTACCTATAACTAAAATTGTTGCTCCTAGATAAAATAGGGCATGTGCTTTTAACGGTGGATAAAATGTATAAAGAACGTTGGCTTGCCCTGATAAAATTGCAATAGCTACTAATACTGTTCCTAATAAGCTAAGTATAAGTGCTAAATTTAAAAGAGGCTTATTTAAATTAACATTAAGTACTCTTGTTGTAACGAAAACTGCAATACCCATTATGAAGAAAGCAGTCCAGACTATAGCCATAAGTACACCGTGCCCAGTTAATACCATGTAATATATATGCGGGTCAATGTTAAGAACATAAGGAGTTCTTGCAAGCAATTGAATTAAGCCAAAAAGTCCTCCCAATGCTAATGAAATAAAGGAAAATATTATTGCAATTTTAATAAATCTATTTTCTGTTTCGAACGTCATGTTCTCACCTCAATATTATTAATTTAGCATACATAGCTTGATGATATGTTCCGCAATATTCGTTGCATATTATTAAAAATTCTCCTTGAGCATCTAAAGGAGGTTCCCATGTTACAATTGTAAAGTATCCTGGAAAGACCATAACGTTAACGTTTGTACCTACTATTTGAAAGCCATGTATAACATCTGGACTTGTTATTCTTAAAGTAATTTTCTTTGGATTTTTCAATTCTATCTTAATTGGATCAAAGGAAAATTGCTTAGCTAAAATGTTTACTTCATATTCTCCTGGTGCTCTTTCTATTATTCCTGCTTTAAACTTTTCTAGGTCTGCAGGTAAACATAAGGCTCCTGAACTTGGTGGATTGTATCCTATTGTTACGCCGTATATTAAAGTGGAAAGAAATAGTATTAAGATCGCTACGACAATTGCTACCCAGATCTTTTCAACCTTGTTCATACTATACCACCTCTACTTAATAAAACAAGATAAACTGCGATCCATATGGTTATTAGAAGTCCTGCATATATTATTAGTGATGCTATTGTTCCTTTTAAACTAATTTTTTTCACATGCTTTTCTTTTTTTAAAGAATTTAAAAAATCTTTCTATTTAAGTTAATACTTATATATTAAAATGATTATAAAAATATAAAAAAATTTATATAAAATAAATAATAAAAAGTAATATGAAAAAAGTATGAATAAAATCTTAATTAGTCTTGGTATAATAGCAATAGCTGCTATTATTGTTTTGTTTTTTATTATAAATCCTTTTCAAAAAGAAAGTCTAAAAGGCACAGTTCTTAATAAAGAAGCTATAGATTTTGAATTAAAAACTTTAGACAATAAAACTTTTAAACTAAGTGATCATAAAGGAAAAGTCATAGCAATGACTTTTGTATATTCACATTGTCCTGATGTATGTCCTGTTTTAGCTAATAGATTTTCCACTGCTGCAGTAACTTTAATGGAAAAAAATTATGATAATTTTATAATGCTTTTGATTTCTGTTGACTTTGCAGGAGACACTTATGAAAGTGTTATGGATTTTCTTAGTAAATATGTCAGTAAAGAAGCAATAAATAAGGGCAAAGTTATATATTTATTAGGTAAAGATTTGGAAAGCTTAAATAACATTTGGAAAAGCTATGGAGTATATGTTGCAACATCTAAAGAAACTGGAAATTATACTTTTACACCTGTAGCACATTCTACAGTAGTTCATATAATAGATAAGAAATTTAAATGGAGAGTTTCATTTGTAGGTATGCTATGGGATGTTACTGATCTAGTTCATGATATGGAAATTTTGTTAAAAGAATGATAAAAAATTCATTTAATAAAAGATTTTATTTAAAAACGCTTTACTTTTCAATTATATTTTTCTCAATTTACTTCTTTTTATTAATTTTACTTCAATATTTAATAACAGGACATTTTCCTTTAAGAATTGGTTTCTTTGGAAAACCTGAAAACTCTGATGAATTTGCAATAATATGGCTTATGTCAAAGTACTATTTAGAAGGATTTGAATTTACAAATATTATAGCAATAAACATATTTACTTTTATTTTATTATTAATTTTTGTTTTAACAGCATCTATTAATTTAGCTATAACATCTTTAAACAAAAAAATGTTATGTAATTCTGCTGCAGGTTTAGCTGGAATAACATTTGTTACTCAATCAGTTATAGCATGTCCAGCTTGTGGCATTAATTTTGCTATGTGGTTATCTCAGCTAATAACCTTTACTGTATCTGGAACAACGTTAGGACTTTCTGCATTCCTTACAAATTTTATGAACATTATATTGTTTATCAGTATAATAATAAATATAATTTTATTTATGTTTAATTATAGATATTTTAAAATAAATAATAAAAAATAAAAAATTTTTAATAAATATTATTTGTCTAATTTTTATAACTTAGCAATTCTAGAATAAATATCTAACATTTCTAGTCCTTCGTTAATTCCATTTATTGCTTCTTCAAATTTGTTTCTTTCGAAAAAGTTTTTAACATCTTCCTCCATACCAACACCTATTACAGGAATTATGTTTGCCAACATTCTTCCTAAAATTCCTGTTCCCAAATATGGCTTCCTTACAAACTCAATATGAACCTTTAACCAATTCCAAACTTCCCTCTTAGCCTTTAAATTTCTTGTAGCGGTTGCTATAACTCTTAACATATCTTGCTTCTTTATTTCTCCACTTAAAATCAATGATAAAGTGTTCAATACGAGGCTGGGATCTTTGAAAAATACCATTGCAAACATTATTCTCTCTTTTTCTTCATCAAACTTTTCTTTTCTGTATTTATCGAGTAACTCAAAAAATGCCTTTTCCCCATTGGCTATTGCATAACCCGTTATTACTGCTAGCTTTAAGTTAGGATCAATTTTATCATAATCTTTAAATTTCTTGGAAATCTCATTGGCATAGCTCTCATCTATTATGGCTAATCTATGGCTTAATATTCCAAAGATCATTCTAGAATTTTCATCCATTAGTTCTTCCCAGAATTTTAATTGTCTTCTATGGAAATCTATTGCTAAGCTCTTAAATCTTTTCTCATTGAATAAATATAATGTAAACAATTGGTCAGATAGCTCATTTGTTATTAATCTATTCCTTTCATCAAAAAATTGTTCAACAATTCCAACGTATTCATCATAATTTATCATACCTTTTAAGAAAAATGCATAATAATCATTAATTATTCCAAACTTATCAAATAAACTTAAATTAGAAATTAAAACAGGCTTTAAATTATCATAGTGTACTCTGTAAAATCCGTTTTTGTTTATATTCAGTTTTAAGCTTTTTACCTCTTCACCTAAGTTGAAATATTCTTCTTCATTTTCAAACAATAAACTTCTAAATTTCCCGTTTACTTCTAAAGTTATAGGTATTGGCCATATTTCTTTATAGCTTTCTTTGAATGAAAATAAACTTTGCTTTAACTTTATTTTATTTTCTTTTATTTCAACATTTACTATTGGATATCCTTTTTTCTTTATCCATGCTTCCATTATTTTTTCTACCTCTTTTCCGCTTACTTTACTTAAGCATCTCCAAAGATCTTTTCCTGTAGCATTTGAATAGCTAAATTGATTTAAATATTCTCTAATTCCTTTCATAAATATTTCTTCAGTTAAATAGCCTTCAATCATTCTAAGAATACTTGCTCCTTTTCCATAACTAATTTCATCAAATATTTGTTCAATTTCTTCAGGTTTTTCTACTTTTGCTTCAATACTATGGGTAAATGTCAAAGAATCTTTTCTCATTGAAGATCCATATTCAGCATTAATAAAATCATAGAATACATTCCATTCTGGAAAAACTTTATCTACTGCTTTATAGCTCATGAAGGTAGCAAAGGATTCATTTAACCATAGATCATTCCACCATTTCATCGTTACAAGATTTCCAAACCACATATGAGCTATTTCATGTGCTACAACTAAAGCTACTCTTTTCTTTTGTAATAAAGGAGAATTTTCATCTGCCAGTAAAGCTGTTTCTCTAAATGTTATTGCACCCCAATTTTCCATAGCTCCAAAGGCAAATTCAGGAATAGCTATTAAATGTAATTTTGGAAGGGAATAAGGAATTCCATAATAACTTTCATAGAATTCAAGGAACTTTTTTGCAAGTTCAAGTGCAAATTTGCCTCTTGAAATTTTACCTTTTGGTGTCGCTACTATTACATCTATGTTTCTATATTTATCCTTTATTTCTTCAAATTTTCCTATTCCAAGATACAATAAATAAGTTGACATTTTAGGAGTTGGTAAGAAGTAATATATTTTTCTTCCTTGAACCTCTTCAACTTTTTCATAAGGCATATTTGAAATAACATCGTATTCACTATCTACGTTAACTGTTAACTTAAATACAGATTTATATTCAGGATGGTCAATACAAGGAATCATTTCTCTTGCATGTGCAGCTTCAAATTGTGTAGAAATTATATAATAATCTTCATAAGGTATAGCATATATTCCTACTAAACTGCGAGGAATTTCTTTTTCAATTTCAACTTCCAATATTCCAGAGATTTTCCCTTTTATTTTTAATTTATTACCCTCATATTCGAAAGGAATTTCTTTATTATTTATAGAAACTTTCTTTATTTTTTGATTTACTGCATCTAAAGCTATTTCATCTTCATCACTTGTAATATCTATTTTGACTTTCCCTTCATATCGTAATTTTTTAATATCAAAGTTTAGGTAAATGTTGTATTGCTTTACATTTATCATTGATTTATTTATCAAATTACTTAAATTTATTTTTTCCAAATTCTAAGAAAAACTACTTTTTGAAAATAATTTTTATTATTTATTAAGTTCAAAGTTGTAATTTAAAAATTAAATTTGCATAATAAATAACTTTCGACTTAATCGTAGTATTAAGTAAAAGTGAAAATCCTAAATTATTTAACCTTTCTCAAATGAACTTATTTATTCAAATTTTGAAAGATTATCGTATAACCAAGGAATTACAGAAGTTACAAAACTAGGTCCATGATGGGCTAGAAAATCGTAAGGTCCAGGAGTAACTATTACTTTTTCATGTTTTATTGCATCTACATTAGTCCATCCTCTGTTTATTAATTTTCTAATTACTTCATCTTTTGTTTCTGGTCTAAACATCTTAGGCTCATATAATATTACTTCAGGATTCTCTTCCTTTACCTTTTCGAAATTAGGTATAAGCCATTCACAATGTTCATTGTAAAATATACTTTCTGCTCCCAAAATTTCTAAAGTATTTGTTATGTAACTAAAGGCTCCAAAGCTAACAGGTCCTCCTAAATCTATTTCAACATAAACTCTTATTCTTCTTTTTAATCTTTTAATATTGGAAATTTTTTCAAGAAGATTTCTTTCTAGATTCCTTGCTTCTTCATAATAGCCTGCAACAAAACCAACTTCTACACATGTAGCTATTAAGCTACTTAAAGATATTGGTAAAGGTATAGCATAAACGTTAAAGTTCTTTGATAAAGAAAGAGCGAAATCTCTTTGGTAACCTGTAGTAGTAAATATTATATCAGGTTTTAATTCTTTTATTTTGTTAATGTTTGCATTTGCATAACTTCCTAATATTGGCTTTTTTCTTGCTTCTTCAGGTCTTACGCAATATACACTAACACCTACTATTTTATCTCCTAAACCCATTGAAAATAAGGCTTCTGTAACTGCTGGACTAAAGCTAATTATTCTTTCACATTTTTCAGGTAATTTTAATTCTAAGCCTAAAGTTTCGCAAAAAACTTTTCTCATAGAATAAAAATATTTAAGATGTTTTTATCTTTAAAAAAGCTAATTAATATATGGAAATTTATAGAGGTAAAAAGTTTAACGTTTACGTAGAAAAAGTAATTCTTCCCAATGGAAAAGAAAGAATTGTAGAGAAAATTGAACATAGAGGCTCCGTGGTTATTATTCCAATTTTAAATGATAAAGTAATATTGCTTAAGCAATATAGACCTGTTATAAATAAATGGCTCTATGAACTTCCTGCTGGAACGTTGGAGCATGATGATGTTATTGAAGAAGCTAAAAGAGAATTATTAGAAGAAACAGGTTATGAAGCTAATGAGATTAAACATCTTTTTAAATTTTATACTTCGCCAGGAATAATTACAGAAGTCATGCACGTGGTTTTAGCTAAGAATTTAAATTATAAAGGAAGGAAATTGGAAGAAGGAGAAGTTATTAATGTGGAGTTGAAAAGTTTCGAAGAAATTAAGAACATGATCTTTAAAGGAGAAATCATTGATGGTAAAACTATTGCAGCTGTATTATTTTATCTTAGTTATATGAATCAATAGAGTTTACTTTTTATTATTTATAAGTTTCAAATACTACTTTATTTTTCTCGTTTAGTATCAAAATTGCTTTGCTAAATTTCTTTATAACTTCATTTAAATTTCCTAAATACATATTTGCTACTTTCCATTCATTTTTTAATCTCCACATAGCAACTAGATGAACAAATCCTCTAATCTCTATTATTCTTATTTTTTCGAGACATTCATCGTTAATATCTATTGGTAAATAAACATAAGAATCCTCAGAACCGAATATCTTACCTTTAATTAAATATCCCTTCTCTTCTAGTTCATCTAAAAATCGTTTTAAATTCTCTTCATCCAAATTAAGAATATGTTTTATTTCATCAAGGCTTAATACTTTTCTTTGATACAAAAGCTCTTTTAGTTTTTCTTCCATTAAGTTTTATTATTTAAGAGTAAGGTAAAAGTTTTTTAAATGCTCTCTTTAATGATTTTAAAAGATTAAAATTTTCCTTTTGGTAATGAGAAAGTCAGAATGTTTATTAAATAACTTTATGATTAAATTAATGATAAGTATGTTTAAAATTGGTATTGAACATTTAAAGAAACCTTATAATGAAATATTAAATGCATTACTTAATGAACTTCTCAATTATTTTGGCGATAAATTCATTTCTTTGGTAGTTTATGGTTCTGTTGCTCGTGGTGAAGCACGTAAGAACAGTGATATAGATATTCTTTTAGTAATAAAGGATCTGCCAAGTTCTAGATTTGCAAGGCAAGAGCTTTTCATGAGGATCGAAGAAAGAATAAAAAAAGTTTTGAATAAATATTATAAGAAAAATTATTTTATCGATTTCTCGCCTATACTTAAAACTCCTGAGGAAGCGGAAAAAATAACTCCACTTTATCTTGATATGGTCGAAGATGCTGTCATAATATTTGATCGTGACTTTTTTGTAAAAGTATTAACAAGGTTAAAGAAAAGATTGGATGAGCTTGGTGCGCAGAGAATAAAGTTTGGTAAGAAATGGTATTGGATATTAAAGAAGGATTACAAGTTTGGAGAGGTTATAAATATTGAATAACATTACCATTGCTAAAGATTATGTTGTTCAAGCTGAAGAAAGAATATATCATGCTAAAAATGCAATGAAGCGTGGTTCATATGCTTATGTGGTAAGACAGTCACAAGAAGCAACAGAATTAGCATTAAAAGCATCATTAAGGTTGATAGGTATTGAGCCTCCGAAAATACATGACGTAGGAGCAATATTAAAACAGCATAAGCATAAATATCCGCAATGGTTTCAGCAAATAATTCCAAGATTGGCAAGAATTTCAAGAAAATTACGTAGAGAAAGGGAACCATCAATGTATTGTGATGAAGAGAGCAGAATTCTTCCATCAGAATTATATGTGAGAAAGAAGCTGAAGATGCGTTAAAAAATGCAAGTTTGTATTAAATAATGTTAAGAAACTTTTTGAAGAATATTAAAAGGAACAAAATAGTTAAAAATATTTGAGTTACTTTTGATTTTTTATTCTAAAAATTTATTCTTTAAGCAAGGGTAAAAGTTTTTCGAAGTAATCTAAGCTCTCAGGATTTATCAACGCATCTCTATTTGTTACTGGTTTACCGTTAATTATGTTATATACAGCACTTTCTACTTTTTTCATATTATATGTATAAGGAATATCTGGAACTTCAAAAATTAAAGCTGGAACATGTCTAGGTGAAGCTTCCTCTCTTAAAGCTTTTTTAATTCTTTCCTTTAATTCTTCAGTTAATTTGTATCCCTGAGCCATTTTTACAAACAGAATTATTCTTTCATTATCCTTCCATTTTTGTCCAACAGCTAGACTATCAGCGATTTCTTTGAACTTTTCAACCACTCTGTAAATTTCAGCAGGTCCTATTCTTACCCCGCTTGGTTTTAAAGTAAAATCTGATCTTCCTAAAATGGTTATTCCGCTTGTATCACTATGATAAATTATTAAGTCTCCATGTCTCCAAACATTTTTTATCCCTTTATAATATGAGAAATATGCTTCAATATATTTTTTATTCTCAGGATCATTCCAGAAGTATATTGGCATAGAAGGAGAAGGAGCTTCACATACAAGCTCAGCTTCTCTATCTCTAACAGAATTTCCTTTTTCATCGTAAGCATTAACCTTCATTCCTAAAGCAGGACCCTGTATTTCTCCTGCATAAACAGGCTGTATTGGTGTTCCAGCAACAAAACAACCGTTAATATCTGTTCCTCCAGATATAGAATTAAAATGCAAATCTGATTTGATATGTGTATAAACATATTCGAATCCTTCGGCAGATAAAGGTGAACCTGTTTGTGATATTTCCCTTAATGAATCTAAATTAAACTTTTCTTTAGGAACAGCATTTACACTTCTTAAAGAATTAATGTAAGTTGCACTGCAGCCAAATATCGTTATTCCTTCATCTTCAACTATTTTCCACATTTTACCCCAGTCAGGATATAGTGGGTTTCCATCATAAATTACTATCGTAGCACCAACCGCTAATGAGCTTACAAGCCAATTCCACATCATCCAGCTAGGACTTGTAATATATGTGATCTTATCTTTTCTTTTTAAATCGGTATGTAATATTAGCTCCTTTAAATGATTAATTAATACTCCTGCTACACTTTGAACCATGCATTTTGGCTTTCCTGTTGTTCCTGAAGAAAACATTATATAAACTGGATGATTTGATTCAACTTGTTCAAATTTTATATCCTTTAAAGCTGAAGAAGCAATAAATTCATTATACAATATGGTTTTTGGAATATCTTTTATTTGTTTTTCTTTTACGTATGGAAAAACTATTACTTTTTCTATTGAATTAACTTCCTTTACAATTTTTTCTAGATTTGGTAAAACATCTATGTATTTTCCTTTATAATAATAACCATCTACTGTAAAGAGCACTTTCGGATTTAACTGACCAATTCTATCTACTACAGCTACATGACCTAATTCTGTACCACATGAAGACCATATTGCACCTAAGCTTGTTGAAGCTAACATTGCTATTATTGTTTCTGAAATATTTGGCATATACGCAGCTACTCTATCTCCAGCTTTAACTGTATCTTTTAAAGCATCATAAAGCTTAGCTACTTCATTATAAAGTTCCAGATAAGTTAATTCTTTAATTTTTCCGCTTTCTGAATAAGAAATTAAAGCTTTATGGGAATCTCTATATTTTAACAAATTTTCAGCAAAATTAAGTTTGGCTCCTATAAACCATCTTGCTCCAGGAAATTTGTTAAGATCATCTACAACTTGTTCATATTTATTTGAATAAATTACTCTACAATATTCCCAACATAATTTCCAAAATCTTGGGATATTTTCAATTGACCAGTTATAAATTTCTTGGTAGTTTTCAAGATCTAGATTTTCTTTTTTATTAACAAAATTAATGAAATCAAATACATTAGAACTTTCAATAATTTCTTTTGTCGGTGTCCAGAGCCTTTTCTTCATATAATAAAAATGTTAATGAAATTAAAAATGTTTAATTAAAGGGTAAAAATTTGTAGTTAAAAATAAAAAAATTCTAAATTAACTATTGTTCATGGATTATAGATATTTTAAAAGAATAGGTGAAAAAATATCTGTAATAGGTTTAGGTACATGGCAATTTAGCGAAGCATGGGGCGTTTTAGATTATAATGTAGCTAAATCTATAATAAAGAAAGCAATAGAAAGCGGAATAAATCTCATAGATACCGCTGCAATTTATGGAAGAGGAAAAAGTGAAGAATTTATAGGAAGAGCTTTAAAAGAACTAAACATTAAAAGAGACGAGATAATTATAGCAACAAAAATTCCTGGAGATTTTTTAAATGAAAAAGACGTTTTTAAAGCTACTAATAGGTGTTTGGAGAGATTGCAAGTAAATGAAATAGATATAATGCAAGTTCACTGGCCTCCTTTATGGCATAATTTCCCAACTAGGAATTATATGAGAGCTTTAGAAAAATTAATAGATCTAGGTAAAATAAGATACATTGGCTTAAGTGATTATCCAGTTGAATTAATAGAAGTTGCAAGGAATTGCTTAGCTAAGCATGATATTGTTTCGATTCAGGTAAGATATAATTTAATTGAAAGGTATGCTGAAATAGATCATATTCCTTACGCTGAGAAAAATAACTTAATGTTGCTTGCTTGGAGTCCTTTAGCTAAAGGAGTTTTAAGTGGAAAGTATAGCTTAGAGGATGTTACAAAGTTTAATGATTTAAGAATTAATGAACCTTTGTTTAATCCAGAAAATTATAAAGAAGTTTTGAAACTTATTGAAGTTTTAAAAGAAATAGGTAAAAAGTATGAAAAGACTCCTAGCCAAGTTGCATTGAACTGGCTAATAAATTACAGCGATATTGTTGTTCCTATTCCAGGTGCAAAGAATGAAAAACAAGTTATAGAAAATGCTAATACAGCAGGATGGAAAATGGAATATAAAGATTGGTATGAATTAGATAGAATAAGCAGAAGTTTAAATATTTCATATGTGACTTGGTAAGAATAAATATTAAAATGATTAAATAAGATTTATTCTTAAAAAATTTAATTTTTAAGATGGAGTAAAAAATAAATATGTTTAAAATATTTAAAAATATGATTCGGTATTTATTGATTTTCCTCCTCGTAATTCCATTATTTCTTATTCAAATTTCTTCTGAGCAAATCATGATAATATACATAAATCCTGATGGTACATTTGATCCTCCATATGCTCCTTTAAAGGTTCAAGAAAATACTTATATTTTGACGAGGGAAATAAAAGGAAGATTTATAATACAGAGAAGTGGTATTGTTTTAGATGGTAGCAACTATACATTAAATGGAATAAAAGAATTTAGTTTTTATGGCATAGAGTTAAGGAAAGTTAGAAATATAGAAATTAAGAACTTTAAGATTAAAGATTTCGATATTGGAATTTATATAGAATCTTCAAATAATATATTAATAAAAAATACTTTTATATTCAATTCTAATATAGGATTAAAAATAATTAATTCACAAAAATTAAATTTTATTTTTAATAATATATATGATAATAAATATGGTATTTATATTGAAGAATCTTTTAATAATATGTTTAAAAACAATTTGGTATTTAATAATGACTTTGGTGTAATGATAGTATATTCTGAAGATAATGTTTTTTTAAATAACAGTTTAAGAAATGATTCATTTTTTATTGAGATGTCGTTTAAAAATCAATTTATAAATAATACTGTAAATGATAAACAACTATTGTACTTAGAAAATGTTAAAGATAAAGTTGTTGAAAATCTTGAATTAGGTCAATTAATAGTTTTAAATTCAAATAATTTAACTATAAAAAATATTTTGATAAAGAATTCAGAAGTAGGTATATTTGCTTATAACTTAACTTCATCAAAGATTTTTAAAAATAAATTATTTGAAAATAAATTTACAGCAATTTATATGGAAAATTCCAGCAATAACTTAATTTTTATGAATGAAATAAATAATAATTTTCATGGTATTAATTTAAGAAATTCTTTGAATAATACGTTATTAAATAATTTTATAACAAAAAACGATGTTGGAATTTATTTTGATTTTTCTTCTAATAATACAATTATGAATAATACTTTTCAAGAAAATATTAAAGGAATATATTTATTTAAAAGCTACAATAATTATATTTATCATAACAACTTTATAAAAAATAAATTACATGCTGAAACTAAGGATTCAAGGAATATTTGGAATAAAAATTATCCAGAAGGAGGAAATTATTGGAGCAATTTCAATTGTACCGATACTAAAAAGGGAGAAAATCAAGATATTGATGGAAGCGATGGGATATGCGATATTCCTTTTGTTATAGATAACTTTAACATAGATAAATATCCATTTGTTAATGAAATTAAATTTGTCAAGGAAGAAATAAATAAAACAACCTATTTTGAATCTCCGAAAGATAAAACTGAAGCTAATTTTAAAGAAGCAGATCAATTTTTAATTTATCTTGTTATTACAGTTGTTGCTACCGCTATTTTTATCTATATAATATTTAGAAGATTTAAAAAGCGATAAATGTTTGATTGTTTAAAATTGTAATGATATACTGGCAAGCAAACAAATCTCATTTGCAGGAATGATGGAAGCCTAGCATCTTGATTGCTTCTTTTAATTTCTGGTTAACTCCTAAAATTTTGCCAGGCGTAGCAATAAACTTTACCTCTCTTCCTGTAGTTATAGCAGGATTTTTTAGAGGAGCTATTATGGAATTAATTACAGGACTGATATCTGGAATATACCAGGTATTTATTTTGGATTTATAGGAGGAATTTTGGGAATAATGGGACCTATTTCTTTAATGTTGGGAAAGGCAATTTCAGGTTTTACAATAGGATTTTTAAGCAGAAGAATCAAAATTAAAAAACATCCTAACATAGGAGCTTTTTTAGTTGTTATATTAGGATATATTCCAGAAGCAATATGGATAACTGTTTTATTTTTTGTATATAGTTCCGTTCTTAGCTTTTCAAGGAGTACTTGCAAGTAAAGCTGCAACACTTTATCCTTTTATATTGCTTCCTGTTCTAAGCAAAGCTATATTTGAATTTATCTCCTTTGACTTAATTACAAGTGGATTAAGCGGAAATGCCTATTTTATACAAAGTGTAAATTTGAAATTTAATCTGGGTTATTATACTGAAGCAAAAACAAAATAATTTTTTTTCGTTCTTTTATAATGAAATGAAAAACCTCGCCCTTTAGGGCAGGGATGTAAAGATTTAAATATTGAATAAAAAAAATTTTTAATAAATGCAGGCATGTTGCCCAAGTTGTTGGTAGAAAATAGCCCATACCTTAACGAGAGGTGTGGGATGGGGAAGCTGTGAGCCTCCCAAACCAGCAAATGAGGAGATAGGGGTAAACCTTACTCTAAACGCTAGAAACTTCGCCCTTTAGGGCGGAGTAGCTCACTAGTAGTTCATTCTACACAACAACTCATTTTTGATATATCTCTTATAAAAGATTGTGAAGCTAATTTTACTCCTTCACTAAGTGTAGGAAATACATGTATTGTATCAATTATATCCCAAATCGTTAAACCATATTTAATTGCTAATACACCTTCAATTATAAATTCTGTAGCAAATGGAGAAAGAGCATGTACACCAACTATCTTATCAGTATTAGGATCTATAATTATTTTTATTAGCCCTTCTTCTTTTAACATTTTTCCTTTAGGTATATCTTCTAAACTTATTATTCTGCAACTACAAGCTCCTGTTTTCTTAACGTATTCTTCTTCTAAATATCCTACAGAAGCTATTTGAGGATATGTAAAAATTGCCCAAGGAACATAAGTATAATCTATTGTTTCCTTTCCTCCAAAGGCATTTATTGCAGCAATAACTCCTTCTCTTGCAGCTAAAGTTTCAAGCATCAATTTTTTCTTTATAACATCTCCAGCTGCAAAAATATTTGGATTGCTCGTTCTTAAATTTGATTCTGTAATTATAAAACCTCTTTCATCTGTTTTAACCATAGCTTTTTCTAAATTTAGCGAATCTGTGTTTGGTCTTCTTCCTGTAGCAACTAAAATTTGTTCAACTTCTATTTCCTTTTTCTTTTCATGCAAAGAAACTTCTATTTCCTTTTCCTTAATTTTTATTGATTTAACTCTAGTATATATTTCCATTCCTTCTTCTTTTAAGATCTTTTCTAATAACTCAGAAATTTCAGGCTCTGCAGTATAGGCTATTCTTGGAAGTATTTCAACTAAAGATACCTTTGTTCCGAAATGCAAAAAAGCTTGGCCTAGTTCTAAACCTATTGCTCCTCCTCCTATTACTCCTAAACTGTATGGAAGTTTTCTTATTTCCCAAACATTATCGCTTGTTAATACTTCAACACTATTTATTCCTTCAATATTTGGTATTATTGCTCTTGAACCTGTTGCAATTATAAATTTATCTCCTTCAACTTCTATTTTTCCTTCTTCTGTTTTAACTTCTATTGTATTGGAAGAAGTAAAAGTAGCCTCACCTTTAATTAGATCTACGTTATTATAACTTTCTATTACCTTTTCATATTTTTCTCTTCTCAAATCTTCAACTAACTTTTTTACTCCTTTCATTATCTCTTCAAAATTTAATCTTTTTGATACTATATACATTCCTGGCAATTTATTTGAGTAAAAATATTTATGGGAAATTTCCAATAAGTATTTCGAAGGGACACATCCCACATTGACACATGTTCCACCTATATTTCCCTTGCCAATTAAAGCAATTTTTGCATTTCCCTCTGTAATTTCGCTTGCTTTTATTGCAGCAGCAAAACCAGCAGCTCCATAACCTATTATTACTAAATCATATTTCCTTTGTTTAATCATATATGAAATATTTATCATATTTAATATTTAAATCTGTCTTTAAAAATATAATGAAAATTATGTAAGAATTTAAAGGGAATCTCTCAAGTTTTTCTTTCTGTAAGTAAATTAAGATTTTTATATTTAATGCAAAAATAAAATATCGTGATTGAGGATATAAGGATTCGTGTTGCATTTTTCACTTTATTGATAACTTTCACTGTTTTAACTTTAAGAATTTTTGCTTATTTTATGAGCGGAAGTTTAGCTATTTTAGCTGATAGTTTTCATAGCTTTACTGATATAATAGCTGGAATTCTAGCAATAATATCATTAAGAGTAGCAATAAAAGAGCCTGATATCGAACATCCTTATGGACATGGAAAAGCTGAAAGTTTAGGAACCTTGGGCATATCATTAGCTTTAGTAGCAATTTTTGTATATATTTTGTATGAAGCCTTTCATAGATTTTTTCAAATAAAATATGAAATAGAATTTAGTGAACTTGTAGCATTTTTCTTAGTTTTAACTATAATGATTGACTATTGGCGTTCAAAAGTTCTTTTAAAATATTCCAAGAAGTTTTCTTCACAAATTCTTGAAGCTGATGCTCTTCATTATAAAAGCGACTTTTATGCTACATTGTCAATATTAATTCTTTCATTAGCTGTTTACTTTTCTATAATTAAAGGGAGTATAGTATTATATTTAGATTCCATATTAGGAATATCTATATCATTTTATTTTGCTATTGCAGGTTTAAAGCTTGCCAATAGAGCTATTAATGAATTGATGGACAGAGCTCCCATTGAAGCTATTAAATATTTTGAGAAATCCTGTGGAGAGCTTGGTATAAAATGCAAAAATACAAGGGCAAGAAGGGTTGGAAATAAAGTTTTTATTGATTCAACGATAATTTTGCCTGAAAAATTGAGTATTGAAGAAGCCCATGATTTTGCTAATAAAATAGAAGAAAAGATCAAATATTATCTTAAGGATGAAAAGTTGGATATAACAATTCATATGGAAACTGAAGAAAGTGAAAAAAGATCTGAAATAATGAAACGTATAGGAGATATTGCGAAGGAAACTAAAGGAGTAATAGGTGTTCATGATATATCTGTTATTAAAGAAAAAGATCAGTACCATGTTAGGCTTCATGTTGAGGTAAGCCCTACGGTTACTTTAAAAGAAGCTGGTTTAATAGGTAAAAATATCGAAGGAAAAATTAAATCTTCAATAAAAGAAGTAGCAAGTATCGTAGCTCATGTTGAACCTAGAAGAGTAAGTTCTTATGATATAAATATGTTGGTATTAAACTTAATTAAAAAAGATTCAAGACTTAAAAACAATGTAAAGTTATTATCTGTTAAAACTTTGAATATAGAAAATAAGGTAATTGTTGATATTAAATGTTTGGTAAAGGGTAATTTGAATGTTGAAGAAGCTCATAGGCTTATAACGATATTGGAAGGAATGATCAGAGAAGAGCTTGGGAGCAATTGTTTAATTACAATAAACTATTCAAGTGAGTATTAAGAAGGTTTTATCTTTTTCCTGAAAATTATTATTAAAAGCGAAGTGATTATTATTGCTATTAAAAGAATAATTAAAAGCAAATTTCTGAATCCATTTTCTGAAGGTTGTGTTGTTGTTTTTGGTGGTGTTTCTGTTTGAGTAGTAGTAACAGTAGTTGTAACTGGTGTAGTGATGGTAATAGTTGTTGTATTAGTTACTGTAGGAGAAGTGGTTGTTGGAAGCGTAGTTATTTCTTGTAGTTTTCTAGTAACAATTATATCATCAAAACCTTCCTTGCTTATCTTAATATTAAATTCATTGATTTTTGGAAAAACATAGCTGTATATTCCGTTTCCTTCATAGTTAAGCTTAACATTATTAACAATTATTAATGCTCCTTCCACTGGAGATTTATCAAAGGAATATGTTAATTTAACAAATATCTTTACATTTCCGTTCGTTTCTTGGTAGAAAACTTCATAATTGATCTCGTCAAATATTACTGAAATGAAGTTTGTTTCCTTAAAAACATTGATTGGATATTTTGAAGATTCTGCTTTTGTAGCTTTAAATAATACTTTCTTTACTTCATTAGCTGAATAAGTAATGTAAAATGCTTTCTTTTCTTCATCGTAATTTGCCAATGTATTGTTAATAAATATTTTAGCTTCCTTTTCTAAATTTAAATTATCATATTCATATTTTGCAAATATATAAATTTTTATTTCTTTTCCTTTTTGTAATCTTAATAAATCTGTTTTGTATTCCATCAGTATTTGATCCCAAATAACTTCTGTATAATTTTTATCGGAATTTGGATTTAAAACATTAATATTATATTTAGTCCAATTTAATTTTGTTATTTTGAAATCAATTTTTATAGTATTATTTGATTTATATGTTATATACCAATATTCGTTCTTTGGATCAAAACTTGCTAATATATTGTTTATGTAAACTTGACCTTCCTTTACCATTCCATTATCATATTCACTTTTAAGTTTGAAGAAAATAGTATAGCTTTCTCCTATGTTTATTCTAGCGTTCTCTGATTTAGCAAATATTGTTATTCTATCAAATACTACATCTACGCTTCCTACATTATCTTCAATTACTGTTAATTCATATACTTCGCTTACAGATGTAACCTTAAATGAAAACTTTCCTACTTTATCTGAGCTATATTCTAATTCCCATCTATTGTTTTTCCAATTAGCTTTTGTATTGTTTATAAATACCGTTCCTTTGCTTCCATCCAGCTCAGTGTTATCATAAGCATACTTAAGCTTGAACCATACAGTAACTTTATCATTTACGTTTAATCTATCATCACTTTTTCCCTTTTCATAAATTATTATTTTATCCCAAATTACTGTAGGACTTGAAGCTTCTTGTTTGAAAGTGTATTGGTATAAACCTTTTGAAGCTGAAGTAATTGAATATGTAATGCTCTTTACTTCATCACTTTTCTCTGTAAATGTAGCTATTCCATTTGCGTCTGTAAAGGCTTCAAGTTGGTTTAATGTCAATTTTATGTTTGCTGCATTTGTAGAATTCGCACTCCATATAGCTTTTGCCTTTATTGTCACATATTTACCTACATCTAATCTGTAATCTGAAACTTCAAAACTTTTTATTATAATCTCATTTGATAAAACAATCAACAAAGAACTTACATTTTGTTGATTTTCGTTAACAGAGATTGTTTGGAAACTGAAATTCGGATAATTGATTGTTACGCTAAAATTACTAACAGATAAGGAAACGGTTGGGGAAGATATATCTAAACTTAATGATGAAAGAGTAGCTGGAGAAATTGTTAAAGAAGGACTTGCAGTTGCACCAGATAAGAAAAGAAAGTCTGAATGTTTAAAAAGATGTATAAATCCTTCATCCTTAATTCCCGTAATAATATGCTGTGATTTTACGTTCAATTCTTTATCTAAGAAAATAATATATCCATCATAGCTTGTACTTTCAGAATTTGTGGCTCCAATTCCTACAATTCCGCCAGTTAAATCGAAATCAATTTTTGCTAAAGTTTCGTTTTTACTTTTACCTAGTCTTAGTTTTTTCAAAACTTGTTGTGTATTATCCAATTTAAGGACTATTAGATCTATATCTGCAGGAGATGTAGCAAAGGCTCCTGAAACATAAAATGTATTTCCTTCTCTTATTATATCTGTAAAAGCAACATTGAATTGTCCAATTAGACCAGCTGTGAACTTTAGTGCTTTGTAGTAATCTCCAGTATCTGTTAATATTAAATAAATTCCTCTTACAAATGGCACTCCGCTTATTAATTCTGCTGCAATACCAACAATATGTATGTATTGATTTTGATCGATAGTTAAAGCTGTAGGTATAGCTCGGTAAAAGTTGCCCCATTGTTTACTCCAAATAATATTACCATCTAAATCAAGCTTTAATATTCTAAAGTTATAATTACCTGCTGAATCGCTTCCAGAAGCTAAAACGTATAAATAATTTCCAAAGATATATATCCTAGTAGTTATTTCATCAAATGATGTTCCAAATGTCTTTTGCCAAATTACATTTCCTGTACTATCTGTTTTTATTACCAAAATATCATTATTTCCAGCTCCTACGCTATTAGTTGAAGCTAATATGTAAAAGAATCCATCCTTATATTTAAAATCTGTTGCATTATCTAATCCGTTTCCTCCATATTCCTTTACCCAATTTAGTTGACAAGATTTTCCGCTGAAGAAATATTTAGCAAATATTATGTTTGTATTGGTTGAAGACTTTTGATTTGAACCTAAAACATATAAATCGTTATCTTTTAAAAAGCTTGACGTAAATGTAAAGTTCTCAGAAGCTTTGGATATATATTTTTCACATATAACTTTATAGTTGGAAATATAACTATCTTGAATAGAATTTGTACTTTGGCTTTGCATTTCAAAATTAGAATTTGCTAAAATTAAGGTAAATGCTAATAGCAGTAGCAATAACTTTTTCATAAAAGATATATTTTTTAATAAAATTTAAAAATAACTCAAATATGGAAGAGAAAATTAATAAAATAAGAGAATTTATTCCAAAATTTTATGAAGAGCTGAATTATGAAACTTATCTCAATTATGCAGGATTTAAAGAAACTCTTAATACTTCATTAATTTATGATAAATATTCATTTCTTATAGATAAGGAATTTGCTTTGAAAATTAAGAATAAGGATCGAAGTTTAAATTACATATCTTTTTTCATTCAAGAAATGTATATTTATAATAAAGTAAGCAAGATCAAAGATAAAATAGCAACTCTTGAAGCTAACTCCTTCATAGAACATGATAAAAAGAAAATAAACTATAGAATGACTCCAGTTGTTATAGCAAATGAATCTAAAAGAGAAATTAGAAAACAGATATATGAAAAAGGAATATACTTATTATAAAAGTTTGGAAGAGGTTCTAGAATATGAAGCATATTTACAAGAATTAGCTGCCTCAACCGAAGATCATATGGAAGGATTAAAAGCCTTTTTTAGAAAAAAGAAAGCTTGTATTTAAAGGGAAATAACTATACCTTAAGTTGCTAAGAACGTAAAAAGCGATGCTAGAAATAAGAACAAGACTATTAGAGGTGATAATCTAATATTAGCATTTAAATATCTATCTATATCTTTTATATTTCTTTTACTTATAAATTGATAAATATTCATGAGATAAGCTATTAAAACAAAAATCGCTTTTAAATATAAATATAATGTTATATTTGTCAACTCAAAAATATTTATATTAGACAAATAAAGTAAATATAAACCCGTAAAGATACTTATAGTTGCAAATATAAGAATGAGAATTAAACTTTTACTATATGTTTCATTAACGAATTTAGCCTTGATATTTTCACCTTGTTTTCTTGTCCTTAAACCTAGATAAAATATTCCTAAGACAAAAATAAGCCATAGTATTGCTGTTATATTATGCGAAACATAGACAATTAGATTTTCCGTATCCATAATACTAGTTTATTTTTAAGATATATAAATCTATCTTTTCATTAAGGATTAAGAGCTTTTTTAGAAAAAAGAAAGCCTGTATTCAAAGGGAAATAACTATAGTCAAGTTAAAGGGAAAATTCTGAGAATAAAAAGTATTAGTCTTAGAAAGATTCTAGAAGAAAACTATTTAGACAATTTATACTTGTTGAAAACCGACTGCAAAGGTTGCGAATATTATATTATCGAAGATGATGCAATTTCAAAATTTGAAAAAGTGAAAATTGAATATACAGGTTTCAATAGACCTAAAGTAGACTATATTTAGCAGACAATAATGGTCATGGTATAGAAATTTATTGGGATAAGCCAAGAGAAAAATGGAAATTTGTAAATGGGAAATTATACATGACTACTTTACCTTTGGATATTGAAAATTTAATAGAAGAAATTAAAGAAGAAAAATTTAAAATAGCCTTATTTAATGAATGGAGAATTCCAAGGGATACAAAAATAGGACACATTCATCTTCATGTTTCTAACTTAAAAATTATGGAAGAATTTTATACAAAAGCCTTAGGTTTTGATTTAAATTTGCGTTATATGAATTCTGCCTCCTTTCTAGCTGCTGGAGGATATCATCATCAAATAGGAATTAATATATGGGCAGGATTAAATGCTCCTCCTGTACCTGATGACTGTGTTGAATTAGTATCTTATTCTATAATATTGAACTCAAAAGAAAATTTAAAAGAGTTAACAATTAATTTGATAAATTTGAATATTAGTTTTAAAGAAGATTTAGGTGAATATTCTGAGTTAATTAAAGAAGGAATCTTTATTAAAGATCCTGATGGAAATTTAATAATAGTAGGTTTGGAAAAAATTAATCTTCTTTAACTCGATTAAGAAGTTAAAAATCTTTCAATTATTTGGTTTACTTCATTAGGTTTTTCTAACATAACCATGTGACCAGCTTCCTCAATTATATAAAGTTCTGAGTTTTTAATTTTCTGCTTTAAATACTGTGAATACTTTACAGGGGTTAACAAATCTTCTTTACCGCATACTATTAATGTGCGGTATTCAATTTTTTCTATTTTATCCATGTAATTAAATTTGTCGCATGCCAAAAAGTCTCTTAAAGTCACATGTAAAGGAACTTTTAAGAAATTTTCCTTATATTTAAGTAAAATTTGTAAATCTGGATGTGATTTAAAAGACCATTTGCTTATAACATCAAAAGCATCCTCATAAGACTTTTTTAAAGCATCCAAAATTATATTTGTAACTCTAAGTTTTGCTCCTGTAGCTATTAAAATAATTGAATCGAGCCATAAAGGTTTCTTTAAAGCTATAACCATAACGATTGCACCCCCCATCGAATGACCAGCCAGTACAACATTATTTAGATTTCTTTTTTCAACATAATTAATAACCCATTCAGAATAATCTTCTATGGTAGTTAAGTTAGCATCTTTTTCATTTCCGTGACCTGGCAAATCAATAGCTATGGAATTTTTAAAATATTTAGTTTGGTTTTCCCATATCCAACTTCCTTCTCCTGCTCCATGAATAAAGACAATATTCTTATTCATAAAACGTATATTTTGATTAAGATTAAATTTTTAATATTTAGAATAGCTTTGATAAGAAATTTATAAATATTATTTCAAATATTTAATATGAGCCAAAAAATAACTTACGTAACTTTACTAGCAGATGAAAGAATACATCCTGAATATGAAAAAGCTTTAAAAGAAGTAGAAAGAGAGTTTGGTAATCATTATCCTTTGTATATAGGAGATAATGAAATTTATACAGGAGAAGAATTCGAAAAAAGAAGCCCAATTAACGCTGATATTTTAATGGGGTATTTTCAAAAAGCAAATCGGGAAAATATTAAAGAAGCAATAGCAACAGCAAAGAAAGCGTTTAAAGAATGGAGTTCTATGCATTATACAGAAAGAATTAAAATTTTTAGAAAAATTGCTGACATAATAGAAAAGAAAAGATTTGAAATTGCTGCTTATATAACCTATGAATCTGGAAAGAATAGAATGGAAGCTTTAGCTGAGGTTCATGAAGCTATAGATGCAATAAGATATTATTGTGATATTTATGAAAAAAATGAAGGTTACAATATTAAAATGAACGTTGTGGTTGAAGGAGAAATTCCTTATGCTGTTGCAATGCCTTATGGAGTTTGGGTTGTCATTTCTCCTTTCAACTTTCCTTTCATGTTAGCAAACGGAATGTGCTTAGGTGCATTACTTACAGGAAACACTGTTGTATTTAAGCCAACAAGCGAAGCTCCCTTTGGAGGACTTTTACTTTATAAATATTATAGAGAAGGAGGAGTAATAGCTGGTGCGATAAATTATTTAACAGGACCAGGACCAGTTTTTGAAGATGAAATAGTAACAAATCCTGATGTAGCAGGAATAGCTTTCACTGGTTCAAGAGCTGTAGGAATGAGATTATATAAAAGATTTACTTCTGCTCAACCCTATCCTAAACCTATAGTTTTGGAAATGGGAAGCAAGAATCCTACGATAGTTTCAAATAAAGCTGATTTGGATAAAGCAGTTGAAGGTATAGTTAGAGCAGCCTTTGGTTATAATGGTCAAAAATGCAGCGCAACTTCAAGAGTATACGTTCATAAAGATGTTAAAGATGAATTTTTGAGAAAATTGGTAGAAAGAACTAAGAAAATAGTTGTTGGTGATCCTAGAAAAAGAGAAGTTTTTATGGGTCCAGTCATAAATAAAACTGCTCTTGAAAACTTCAAGAAATATATAGAAGATGCAAAAAATATAGGAGGTAAAATTTTATACGGAGGCAATGTATTAACAGAAGGAGAATATAGTAAAGGATTTTATGTTGAACCTACTATTATTACAGATATTCCTAGAGATTATTATTTAATGAAGGAAGAATTGTTCCTGCCAATATTAATAGTTGATACTGTTAATAATTTAGAAGAAGCAATACAGGAAGCAAATAATACAGAATATGGCTTAACTGCAGGAATATTTACTGAAGATGAAAAGGAGATCAAATATTTCTTTGATAATATACAGTTTGGTGTTTGTTATGCAAACAGGAGAGGAGGTTCAACAACTGGCGCATGGCCAAGCTCTCAAACTTTTGTAGGATGGAAAGGAAGCGGTTGTACTGGAAAAGGAGTAGGGGGACCACATTATTTGCTAACATTTATTAGAGAACAAAGTCAAACTATAGTTAAATAATTAAAAATATTTTTAATTAATTCTTATTTTATAGTTTTAAGAAATTATTTAATCAAATTTTCTTAAATATTTTTATGGCTAAGACTTTAGCTAAAAAACTTGCTGAATATGCTAAATCTTTGGAATATAAAAATTTATCTGAAAAAGAAATAAAGGAAGCAAAAAGAAGATTAATAGATACTTTTGCAGTAAGCATTGCATCTTTCAATGAAGAACCAATAAAAATAGTTAGAAACATTGCTATTGAGAATAAAACTGAAAAAGGAGCTACTTTATGGGGAACAAAAATAAAGGTTCCTCTGGATTATGCTTCTTTTCATAATTCTTGTATGACTAGATACTTTGATTACAATGATACTTATTTATCAAAGGAAGCTTTACATCCTTCTGATAGTATAGGTGGCTTATTTGCAATAAGTGAAAACGTAGGAGCTTCAGGAAAGGATTTAATTTTGGGCATAGTTTTAGCTTATGAAATAATCTGTAGATTAGCTGATGCTTCAAGTATAAGAGAAAGAGGGTGGGATCATATTTCTTATATTGGTATAGGTAGTTGTGTTGGAATGTCAAGAATATTGAATTTAAGCGAAGAAAATATTGAACAGGCTATAAATTTAACAGCTTCAAATGTTATAACCTTAAGACAAACAAGAATTGGAGAACTTAGCCATTGGAAAGGCTTCAGTGCTCCAAATGCAACAAGAAATGCATGTTTTTATACGATTTTAGCAAGTAAAGGAATAACGGGCCCTGCACCTGTTTTTGAAGGAGAAAGAGGTTTCTTTAAGCAGGTATCAGGTGAATTTGAAATAGAAAAATTAGGAGGAATAAATGGAGATTTTAAAATACATGAAACAAGCATAAAATATTATCCTGTGGAATATCATTCAATGAGTGCAGCTGATGCAGCTTTAATACTTTATAATAAAGTAAAGTATGAAGATATAGAAAAAATAGATATAGATACGTTTGAAGTCTCTTATAAAATAATAGTAAAGGATCCAGAAAAATGGGATCCAAAAACTAGGGAAACAGCTGATCATAGTTTGCCTTATATAGTAGCACATATTTTAGTTAATGGGAAAATAAATGTTGATTCATACTCTGAAGAAAACTTAAAGGATCAAAGAGTAAAATCTTTAATGAAGAAAATTAGTATTAAAGTTGATCCTTCATTGGATAAGCTTTATCCAAAGGCTGTTCCAAATAGAATAACAATTTATCTTAAAGATGGAAGAAAGGAATCCAGCGAAATAATTTATCCAAAAGGTCATTATATGAATCCTTTATCAGATGAAGAACTAAATGATAAATTCATTAAACTAACAGAACCTTTTTTGAAAGAAAATTCAAAGGAGCTTTTAAAAATGCTATGGAATTTGGAAAATATTAAGAATATTAGAGAGATCTTAGAAGTAATGGAAATACGTTGACTTAACTTTTATTAAAGTAATTTTTTTAAATTTTACTCAAATTTTCGTATTAGCTGTAGCAAAGCTTCTCGTTTAATAGCTAAATTATTTGATCAAATACAATTAAATTTTATTTCTAATCTTTTTTATTCTTTGGCTTTTGTTTCATCTAATAAATTCTTTTAATCTTTCCAAGGCAAAATTAAAAAATTATCCTTTTTCATGAAAAGATCCTTTAATACATTTCTTTGATTCTTGAATTTATTCTTCTGTAGTTACTAGAACTGGAATTTATACATGTTTTAACTAATCTCTTTAAAAGATATATTTATATGATATAAAAATATTTTTAGACAATAAATTTATATATTGGATAAAATAAATTATTCTTGATGGGTGAATCAATATTTGAAAAGGTTAGGAAAGCATTAGAGAGAAAAGAAATACAACTAATAGGCGTAGCAGCAATTGCAGGATTTCTAGGATTTTTAGTAGGAAAAGAATATCAGAAGAAAAAATCTAAGGAATGAATTTTTTGAATCTGTTCAAAAAACTAAGCAATATAACAGCTATTTCATTTACTGCATACGTTATTTATAATTTGGGTATTAATCCTTTGTTAAATTTACTAGGAATAAACTTAATTTATCAACCTCAACTTATTCTTGAAAATCTACTATTAACATTAACTTTGATAATAGCAGCTATGGCTTTGATTTTAATAATTACAGGTTATTTAATTTTTACAGGATGGAAGCATCGTTCAGAAATTCCTTTGATTTTTAAATTTCTAATTATCATAATTCTAGGTTTATTTGCTTTTATTTTAGCTGCACCAATATCAATGTTTGTAAAGTTTCCATTTGTTCCATTAATAATCTCAGCTACTTTGCTTTGGATAATTTTAAGAATCATTTCCAATCAAATTGATTTGAAAAGAAGCGTAGAATTCAGTACAATTATAAAGAAATTGAAAGATCTTGATAATAATTTGGAAATTAATGAAGCTAAATTAAATAAAAATGAATGGATAATTTATGCAAAGAAGAATGATAAGCTTATAGAATATAAATTTGATGCTAAAACAGGCGAGTTAAAAACATGGAAGCAAATTTAAATTATATATTAAATTTTATTTTTTCTAATATAGAATATATTTTAGGTTTATCTTCTTCTTTTGCTATAATTTATTATTTAATTAAAAGAAAATTAAATGAAGTAATTTTATATCCAAATAAAAAGTTTAAAATTGAAAGAAGTGATTTAGAAAAAATAAATCTAAAATTAATAGTTTATTCAAAAGATGATATTATTAAAAATATATTATTTAATTTAAGAAAAATCTTTAATGATAAGCCTGTTTGGATAAAATTTAAAAAATCTATATTAGGTTATTCAAAAATTACAGATGATAAAAAGCAATTATATTCTATTTCTTTAATTGGAGAAAAAGAAAGTTTAAAAGAATTTTTAAATAGCTTTAAAAGTGAAATTTTGAAAGAAGATATTTTTATTGAGAATAAAGATTCCTTGGATAAACCTGAAACATTAAATTTGGATGAAAACGTAAATATGAAAAATTTGGAAATAAAGAATTCAAACTGGCTTATTAAATTGCTTTTAGGATTTTTTGCCTTTATTACAATATTTCTTTTAGCAATAAGATTCTTTAAGAAAAAAATAAGCAAAGAAGAAGCTATTAGTTTAGCTTCTAAACATTTAGAAGAAATAAGTGGTAAAAAGTCTAAAGTAATTGATTCATATTTTAAAAATGGCAAGCATTATGTTATTTTTGATAATTATACCGTAATTTTAGAGAAAAGTGGAAATATAATAGAGGTTAGGAAAAATGGATAAGGAAAAAATTTCAAAAGGATTTATTAACTTAATAGAAGCTTTAGGAATAAACAATTATTTTGTAAAAGAGCTAATAAAAGTAGCTTTTGATAAATTTATACAAATACCTGATGAAGAAATTGAAAAATACAAAGAGATTGAAAGATTAGCAAAAAAGTATGCCAAAAAAATCAAGAATGAAATAAATAATATTGAAAAAAATTTTAGCGAAAAAAACTTTATTCCTTATTTTATTTTCATAACTATGTTTTTATCAAATATTTCTGAAGAAAAATATGATAAAAATATATATAAAGAATAGCTTATATTATAATCATGAGTAGCAACGAATTGTTATTAAAGATTTTAGAAAAATTGGAAAATTTGGAGAAAAGGATAGATAATTTGGAAAAAATTATTGGTTATAAGGAAAAAAAGGAAAGATTAACTCCTGCTTTGTTAAAGGCTTTAGCAATAGTTAAAGCTTCAGGAGGCAAAAGTGATCCTAGAACTGTTTCGCAAAAACTTGCAATACCTGTAAATATTGCCTCTAGCTATTTAAATAAATTAACTGAAATGGGATATCTATCTAAAAAGCCAAATGTTGATCCAAGAATAAAAGCAAGATATGTCTTTGAAATTAATGAAGCAAATTTAGATCAAGAAACAAAGAATATGCTGAGCGAAATATCAAAAGAGTATGAAAGCAAGTAATGTTGGGGAAACAATTAAAAAAATTGAAGAAGTAAGAAAAGAAGTTGAAGCTTATATAAAAAAAGAAATAAAGGAAGAAGATTTATTACAGGAATTTCTCAAGTTCAATAATGAACTAGCTTTATTTTTAGTTAACCATATTGAGAAATATGGAAATTTAGATGCAATTCACATATATAAGCCCAAATCTGTAGAAGAATATTACGAAATAATTAAAGAAAAGATTATTTTAGGTTCTCATTTGGAAATTGTTAGAAATGAAGCAAACAAAATAAGAGAAAAGATCACTGATGAATGGGATACTGATAAAATTTACTTTCCTAAAGATTTCAACGAATATAAAAACAATTCTTGGAAATATATTCTCGTAGCAAAAGAAATTGAAAAATATATAAGAAATAAAATAAATTATGTTAGTGAACCAGATGATATAATATATTCTGTTCAAAAAATTTTAGAACAAGGTTATGGCGATTGTGATGATTTTGCAGTTATTTTATCCAGCTTTTTTAGGTCATTGAACTTTAAAGTAGGAATTGGTTTTTTGAATAATCACGTTTATTCTTCAGTAATTTTACCAACTGCTGAAGTTTATGAAGATAAAGAAGAAATAAGAATAAGATTTGTGATTGTTCCTGCAGATAATATAAGATTTAAATTAAGCTCTTTTGAAGAAGAATTAACAATCTATGACTTATTGAACTTTTTCTCTAAAGTAAGGGAAAAAATTGTTAAATTAGTTCTTCAAGGAGATAAAAGAATAGTTAAAGAACTAAATGAAATAAAGGAAAACCTTAAGTATTATGGTGAGGCAAAGTTTTTCCCAATAGATCCTTTGGAATATAATGAAATAAAAGAACTCATGAATTTGAATGATCTTATGAATAAAATACTTGATGATATTAATTTAATTATCCAATATAATGAGAGATAATTATAAAGATATAGAAGAAAAAATAATAAATATGATTTATAAACCTGAATATTTAGGTTCAATAGATTTATTTACGTTAAAAATTATTTTTAAAGATATAAACTTTAAAGAATTGTTAAATTATTTAAAAAATAATGGTTGGGAAATAAAAGAAAATTATTTATTTAATAAGCATTTATCTAGGAAAATTTTTTACGAAGAAAAAGAAAGAATAAAAAAGGAAATTTTAGAAATTGATAAAACAATAAATTTTTATAAAAAAATTGAAGAATATTTAAATAAAATTAAAGATTTATGGTTAAATAATTTTAAAAATAATCCAGAAATTGAAATTGAAATAAATAAATTTTTCTTAAATAAAATTAATAAAATTAATGAAAATATAAAAAAATTGATAAATAGAAAAAAAGAGAATGAAACCATATTGAATTTAATTGAGGAAAAATACTTAAAATTATTCAAATGATAATAGAAATAATTTTGTTAATTTCTTTTCTGCTTGCAACTACTTTTATCATTTCATACTTAAGATTTTATGTATCTAATTTGGGAATTTCTTCATATAAATACAACATTACCGAAGATATGGAAAATGCAGCAATTGGTGCATTTGTTTTCTTTATAATCACATCATCCTTTGCATTAATTCTTTTTGGTTTAGGAATATTACACTGGGATATTTTTCCTATGACAATTTCTTCTATCGGAGGCATTTCTTTAGGAATATTTTTACATCCCATACTTTTGTATAGGTCAATAAGAAGCAGCATAGATAAGGAAAAAGATAAGATAATAGATAAAAAAGTATTGCAAGTAGCTGTAAAGTACGGAGGTGTTGTAACAATTTCTCATTTAGTATTAGAAGCTGATTTAAGTATAGAAGAAGCTTATAGAGCTTTGAAGAGATTTGTTGATGCTGGCGAAGCTTATCTTAAGCAAAGTGGAAATTTGAGATTCTGGGATTTTCCCTCAGCAAGAGCTCATTTAACAAAGATAGATTATGAGATAATTGAAAGCTTAATAGAAGTTGGAGGAAGGATTAAGAAAATTGAATTAATTAATAAATTAATAAGCAAGCATTCATGGAGTATTGAGGTAATAGAACAAGGAATAAATAGATTGGAAGTGAATGGGATTTTGAAATATGATAGATTAACTGATGAGCTTAGATTGCTTGGAATAAGCATTAAAGATTAATTTTATTTTCTTTTCTTTAGTCTTAGAATTATTAAAATCGATATCGCAATAGCTAGTAAAATGATTATTATAAATAGCCAGTTTAGATCAAATGTTGCAGTTATTTCCTTAGGTTCATCTACTGTTATTTTTATTTTAGGTTCTTTTAGTTCTCCAGTCCAATGCTTAAATACGTAAAATATTGATGATGGTTCTGCTATTAAAGTAACCTCTTCTCCAGGAAAAACAAAGATTTCTTTCATTGAATTACCTTCAACTTTTCCTGTTTCATTTCCATAAATATATGTTACTGAACCTCCTTCTGAGGAGTAGATCTTCAAAGAAGCTAAAAATACTGCTGTTTGTTCTATAGGAGAGTTAACAATAATTGTTGCATTGCTGGAGCTTCCCGTATATGAACCCTCGCCTTTGCCAATCCACATATAGAACTTCCAATCTTTATTTGGAGAAGCTGTTATAATTAAACTGGTACCTGCATTATACCACCCACTTGAAGGATTAATTATTCCAGCTTTTATGGAATTAGCTGTAATGTTAACATAATATTGATGGAAATATTTAACAATTATACTTTCATGTTTACCAACAAAAAATTTTGGTTGTTCTGCTTTCCATCTTTCTTTTTCTTTCTCTTGTATTATATCTGTTAAATTGAATTCTGAATTTGCATCAAGCCAAATCTTTATACCATCCTTAATAACTTCTCTGGAAACCTTATCTCCTAAGCTTACACCACTGAGCATAGGATTCTTAGGTATATCCTTACCAACGATTGAATACTTTACTTCAATTAGATATTGATGATAATAAACAATCTCATATACTCCAGCTTTATTTACTTTACCTTTATAATTTGGAGAATACCATCTTTCATTTTCATTTGAACCTACTAAAGGATTCGTAGCATTATATTCATTTTCATCAGCCCAAACATAAACATTAGGTTCTACTGTGATTATTTTACCGTGTTGAAATATTGTGATTAAAGGCGAAGAATATCCTTCTCCTCCATTTATTATTGTATACTTAAACTGAACATAATATTGATGGTAATAGGTAACTAAAACTTCTCCAGGCTTTGAAACTTTTCCTTTATTATTTGGAGAATACCATCTCTCGTTATTATTTGAATTAGGTAATGGATTTTGATAAACATATTCTGTATTTGAATCTACCCAAACAGCTTTATTGGGTTCAGTAGTGACATTCTTTCCAAATTGGATAAAGCTTATTTTAGGCTCACCGTATCCTGCTGAGCCTATTACTTTGTATGTAAAGTTAACTAAATATTGATGATAATAAACTATTAGAACATTTTTCCATTTATCCGCAATTCCAGTTGTGTTATTTATGGCGTGCCATCTTTCATTATTGGTCGATCCAATTAAAGGATTTGTTATATTATATTTAGTATTTGCATCGATCCAAACTGTTGTATTAAGCTTAGAAGTTATTTCTTTTCCGAATTGGATATAAGTTACCTCAGGAGAATTAGGATTCCATTTACCGATTATTCTATAATTAAATTGAACGTTATATTGATGATAATAAACAATCTCATATACTCCAGCTTTATTTACTTTACCTTTATAATTTGGAGAATACCATCTTT